>Ga0194117_10005946_pt1 | contig 10890 bp, 4 predicted proteins | sample TA2MahsurfametaG_FD_160579 | JGI IMG/M metagenome (GOLD analysis project Ga0194117, IMG submission 160579) | Freshwater microbial communities from Lake Tanganyika, Tanzania - TA2015009 Mahale N1 surface | ecosystem: Environmental > Aquatic > Freshwater > Lake | place: Tanzania: Lake Tanganyika...
TGTTGATAGTAGTTGACGCTGATAAATTTGGAGTCATTATGGATTACTACAATAGCAGTAATTTAGCAGCCAACTTACAATCACAATCTTTTCGTGATAAAGTCAAACTCATGAAACAGATTGCACTAGTTGTCCAAACAATGCATTAGAAGTATAGAGTAGCTCATAAAAATTTGAAGCCTTAGAATATTTTTATGATTGAGAATGAAGTTTATTTATCAGATCTAACTGCACCTTGCTTCTTTGTTTGAGGGTGAGGTAGAGTGTGGGAAGCTTTGATTATCAAGCTCCTTAGACTTATCAAGGATTAAACTCTTTCGATTCTGATATATGGTCACTCGGTGTTATTTTTCTTGAGATTATGAAGAATTAGAGGATACGAAATTTGTAAATGATAAGCTAAAAGGTATTAAGACCAAGTATAAGAGGATTTTAGTACCCAAACCCATAGATAATCGACGAGATATAGAATATAGATCTAAATTACCTTATAAAGAAAATGGTAGATATAAATCGTCTATAAAGAATAAAAATCAACGATGTTGTAAGCATGTTAGATGATTTTCTTAACAACATCTAAAAACAACCTTCGTCTACTCATCAATTTAATATAATTGGAAATATCTTATCTTCTGTTAAGAAGTAAGAAGTCAAATAAAGATACTTTGATTTCAAATTTGATATAACTCACCCTTATATTAACTACTTCCATTTTGCAAACAAGAGGGTCTGGAGAGTAGACAGAGAAAAAAAAAGGTATCAAGTTGTTAGTAAGGAAAGTATACCTTTTGGAAGATGGTTTGTGACAGCTCGAGTCAACAATTATGGGATTTAAAATGATGAAGTTGTGTTTGGAGTATTAAGCGAAGAAAGAAGAAAGTAAAAAATGAGTGGTGATATCGAACAAGACAATTCTATCTCTATATGGACCAGTAAAGCGAGTGGTCACTCCAATCTTTGCGAAAATGGTGTCTGGAATAGCACTCCTCTACCTCTATTGAAGAAGAGAGATGGATTACTTATGATAATTGTTGATACTGCAAAGTAAAAGATACATTGGTATATCGACCACAAGCATATATATACGAGTACAATGCCTAAAACCTACTGTAATCAAGAACTGTACGTATTTGTGGGACTGAAGGGGCAAAATTGTGAGGTGTAGTTTGGAGATGAGGATCAATTCTATGGATGATATCATTGTTAATAAAATATTTAAATAAAAGTAAAAGTAAATCAGAAGAAAAAAATCCAAAATATCAGCAGAATTGACACAACTTTAGCAAACTATTTATCTCCCAGCGAAACTTGGGCATTTCGATTATCATTAGGAATGGTTTAACTATTTTTTTCTTTTAAGCGCACTAAATTGGATGCATTGTAGGTTGTTACTTATTCGTCTAAGGTAATATCCCTATTTTTCAAATTTTTATTTGAAAAAGCTCCATTTTCCAAGTATTTTGTTTATGATTTTTTCTTCTCCTGCTTCATTTTATAAGTAAATGTTTATTATTGTCGGATAGCTTAAGCAGAAAGTTAATTATTCAAAGCCGTTTGTTGGCTACTGTTGGGTTTATTAATTTTAGAGGAATATAAAATAGCATTTTTTTCTTCATTTTATGTCGGTACCAGATCCATGAATTCTGTATTTTGTAAAACATTTATTTTTTAGGGATTTTTCAGAATGTTGGTAAAGTTAGGCGGCAATGCATCAATGATGACATTGCCCTCACCTAAAACGAGATTATTTCTTCCTAAATCAAATTGTAAATACCTTTAATGGTATTGTTGTTGCCATCTACTAGGTTGGAATGACCTTGAATCTGGTTATTATTTCCTTTTTGGATAATATTTTTAGTTCCGTTTATCTTGTTATTTTGTCCATTATCAATATTACTTTAGTTTTTATCATTTTGATTTGATTGCTCGCTCATTTGAACGTACTTTTTTTGAAGGGTATTCAGTGTTTGAGACAGATAATCAAAATTAAATTTTCTGCCTGCATTAATCGATTAGCTAGATCCCTTAGCTAACAATACTGATGATTATTTTTTTGAGAGCATGTTTGATGAAAGTGAATTTATCTCAACACTTGGAGATGTTAGAGTTGCTGTTTGAACAATACTGTCTTTTTGTTAAGGGTAATGAGGCAAAGAACGTTTTTATGAAGACGATGGTGCATCAGAGGGGTTAAAGATGGAAGAGAGAGTGGGGGGAAGTAAAAGTAAGAAAAGTGTTAAAACTGGAATATAGAAGGTTTTCTTCATTAATAGAATCTTAATTTGTCAATTGATATTAAATAATAAAATAGAAGCCTCGAAACTACAATGCTTCGAAATCTAAAACCACACAATTTCAATCTGAATAAATCCATTTCTCCACTAAACATGGATTTCATCATATTAAATAAAAAATGTCCCAAATTCAAAATTAATGATGAATGCCTATATAAACCATATTTATCGTACTCTCCATCTGTTATAGTTAACACGTTAAATTGTTGATTTTGTGCTTGTTTCAGCCAGATAAAAGTTATTGCTTTACAGATTGATACTATTTCTTCAGGCATTCGGAATCTCAATTTTATATATTTTTATTGAATATTCACTATGGGTGGATAATGTTCAACACCTTCCCCATCGGCTGACTTGCCATCTCAGTCGTCGTCAGAAGATCCTACTCTTGTACTCCCTGATTTCCAAGCAATGAAATCTCTCATAAATAAAAAAAGTGGAGAAATGGACATCAACTTGACCGAAACAGTCCGCAAAAGTTCAAATGATTCGCAGCTATCACTCATCCTTCCAGCATGCAAAAACTGTAGTCATAGTCTAATAATACGCTACTATCTGCTTTACAATTTTCACATAAGCAAGTACACTTAGAAATCAAGTGATAAAAGAAAGTTCCAGGATCTGTTTTTGAGACTACTAACCGAATCCTGCACATAAAACTAATAGAAGGTTTTGATATCCTAACTCAAAACTTAATATGAAAAGACTAAAACAAATGAAAATAAACTTAGTCTTTTACTTCTAAACTATGCATTCAAAAGTAATTTTATACTGTATAATCTTAACAAAGTTCTGCTCTTTTCCAACGATCCTAAAGCACTCGCCTATTTTATCTTTCCCATTCATGCTATGCATTCAGCTATCGTCACTAATTTTAAGAAACCTGATATAGCTAGAAAAGATCCTATCTATATAGTAGCAGTACTTTAGGATAAAGAAGTTGAGATACTCAAGAAAATGGAAGGAACTTAAAATTACTTTTTCTTTTCTGTTTTTATGAAGGGCTATACGGATTTGAAGTGTGCAAATGAGGCAGCTAAATCCTCGAGAGAGACCAACAAAAATAAACAGAATACTTTCGTTTTTACTGTGAATTTCCCTTATGATTATACAAAACTAAGCACTGAAGAGAATAAAGGTTTTTATATTTACAAGGAGGCAACTCCTGAGATCAAGAAAAAAGGTGATGTAATTTTTAACATTATGAGTTCATTTAAAATGAATAGTAAGACATCAAAATTTGAGTATGATCTTGATTATGGAGAGTTAGCCAAACTTTATTATCAGAAAGTATAGTAAAGATTGCCTGCAAAATAGCCCATTTTACTAAAAATTTACTAGCTATGTCGAGGCGTAAGCAAGGTTTACCTCAAATCACAGTCATGTTTGTTTAGAATAATAGGTGGTAAGGATGAAGCTCTTAATGTTTCAAATTTAGTCCTGAAATCATCAAATCAGAGCGTCAATCAAACAGTTATAAACGACATCTAAAGATAAAATATCATAAATACTCACATTGAGAAGGGTGAGTTAGATTTGGCACTTAAAAATGTAGGAGAAAATCAGAGTCTTTTGTTTAAGGCTAAAAGGATACAGATTCTCTATGAAAAAGCTTAATTTTAGTAGGTTAAAAATGAAATAGCCAAAATCAAATAAAGTTAGTTGAAAGATACTAAAAATTTAGAGGCAAGGCTTATCATTGATTTGATTACAGCTAGAATTTAGATGAATACTAACCAGTACAAGAAAGCACATTAGAGACTCAAAAATCTATATAGTACAGTTGAAAAAGTCTATCCTGATGACTTCGAATATATAGGTAGAGATGTAGTGAGTGCTTTGGTAGAATGTGACAGAAGAGGAAGCATCGAATCGGAACTGTAAAAAACTATTTTTGAAGGAGCAGGAAGCTACAACGGACTATCAAATGCTTTATCACTTAGTAGTATAAGTGTTAAAGGAAAATGATGTTGATGCTGAATGTTATTACAAATAAATATTTATCTTTATTTTAAGATTATAAACTATTTAGATCTAAAATTATCTTTCTTATATCAATCAATCATCGTTGGATAATATGACCACTTTTACCTTTTAATAAAGACTATCTCTTCATAATTTCACGTAAAATATAGGGGTTTTGAATATTATATGGAAGAGGATTGACCATCGGATTATGATTGTTCTGGCTGAAAATGTTGAAATCATTGGAATTATTGCCTACGATTTGGTTGCCAGTGGTACTTATCCTAGATTTTTCTCCCACATACGGACTATATTTTTCCAAATCTTCTTTGTATTTGCTCATCTCCATAATCTTTCTTTCTCTTTACATCTTTGCCACTTCATGCGGAGAATACGTAATATTTTTGATGCGTTATTGTTCTTTTAGCTTCATCTCGACCTCTTGTGCGTTTCGCAACGATTTCTGTTTAATTTCTCGATCAAGTTACTATCTATATGATCTCTTCTGTTGTTATAATCTTCTCTGTTCTGCCTACCAAGCCATTTGACTTCTCATTCTTTCTTCTTCAATTCCATTTGTAACTAATTTTTCTTTTTAATTTTACCGTTCCTTGTTGAGGACGGGATGATTTTGGGTGATTTTGCTTTGATTGTTAAGAAGAAGATGGTAGTACTTTATTAGAAGAAAGTTACATTTTTATATGATAAATCTTTGAGTCTTTAGGCTTACTTGTTAAAATTGAGATTTTGTTGGTACACCTGCTTTTCTTGCATACTTCTCTCAATCTACTCTTTCCTTCTCTATTATTTTTGTTTCATTAGTTCATCTAACTGTTGCCTGTACAAATTTTTAAGCATTAGATCGTGCCTTATGTTGGAATCGTTGTAGTTATGAGACGAGTAGCCCGAATTGACACGACTAGATAGTACTACCGATACGCATACTACTGACTGGGATTGTCCAGAACATCATTTGGAGGGTTGTAGCTGTTCATTGCTTTATGTCTTTTATTTTTATTTGCAATATAATAACCAAATTTTGTTACAACTCCAAGCCGATATCAATCTTTTGCATACTTTTTTAATGTTAAAATCTCATAATACAAAATAATGGATAATAACGAAGTATAATTTCGGACAATGATCTGTCTGTTGCATATTTTGATCCTTGATAATAAAAATAGAGGATGATTAATTATAAAGCCAATCCAAAGTTCAAAGATTTCGGATGCCTTACAGTACCCAGTTTCCAAAAGAATACTAATAAAATATAAACTAAAGTAATCATTACACATAAACCAAGACTAAACACTTCAGATTTCACCAAAAAAAACAATAGATTTGTTAGTAGAAGTATAACGCTTACGAAAAATCAGTTTAAGAGTAGACTGCAAACTTACCTTGAATAGAATGAGTAGCATTCAAAACAAGCTATGGAACAAGGCGAAAGGCAAAGATTGATAAGTTCTAGTGGTCGGATTAAAATAAACAAAAAATATAGCTTTAGTTGTAAAAATTAATCAAGTTCATCCTTAGTTAAAAGAAGTAGCCCCAAAAAAAACATCAAACAGTACATAAATGAGACATCATTTGCTAAAAGGAAGAGAAATACAGTTAAGACTAGTTCTAGTGCAGATCAAGAGTCAAATAACTTACAAATTCAATTGAAAACATTCAGATCTCTTCTAATTACAAATAAGTGGAATAAAAAAGATAGACCTTTTCAAGGAAAAATAAGTGAGGGTTTCTCTGTAGACAAGTTGATACCCATCCATCACACTCAGATTTATTTTTCATAAAAATAGTATATGAAACGGTCAAATCTTCTCTACAATAATTAGTCTTAGCATCAAACTCTTTAACCTGATTCAAAAAAGGAAGATACTTAGTAAAATCTGAGGGCTACTGAGCCTCTCTTACTATAAGGAAGGAAAACTCATACTCCATATGACTTAATGTTAGAAATGAATGAGTAAGAAATGTTGTAGAAAAATATAAGATGTTTTAAACGCCAAAATTATGTTGGAAAGGCTACCAAAACTGCATTTGCTAAGCAAAGGAAGGCCACGAAGCAAAATCAAGAATAAATCGAGATTAGTCCTTGGAAACCCAGAAACACAGTCTAATCATCATTGTCTATAAGAGAACTATACTGATTTTTTTATAATTTGGAAAGCAAAACATGTTTATTAAAATTAACTTTGATAATAAGAGCTCATGTTAGTTGATCACCCCTTCATTCCCGAAAAACTAAAATAATTTAAAAGGCCCGCTGTCGTTACGCAATAAACGCCTTTCATCATCATAACTAACAATACTTTTAGTTTGCTAACGAGAACTATCGAATCAGTTTTTAGAATATGTGGATATTCTTACTCATTTAAGGATGCAGACAGTCAGTAGTTGATGGGACTTACTTTACCCATTTTATGTTTCGAAGAAGTGATTCTTTAAAAATAAGCGTTGGTATAATTTTTGTGCTAGATGTGTTTAAGTGAGTGTAGTCTGTCTGAATTCGTAGATCGTAAATAAAACATGAAAAAAATGTATAAAGAATGGTGGTCTATCCTCAATAACTAACGTAATTTGATACCAAATTCTTAAGATATTAAAGATTTACGTAAGAATGATCACATAAATAAGATATTCGAACAAATGATAAATTTTTCCAATAATATAGTAGGGAAGGGATATGAAACACTTTTTAGGTCCTATAAGGCCAATCACTTCAATATCTAATCTGTATTTCTAGTCGATGTGACTTAAACTATTTTGGAGCAACTGCCTAGACTACAAAGTGACTACATTTTGAGAGGATACTTTACTAGACAAATCGATTACTATAATTAATACAAACAATTACTTGAGAGGGAAGTGAGAGAAGATAATCCTTTGAAAAAGGTTGTGCTTATTGATGGACCATTTCCAGACAAAAAGGTACATTCGAAAGTAAACTACAATATGAAATGGTTTGGAGGTATTTTTGTAATGATGACACTTGCATTTTTGAAATGGGCAAAATGATTGATTCATTTACAGTTAGAAAATTGAATTAGAAATATATAAATTCCAAAAATATCATTTTTGTTCACTTTTTAAAGTTTTAACCTTCTTATCCTTTTGATGTTTTTTCTTTCTGATTTTTTAGCTGAGCAGCTGCCTTTTTTGATTGGGAATTTTTTGCATATTTTACCTGAATATTTACAGATCTTTATTATATTTTAGAGCTTGTTACTTATGAAGTTTATAATAAACTTATTTTTCTTATTTACTTAAATCTTTCCATATATTGCAAGCCAAATTTTTAACTTACTTTGAGTTGCATTGAGGAAAATTCTTTTTTATTTCCTCCCTATGTTGATTGTAAAATATCATGAAACTACTCAAAGGAGTTTTCGGTATTGCAAAATCAAAGTCTTTGACATCTTCTTTTACTTTTTAGTCTTCTAAAACAGGTCTGCACTCAGCCTATTCTTTTTAAATTTCACTAGCCGCATTTTCTTTGGTATTTGGTTAAATCGTTTATTATTTTTTCTCGTCTTCAATATTTTGATTAGCTTCAGCTGATTCTTAACAATTATGTTATGGCTTGCGAAGCATAGCATTGAGATAGAGGTAGTTGAGTTCTGAAAACAATTGAGACATTTTGTTAATGATACCAGTAAACTAAATAGATCTATAGATACGAAGATGATGGTGTGGTGATTCATGTAATTTAGTTTCTTTATAATTCTTAGTTGATATTAGACAAAAATCTATAGAAATGTACAAATAATTAGTTTATCTTTCAAACTAAGTACTTTTGAATCAACAATTCAAAATATTCAGAAATAAATACTAAGGGCAACCTAATTATTTACAAAGATATTTTTATTTAAAGCTAAAAAAATACATAATAAATACAAATGACGTCAAAATTAGTTACTCGGAGGATGATTAAAAAAAGCGATTGCTATTAATTTTTCAGTCATATTGTATTCAAATTTTATTGATTAATAATCTAGCTTAAATCGGGGGTTCTAAAGCAACTAGTTGTTGTTGTGAACTGTTTCCAATAGTTAATTGGCAACTATCTCAATCTATCCTTTAAATTTGATGATCTGTTCAACTTTAACGGTTTCAGCAACATTTATAGTTTACCCATTTTTTGTTTACTCCTTTTTAAGTTACTCATCTTATATTTATAATTAACCTATCTAGAGTAGCTAGTTGTTTTTTTTAGAAAGTTCTTTCTTCATCTATACTTTTAAAATATGGAGCTTTTCGATATTGGCTATTAAATCAACCTTTTTTGTTAACTCATTTATTTTTTAAGATTAAACTTTTTAATTCTCGATGGAGCTATTTTACTTGCTGATTTGAAGCTTTTATACGTATTATTTCAACTTTTTAATGTCGTTTGGATGTTCCATAATAAATGCTTTAAATTTTTTCCACTCTTGCAATATTGTAAAATCTTCTTTCTAAGAAATGTTATGATTTTCATCGATGAACTAGTCAAAATTGTTCATAAACGATTAGATTTTTTCACGTGTTTAAAGGTCTACTTCTTAACTCCAATTCATTATTTTATAACTCAGCTTATAAATGATTTTGCTACTAAAGTATTTTTTGTTTTTTAGACTAGCTCAAATTAGAAAATATATTACAGATGACAACAATGTATACTCCCAAAAGACATACTTCATTAGTCAAAAAATCACTTGGCCCTGCTGTTTTAATTTACAATGCTGTCATAAAATCATAATAAAAAACTTTTCTATACGATTGATATTTTTGTATAAAAATGAAATTAAAGCTAGTGAATTCTTTGAATAACAAAATAAACAACAAGTATATCATTATTCCACTTATTCTTATTCTCTACTCAAATTCCTCTTCTTGAAACCCTTTTTCTGCTGAGTTGTCACTGCGTCAAGAGTCAGCACTCTACCTTGAAATTTTTTGCCATTGTATTTAGTAATTGCTTTCTTTACGCTTCCCAAATCTCTGTAATCCACATAGGCAAAACCTTTGAAATTTTGGGTTGCAGAGTTGTAGACCATTCTTACATCTGTAATGATACCACATGAAGAGAATTAAGTTCTGATTTCTTCCTCTTGTATAATGTAGGGTAGATTCTTGATGAAAAGTACTTTACAGCCTACTGGTACAGTCACAGGGCCATTCTGGATTTATTTCTCACCTTTAGCAGGTTGAATCTAAAGATAGCGAGAACCTAGATTCGATTTATTTTTAGATAAAGCTTTCTTGTATTATTATTAGTTATCGAAGACAACATGAGCATAGCCAAGACATCTTCCTGTATCTTGATATTTGGGCAATTTAATGGATGTGATGTTATCTGAAGCAAAAAAGTTGCGAAGGTCTTCTTCTTTGCAGGTGTAAGGTATGCCACTTACATAAACCTCAAGATGCAGTTTGGAAATTTATTTTTTAGCTTTTTTGCCCATCAACAACGCTTATAAATTTATAATAAAAAATGAGGCTATAAATAATTTCTATCTTTGTTCTAAAACTAAAGTTGGTTTTCCATTTTTATAGTTTACAGGCATAAGTTATGTTATAACTTTATAATTCAATGAAAAACGATTTAAAATTTGTATAGGATATACTCACCAAAATCAAAACAAACTGTTTTATCGAAGAAGTCAGCGTTAAACTACTATGTGATAAAGCGAAGGAAATACTTATCAAAGAACCCAACCTTACTCGTATTGATTCGCCTGTCACTGTATGTGGAGATATACATGGACAATTCTATGATCTTCTTTAGCTTTTTAAAATTGGAGGAGATGCACCTTTTATCACCTATCTCTTTATGGGTGATTTCGTTGATCGTGGCCTCTATAGTGTTTAAACATTCATCTTACTACTTTCGCTCAAAGTAAGATATTAGTCCAGAATCACCTTATTGCGAGGAAATCATTAGTCGAGACAGATTACACAGGTCTATGGTTTTTATGACGAATGTTTGAGAAAATATGGTTCACTTAATGTTTGGAAATATTGTACGGAAATATTCGACTACTTGCCTTTAGCAGCAGTCATAGATGATAAGATCTTTTGTGTACATGGGGGATTATCACCGACAACGACGAACATCGACGACATAAAGGCAATAGATCGAAGGCAAGAGATACCTAATACTGGCTCAATGTGCGATTTGATGTGGTCTGATCCAGACTAAATCTAAGGCTGGTCTGTGTCTCCTCGAGGAGCAGGATATCTCTTCGGCTAAACATGCGTCGAACAATTCTGTAGGACAAACAACATAAGTTTGATTTGTCGGGCACACCAGTTAGTGATGTAGGGGTATCGTAAAATGTTCAACAAAAAACTAGTGACTGTCTGGTCAGCGCCGAACTATTGTTATCGTTGCGGCAATGTGGCTGCAATTTTGGAGGTGGACTAGCATGGATCTTAGTACTATAAAATTTTTGAGGCAAATGAAGACGAGCCTAAAAACAACAAGAAAAGAATACCTTAATATTTTTTGTGATTTGTCCATGTCTTTAGTTTCAGCATAAATCACTATCTAATTTAGTTTTACTAATAAATCGAAGGATGACTGTTCTTAATCTGAAATCATACAGATTTTATCAAACTTTAAGAAAGATTGCACATTTTT
>Ga0194117_10005950_pt1 | contig 10885 bp, 5 predicted proteins | sample TA2MahsurfametaG_FD_160579 | JGI IMG/M metagenome (GOLD analysis project Ga0194117, IMG submission 160579) | Freshwater microbial communities from Lake Tanganyika, Tanzania - TA2015009 Mahale N1 surface | ecosystem: Environmental > Aquatic > Freshwater > Lake | place: Tanzania: Lake Tanganyika...
TTTTTCACACTTCTATGAGTGCGGCAATTCCATAAAGTCTAATAATTAATTCTAGTAATATAATGTTTAGCTTTACTTGTAATTTGTAGAATTGGGCGCCAATTTAAGTAATTATAAACGAGTTTCAATTTAGATTGTTTTAATTATCAGCTTTCTTAGAATTGTTTAGTATAGTAAAGCTAAATTTCGATTGTTACATTTAACATAGAAGTCATCAATTTCAAAACTGTGTTATTTTTAACAGTTAGTGATATAAACATATTTTTCTTATAAAACGGTTCATTATTCCTATACCCTCTTAATCTTTACATATATAATTTCAGTAAATATGGATGCTCTTCCCAGTTGCTAGAAAAGATCTTCTTGTTTTCAAGTTACAGTCTCATCTAATAAAGAGAATGAAATCATAGATAATTAATAGTAAGCATAATGGCTTGATTTTTAAAGCCCAATATAAAAAGAAGAGTAGATAAACTTATCATAAATTACAAAGCCTCCCAACTCTCGAACAAAAAAATACATAAAAATTAAAGATCTCTTGAAAGATTAAGGATAAATTGATAAGCTGTTGGGCCAAAGTACTATTAATAAACTAAAACAAGCAGAAATCATCGTAAAAAACAAAGGAAAAACTAAAGTAAGTTCGTAAACCTTGCCTCTTAAAACAGATGAACCTATATATGGTTTAGATATTTTATCTCCTGAGTTTACTTAGAAGTGGATAGAAATATATACAAAAGTAAGGCCTCTTTTCAAGCGAAAATCCGAGAGAGGCAAGAGAAACTGGGTTGAATACCAGCAACAACTCATTGTTGAGTTCATATAGAAAGGAAATAGCTTTGGATTGAGTAGGTAAAAATTAAGGGATCTAGTGGGGGTTTCAAGAGTGTCTTGGCGAAATTGGCGTGACAGACATCTAGGAAAAAGAAAAAATTGATTAATAATAAATTTGTATTTAAAAAAAATGTCATTACATTTGTTTCATTGAAATCAAATTATAGTTCGACACATAATTATAATGAATAAGAAGAATACCAAATACCCAACAGACCAATAGCCAATTTATAGGTATAATAAAGTCTTCGTCGCTGAACAGAGGAGTCCAGGTTCAGTAGGTTCCAGCTACATAAGAACACATAAAAGTACATAGTATGCAAACGAACGTAACAAAACAGAACAGAATATGAATATCAGATCAAATGGAGCTCATTAAGAAAATAAACATAACCATAGTAAAGGTAGTAAGGAAGCCATAAAACAGCAGATCCGTAGAGAGGAGAAGTAAATTAACACATCAAGATCACGATCAAAGGAAAAAAAAGATAGACTGACTCTCAATTTAGCAAAATTTACGCGCAAACCGCCAGAAAAAGCTAAAAGTCCCATTAGCCAAATAGAGAAGCAGGTAGAATCCATCTATCTGTAAAGAGGTGACAAACAGCAGTTAGTTTAAAAATAGGAATCGCACTAGTCGAGGTTGACAATTTAGAGAAGAGAGTAATCTCTAGAGCAGGTTTTAATTGCAGATAAGTCGAGTATTGAAAAGGTTGATCAGACGAATCGCAGATCTTTTTTTTCTGAAGATTTCTAAGATATTATCAGCGATGTACAGCAGCCAAATAATGCAAAAAATCCCGTTTAAATTTTTCTAAAAAGTAAAGCAGCTGAAAGTCATAAAAAATAGACACCTTCTATTAATTCAGATTATGGAGAACGTAGAAGAGAGGAATACAGTAATCCGATTACAAATAAAAGTGAACATATTCTTAACAGTTAGAAGCTGTTATAGCAGAGTTCCAAAAAGTAGAGTAGGGAAGGTAGAAGTTCACAGGTAATGATTGATAGGCCGAGTTATTAGTTGCTTAGAGGACAGCAGAATACCATGATTGAAGAGTTAAATCAGCGGTTAAAAATTTAAAAAGAAGAGTCAGGGAAGACCATCAAAAAGCTATAAATGGATAAAAGAGAGTTACAATAAAAGAACAGAAATTTGATAGAGAGCCAGTTCAAAATCAAAAACGAGTTTTAGATATTGAAAGTCAAAAATATCTAGCTCATCAAAGAGGTCCAAAATCTAAAGTAGCTTTACCAATCCTCAAACGAAATGCTGTCAGAAGAAAAAATAAAGCAGGAAAATCTATCAAATGATTTATAATACAAATATAGAAAAGCCTGCAGAGAACTCAATATTAAGCAAGACGAAGCTAGCCAGTTGTAATTAACTGTTCATTATCTGTAATCGAGGTACATGTAGTTGTAGGGTAAAATCAAGACACTTTAAAACTAGAAAAAAATCAACCATAAAGAAAATGATTATAAATCCAAGCAGGGCAGAAACTAACTAGAAGAAGTCATTAACGGCTATTAAATCAAAATTAAATAATTATAGCTCAAAATCAGTACACCTGGAGTGTAAGAAGTGAGATACAAGACAATGTGGGAGCAAATGTAGACAGAGTTGAAGCAACTCCGCAAACAACTCAATCTCAAAGAAATTTAAATCGAAGAACTCGTGCAGTCTCAGAAAGAATTTAAGTTCAAGTAGAAAGAGAGGAAAATGGAATTGGATAATAAATACCGAGAAGTAGATAATTTAGTACAAGAGCTCAACCATAACCAAGAGGAATTGCATAAACAGAAGACGATGCTTAATGAGACTGTTAAAAGCTATGAGATCAAACTTATCAAACAGCAGGCACAAATAGCTATACTTGAAGAAGATATAAGAAATATAAAAGCAACCAACAATATGTAAAAACTACACAATGGTGCACTAGAATCAGCATTTAATTTAGAGAATAACCAAGTAAAAGAAGAGTATAATGCTTTTGTAACATTGCAGAGAAAACAAACTGATGAAACGAATGATCTGCGTAGGCAGTTGCAACTCAAAGTGGAGCAAACGTATCGGATAGAACTTGAAAATGAAGAGTTAAAAAGCAAGGTAAGACTACTGTAACAAGAAAATGAGATGGGTAGCCGCACATTGGTAACAAATCTTAATAACTTGAAGCAAGCAAAAGATGCAAACTAGATGGTGCTACGAAGTGAAGTTGAATCTTTGAAAAGGAAGATAACTTCATCGTAGATGAGAATGAAGTCAAAAGAAAATGAAATAGCCTAGAAGAACAGGTTCATCAAGCAGTTTTTGATGGGCGATATATCAAAAAGAGAAGATGCAAGTTCTCTAGTACTACGCCTGGAGTAAGCTCTTACAAAATGATTTTTAAAGGGCTTATAATAACTATCAGTAAAGTTAGAAATAAATGGAATGATGTATTGTTTAAGATACATAGTCGTAATTATTCTATTCTTCGAAATTTAAAAACATGTCCAAAACCACAATGCTAATGTATGTCTTAGTCCTGATGATTATATCGATGCATTCATAAACTATAAGTACGAGTGATACCTCATCAACTGCTTCCTCTATGCGTCCTCCAGAAATTGATATGCAGGCACTGATCCATGGATCTAAGTTTCAGGCGTAGTTGAATAAAATGATGAACTAGAAAGCATTAGCAAAAACTGATCTTTTAATGATTACAAATGAGCCAAATCTGGCACTCGAATGAAGAACTAACAATCAATGATCCTTATACATATTATATCCCATCACTAAAGACTTTTATAGATGATAAGAGAGTAAAAGCAATAGATTTTATTTATTCATTCAATGAACAGTGGTAACTTTGCTTTATTAGATCTGAAAACGTTTTGTACCCATTACAGCAAACCTTAGCCGTTGTAGCTTCGACGAGGATGGATCTCCACTCTACCTTCTCCCTACAATTGGACGCCTGCATCCATTAGCCATTTCCTATGCAATTTTTCGAGATATTCTTTGGCGGTAGCAGGTGAATCTTCTCCGGTTGCATTTTTGAGTGGAGCGAATTCCTCTTCTCTCAAGGTTTCGAACAGCCCAATTTTGTTTGTTTCTTCGAAGATGTCAAAATAAAACAACTCAAATTTGACTCCATTATTTTTTTCAGGAGCGATTACCTTTTTATCAGTATCACTCCAGTGTTTAATTTTCTTTTCTGCTAAGTGATACCTTTATAATGAATCGTTTACTTTTTATTGATGCTTAACATTACAGCTGGATCGTTAGTGAGATGTTCGATGAAGGCTCTAGTAATATACATAGTTGCTCTTGCTCCATGGTTGTAAACGAATTCTCCTTTATTATTTTTTGACTATTTAACGTTATTATCAGTTTATGAATACTCTAATATTTTGATTTTTCCATTGACAGTCAAGTGAAGTCCGACTTTCTCATCAGCAGATCTCTTTCTAAGATAGTGTGAAACAATGTCGAAACTATTTTTGACCATATAACCCAAAGAAATGGGATCTGCGAGTTTGAACAAAACATTGTCAACAGGACCGATGTTGATGTATTTAACACCGTGTTTGGCCATATGTGCTAAAACTCCTCGATTTTTCATTTAGCCGTAGATTGCACCGTTGCCTCCTGGAGCCAGTGAGATGTTTCCTTCGCTTTAAATAACTACCTTTCCATCATAAAATAAAGCTGGAATTCCACCCTGTGGGAAGAAAACAATTGATTCTTTATCATAACCAAAGTAGTTGTTAGAGCTGAAGTAGTTTACAATTTCCTAATGGTTCATTTAACTCGTCATCATGTACCATTTAATGAGAGTACCTTGTTTTCCAGTACGTTTGCACACGATTTCATTGAGTCTTGCAAGTCTGTTGGCAAAAAATCCGAATAATGTGAGTCCTGATTGTAGGCCAAGATTAAACATGCCTTTGGGATGATCAAATCCAAGTCGAGTACCTTGTCCTCCACTCATAATGCAAACTGCAACTATATTAGGAAAAAATCTACCTTCACCTCTACTGATAGCTTGAATTCCAAGTTCTTCGAATTCTTTAGATTGTGTCTTGAGATCCTCATAGGTGGCGATGTTGGAGACTGGTGAAAATTCACATTTTTGCTGTTCCTTGATTGCAGATTTGTCGAGGTAGACGTGCTGATAAAGTTGCGCAGCTTGTTGATAGTCAATCGATTTAATCTGAGCTAGGAACGTAGCCTTCTTAGTTTGATCTTGAATGGTGTTATAGTGATCAATAAGGTGGGACTGACCAAATTTTTTCAACTTCTCGAAGATCTCCTCCTAAATAAAGTGATAAGTACAGTTTTATTTTCTGTTGTGGGTGTCGTAGTTTGGGTAACTTTAGGTTTTTTTTTTTAAGGTGATTCTTTTTTCTTATCAAGTTTGGGTTCCTGTGCATTATCGTTATCGCCGCAGCAAGGTAAAGTATTTCCCATAGGTTCAAGGCAGATATAAAATTAACAATAAGATATTTATTTCACCATTTCACAGATATTAAAGATAAACAAACGATGTCTCATATTAAAAACATTTATATTTTATGCTCTCTCTTTGTCTTAATACTTGAGCACTCTGATCTAACAAAACCAAATGGTTTATTAGTTAATTATTCAAATAATAATATCGGAATATGCAGCAGAGTAAGTTTCAGGATCCGCAAGTTGACCACCGCATTGATATGCTTATGCTCTCAATCATCGTAAAACATTTACTAGTTAGTTTGTGGGCTTTTTCAGCTGTCTCATTCGCACTGACTATAACTTCATTATCATTATGTTCTGTTACTTCATCTGGCAGTATCGCAAGGATGCACTCGCTCTTAAAATTGTATCTTTTGATTTATCTAGATCTCAGGAGCTGTTGTGCTACTTTTCATTGTAGATGTTTTGTTTGCACTCACTGAAATACCAGTCTGGACTAGTGTCGACAATATCAACTAGGTTTGGCAAACCATGCGACCTCTTCACAATTTCGGTATCTTCTGCTTTGTAGTAATCAATATCCTTAAAATAATACTTTTATTCTACACTTGTAGAGCTTCTAAAACTACACAAAGCCAAGTCCAATGATTTCTTTGTTACGATTGACTCCATTTGCCTACTACGCTTCGTTTTTACTATTACTATACTATCTAACAAGTTTTAATCTGATCTTTGGATTGATAGTTCTCATGCTTGAGTATATAATAAAGAATGCTCTCAGTCATTAATAAACCCGTCAAACTTGATTTTTATCCCATCTCTCTTGAAGCTCAGTTTCAGAAGAATCTTAAGTTTCAGATTGCAATCTTTAGAAGTTCGACTGATGACAAAGGCAAACGTGTTTTGAAAATTGACAAAACATAGCCAATGAAGTTTACTAATCCACATTAAAAAATCACGCTTTCCAATACTTTAAGTCTTTTGACAACTATACCTTATGATCCTCAATCTAAGCGATATGAAAACAAGTAGATTGAGTTTGAAATGGCTTTAGAAGTTGATGGTAGTAAGTCTCGTTTAGCCAGAAAAGTAAATCTCAGAGAATTGATAGAGAGTAAGGAAAAGATTCGTAAGTTTACAATGTAAGATCCTAATGTGGTGTTGGTTTACAAAGCGGAGATAAAATTTTAGGGTTAAGAGAAAACAGAAAATGGAAAAAATTAGAATGCTAAAAGAAAAATAATAAGATTTGATGAGGGTATGAAGGAGAATGAGAGGGAGGAGTTGAAATAAAAAAATAATGCAGGGGGAGCCAAAACAGATCGAGCTAGTAGACATAAGACCATAACTAGTTAGATGAAAAGTGAACATATCTAGAAAAATAAATAGTAGACTAACAATAAAGATGTAAAAATAGGTAAAAGCAAAAGTTTTACGAATAATGAAGTAAATGCTGATTTGATTGATTATGATAGAAAACCGGATAATGCTTCGATTGAGAGTAAAATGATGACGCAGATGAGCTAAGATAAGATAAAAAAACTAAATAATCTAAATAGTACACTTGAAGCATATAAGAAATAGTTAGAGAAGAAGTTAAAAGAAAAAGATAGCAAAATTTTAGAACTTATGAACCAAATCGAAGAAATAAATAAAAAGAATGAGCTTGACTTGAAATTGGATAGATCTACAAACGAATTGTTCAAGAAAGAGAAGCTTACTTTATAAAAACAAATCTGTGAACTCAAAGAGTAAGTGAAAACCTACAAGAAAGAAGTATAAAGGTTGTCAAAGACAGCCATAAACTATCAATAGAGTTCTAAAAATATAGCCATAGGTAGCGAGGCAGAAATAAAGACCCTCAAAGATCGAATACGGCAACTATAAAAAAATTAGTACTAAAACAATAATTAAATTTAAAAATACTTTAGCAAGCTAAAAGAAAAATAATAGATAGTTGCTGAGCTCAAAAATAAAATTTTAGTACTAGAAAAAGATAATCTAGAACTAAGACAAAATTTAAAGTAGTTCTAAAAGAAACTAGAAAGACTAAAGGAGTAGTATTAAGCATAAATTGAGGAATTAAAAGACAATATGAAAGAGCTGAAGAGTTAAAATAAAAATCTAAAACTGCCTTCTTCCCGAGATATCAAAGAAGATACATCCGACCTTAAAAAGAAAATATAGACCCTCTAGAAACAGTTGGAAAGAAAAGAAGAGTTACTCAAGAAAATGACTGAAATGAAAAAGAATAACTAGCAAGATACTTTTCAGGAAAACGTTGCCCTTAAAAAAGAAGTATCTTAGTTAAAATAAATGATAGATAAGTTGTAAAGCAAGAGAAGTTAAGAACTTTCAAGTACGACTTCAATTTAGTACAGAGTACAGATGTAAAAAATGAAAAAGTAATTATAGCTTTGCAAAAAAAACGAAAAAGCTTTGCTTATCTAAAAAGGAAAACTATAAACAAGTAACAAGCATTTTCAAGAAGATATGATAAGAGGTAAGCAAACAATCGTAAACATGCTTAATCTGGTGCAGTAAACGGGCAATTAAAAATTGATAAGTGAAGCGTATTCGCTTATGTAATGATACTAATTAATTTTGCACTAGCATATAATCTATCATTTGTCATCAGCTTCAGTGTTGAGAGGTGTTTGTAGTACAGATTTAGTGTTGGGAGCTCCTCCACCGATTTTCAGTCCTCCTAAAGCCTGTTTCAATAAGGCGAAATCTACTTACTATTCTTCACTCGACTCTTATTTCTATTCATTTTATTTCTGCCCATACAAAAAGGTTTCTTAATCGAGATCTCCTCCCAAAAACTCAGGTAGAATTTCTTGCTATGCAAATTAGTAGAGGTTTTAAACTTCATCTGCAATCATAATTATTTTCTACTGTGTCTACTTAGGTATGTTACCTGCAATTTTCGTCCAAATCGTATCGAAAAGCATGGGAGTGTTCACAAAAACGAGTCTAAGTAATTTTATAGTTACTTGTGTAACATGAGTGGAAAAAACTTGGTGGCATGAAAGATGATCTTTTAAAGTGCCTCAAGTATTTTTTTGGAGGCCAGTTGCATAATTTTACCACGGAGATCTATAATCCAAAGGACTTGTTCATGTTACTGCAATACTTTTTCTGCGAGATGGACTAGTCTTTGATTAATATAGCCTAAAAGTTATTCTTCTTCAAGCATTTTGTTTAATCCTTGTATTTTAATATTGCCAATCCTATCGACAACGACGGTATGTCCAGCTTTGTTGCGGCCGCAGATGCCGTGTTGATAAACAGATTTGATAGCATCGGCTTTGGTTTGACTAACAAAATTCTGAATGTTATAAGTGTTACTTCATACTCTTTTTTAAATTGCAGGTAGAGGGGGAGTTGTTCATTTTTTTGCGCACGATTATAACGATAAAGAGTGGAGGGTGAGAATTCTTGCTGTCGATTATCTTCCATTTTTAAAATATAAAGGAATAGTTAATATTATAAAAACAGATGTAGAAATTGAACTTGATAAAATTATAGATATATTTTTTGGTTTGCGGATTATCGCTCAAAGATTTATTTGTTTTAAATGTTAGAACATTACAATAATAAATTATACGCATCTATGTCACAAAAGACTTTCTTTGCCTCCACTGAATACAGGAATGCCAAGTATCAAGGTGCAATCAAAAATGACTTGCCAGATGGACTAGCCTTGTTTTTTGATCATTAGCACCTCTTCTCACTCTCAAACTTCAAAAAAGATGTGCCCTATGGACCCACTCTTATAGTATATCCAAACCGAGACTATCTTTATGGAAAAATCAAGAACAAGACTCTTTAATCAATTTGTGTGTTCGTGAAGTCTAGTGGCTAAACTTATGTATTTGACTTTGTCAACGGATAGTCAAACAAAATCGCATACTCTGATAACAATAATATCGTTATAGAGTTCTTTTATAAAGACAACAAGCTTAAAATTGGTTAAACAAGATCATATAAAGAAAAGGGCTCGTCCAAATGGAACATAATTTCAGAGATTTTAGGAAAATAGATTCCAGCTTATTTTCGAAACTATAAAAGTTATGTTCAAGAAACTTTTGAAAGATAGTTTTAGGATGTTGTAGAGTGCACTGATATTTCAGGATTGACCTTTTTGGGATTTAAGAATACTCCTTCACTAGGTGTAAAATTTAGTAAGGAAGATAAAGTTCAGCAAGTTGGCTTTTTTTAATTATTTCCCAGAAACCTCTAATTCGGAAGGAAGTATCTTTTTGATGCGATTTCCAATAAAGTTGAAGAAGGCAGATTCCTTTAGCCTGAAAAAATATTCACATATTAAAGTAAATAGCAAAGGCCAATCGAGGCTTTTAGATACACAGAAGATTACTTCAAAAGAGGAACTAACTTTAAAAACTGTTTTTATAAAGTAACCCTCTTTGAAGATATTTTTAAATATTTACAAAAGATAGAAAAGCAAATCAATAGCCTTGAATTTATGCAATTCGGGCAACAAATTTTGGAGCGATCTGCATAATAAAGAAGAGAATAACAAGAAATTCATTATAAAAATAAAGAATATAGTATTCAAGAAGTAAAAAAGTAGATCTTGGCTGCAGTTAAAAAGAAAAATTTGGGAACGAAAAGAGATTCGAGCGCTCTTTAAAACTCCAGATAAAAATTAAGGTCTTCAAGATAAAAGCCAAGTCTTTACAATAAAAGTTCTGCCATAAATTAAAAATAAAAACATTCACCACACGATAGGAGCTTAAGTAAGCATAAACGTTATGTTTATTCATAGAAAATAGCAAAAGAGCCTTAAAATAGACTAAAGTATGTTTAAATGTCTAAGAAAAGATAGCTAAGGAGATAATATACTCCTAAGCCTGAATACTACCCTAATTCTGATAAGAAAGTACTTTCTGAGTTTCGAAATGTATCACCTGGAAATATAACCTATAGGTATGAGGATAGATATATAAATAACATCTATTAAAAATAAAGAATTCGTCAAGAGATCCTACTTGATAGATCAAAAAGAAATGTTTCACCTTTGAGGTAGATAGCAAGTATTGCTTACATTCAATCGCCTCATGACCGCATCAGATAAATGAGGATTCCTTAACAATAAGATAATCCAACAACTTTAGAGGCAGAAAATTTTACTCTTGGCAAGAGAACCGATTAAATAGAATACAATAACTACTTAAGATACAAAAATAGAAATAAAACGCCTTCTGAATAGTCTAAATCTCCTTACAAGCCATAAGTCAGCAAGAAAGTAGACCAATAGGTTTTAAAGGAGCCAGTTATTGAAAAAAAAGTGTTGCTGAGTGGTGATTTCTTAGAGAACAAAACTTAGAAATAGAAATAGATAGCCAAAAAAGAATTAATTTTGCCAGCTCGTTACAAGAAGCAGTTTAAATATTTTTGATTATTGTTGAAGTCTATTAATATACTTTATTATTCAAGCCTCAAATCAATCCTATAAACTGGCTTATCTGATCTTAATGACCGAAATTATTTAAGTTTATGTTACTTACAATCAAAATCTGGTGCGACTGAGCATTCTCTTGGATTTGCTTGTGGAAGGCTGGATATACGATATACCTG
>Ga0194117_10005952_pt1 | contig 10884 bp, 5 predicted proteins | sample TA2MahsurfametaG_FD_160579 | JGI IMG/M metagenome (GOLD analysis project Ga0194117, IMG submission 160579) | Freshwater microbial communities from Lake Tanganyika, Tanzania - TA2015009 Mahale N1 surface | ecosystem: Environmental > Aquatic > Freshwater > Lake | place: Tanzania: Lake Tanganyika...
TTGCTTCTCTAATGAGAGGTATCTGGTCTGCAAATTAACGCAAATTGATCCCTTTCTATTTCGAAAGAGCCTTTCTCAGAGAGTTATCGTGTAGATTTGCGTAAAGGAGTTTGGCACTTTTCTTTTCAGTTGAAATATTCTTAGTTCGAATGGAGGTGCGCTTATTCTCAAAAATATGTGAAAGCAAGACAATATTATTTCTTTTTATTGATTTTTATTACAAGCAAGAATTCTATCTTGTAATTGCTTCAACTTTTTTATTTAAGTTGCGTTTTTCTATATTTTTTGTTTGCTTTTCAGGGCTTTCCAGTTTCTTCAAAATATTTTTGAGTTTCGGAATGATTGATCCTTCTATATTCTCATAATCTTGGTATGTTTTGTTCACTAAAAATTTACTCTAAACTGAAGGTCTAAAATGTACAGTTCTCCTCAAATATTTCAATGGTTTTACTGCTTCCTATGTTGCGTTATTCAGTCTCTCATTCCAAATATCAATATTAGCTGGACCTACTTAAGTCAAAAGATACGTAACTCAAGGCGTACAGGTGTTTCGATTTACGATAGTTAGAATAGTCTCTATTTGGCTAGAATTTCATTGCTTCCGTGTTTTGCGTGTTAACTCTGATGAGAATACAGGTAAGTATTCATTTTTTTCTCGAGAGTCAATGTGTTTTCCATTAATAAAAACTGCTAAAATTATTAAAATTATTCTAATTATTCTAATTCATTTAATATAGTCAACTATAATTTTTTGTTAAATCTCTTTTTTTGATCATTTTTAATTGTTATGAATTAAGTATACAATAATTTAACTTGTCCTCACATAAAATTGAATTAATTGATCACTGCAGGCTTTAAGTAGCTAAACTTTTTCTTCTCTATCTTTACATAATTTTGACTCTTTATACTTTTTATAGCTGAGGTAATGAAGCCTTTTTGTTGTTTTCTATCCTTTTCTTTACTTCTTCATAAAGCTAGATGTTTCGCCGTTGAGTGTTTGGGTCGAACTAAGAATGTTTTGTAAGTATACGTTCTGCTAGGCACAAATTGTTGTGATCGATCTCTCTTTGTTTTCTAAATTATAACAATACTACCTTTTTCTAGCAGGATTGTAAAAATACTGTATGCTGGCTGGCGGTTCTACAGTTGAAAATACTTTGCGTTTATCTTTGGCAATTTGCAGTATTGAGTTGATTATTTTTTCGTTTTATAAATTGAGGTTGTTGATGTGCTGTTGGGTGTGGAATTGCATGGACTTGTTTCTGATGCGATGCATTTTTATGAGTGAATCTGACTAGATTACTTTTTTTGATCTTTCTTTTTGTATTTGTTCTAGTCGATCCAAATGGCGTTGATAGGCCAACTTGCGTTCGTACTGATAGAGTGGTTTAGATTGTCCAATCATAAACTGTGCACAATATAATTATTACAATTAAACTATATTGTTTTTTTCTATCAAAAATTCAATATTATAGATCTAATAACCTTAAATTTATGACAATTAGAGTTACAATAGTGCATTTGTGTATTTTTTGATGATTATTTAGATGCATTTTCAAACCATCTTTATAAGTTAATTCGATTTTGTTTAGCTCTCATTTTATTTAACTTTTTCGAAGTGATTTCAAAAGATAGAACAATAAACTTAAGAGTATTTTTTAATTTTGCTAAATTTATTTATATTTTTTTGACATAAACTACTTTATTACTCTTTTTTATGAGCAATAATAGCTTATTTATAAACAGACATTTGATTAACCTTAAATTTGATAACCTTAACTCCCAATTTGGACTCATACATTTACTAGAACTATTGGCAGTTCGCACCTAATCTCCAGTAGATTTTCTATTTGTTTTACTTGATAGGATTATTTACTCTCCGCGATAATTTTAACTTGATCAGCGATGAAATTACTTCTTGTCTGTCTTTGTTTCTTGGCTTTGGCTGCTTCTCTTCCTTACGTTGAGCAAATGCTACTTGCTAACTCCATGATTGTTGGAAAAGACGATCAGTCTGACTTGGTTAACTGGGAATGCAATGTATGTGACAACACAAACAGACCTCTTTATGCACACTACATTGAAGAAAATGTTAAAGACATAAAATGTGTCTTAAGTGTCTATCCATCCTTTGTCGTCCTTGCTTTCAGATACACAAACACTTTGCTTAATGTTTGGCAAGACATTCTCTATGCAAATCAAGTTGTAGACTCCAATGTTTGCTCCAACTGCAAGATCCAAAAAGCCTATAAAAAGATGTGGTAATCCATTCAATTTAATGTTACTCGTGACCTTCAAATCATTCAGAAACAAACTGGTCTAAAGAGAATTTACATCACTGGAATCAGTTTGGGAGGAGGACTATCTGTCATTTCTTACATCGATATTAGAAATGCAAACATATTCCAGGATGTGGAGGTTATAAACTATGGAGCTCCCAGAGTTGCAAACAAATACTATGCAGACTACTTCGACAAGCTGACAAACAAAAAATCAAGAAGATTCATTGTGAAAGGTGACCCTATTGTTGTGCTACCTGAATGTCTTACTCTGATCTGCAACTACAAACATATCGGAAATCAATATGTCTGTATTGAAGAAGAAGCTATTTGTAGAGGAAATCTACCTGTCCCTGAAAGTTTCTTTGAACGCTTGGAATGGACTATGGAGGCTAAGAAACCAAATCAATCAAACTTGGGAAGTATTGTTGATCACATTTATGGCTACAAAAAGATCTACAACTTTACAGTTGTTGAGAATTGATACCCTCATCCCAAATATCTATCACCCTATATCGATTATATATTATATTGATTTATCTTACCTTATAAGAACATCAAACAAGCTTTTGAGTAACATTTTGGTTTTATATCTTGCCTTCTTTATTATTTTTAAGTATAAAGATGTAGAGCTTGCCATTTTTCTTTCTCTACTAGTGCTAGATTTAAAAATCAAACTGTTTTACTAGTTTTTACCAATTTCTGTTTGAGAAATAGCCACCTTTCATTAGATTGTAGCCCCATTTGATATTTTACCAATAGTGAAACTATACTACACTTGATAGTCCTTAGTTCATAAGGATTATTTTTCCTCCTTTTTTACATACTCTAAATAAATAATAGAGAACCTGCGTATTTCAGACAAAGCTTTATGAGGATTAAGAGTATACTCAAGACCAAAAGTATCGATGACACAGTCAAACTCATCCTATTTGAAAGGCATATTCATGACATCAGCAAGAAGATATTTATATTTGATAAAGGGGCTAACTTTAGCTAAACCAATACTAATCATGTTAGGACTGAAATCTATGAGAGTCAAATCAGTTCCTGGCTTATAGTACTTAAGATTTCTATTAGAGCCGGCACATGTTTATAAAACCTTGATTGAAGATATAGTACTTTTCCTTAACAAAGTCCAACTAATGTTTATCGATATTTGTTAATTGAAAACTGATTGTACCTTCTTTCGAATGAATCCATTATCTCATCAATCGAATACGCGGATTGTTGATTAGTCTAATACAGATGAGACTGCAGTTCATTTTTTGCCATAAGTGTATCGACTTCTTTATTGATTTTATTGTATTCAAAGTAGTAGAGATAGCCTAACCCACTTAATCCGCAGATTCCTTTTTAGTTTTACTTGTACCCATGAAGCCCAAAAATTTGTACATCACAATTAACTAATCTTTACATTACGCCATTATTAAATTTTAAGAGAAATCAAAGAAATACTTAGTAAAGGTTTCGGAAGGCAATTTAATTATGAGACAATTTAAAGCATATTAGATATAGTCAATTAGTATTTTGTTAATTGAGGAAAATGAGCTTTGAAGATAATGAGTTCTTTGGCGAATAAAATGATAGTAATGGCTATGAAAGTTTTGCTTCACAGATTTCTTATGAAGAGCCAGAAAGTGAGAAAGAATCAGCTGAAGAAGGGCTTTCAGATTAGGAAAAATAAAGCAGTAAGTATTTATTTGAGAATATGTAAGTTGAAGAAGACTATTTCTAAGATTAACTCTATGGTTTTGAAGAAGAACAGCCAGAATGGAGACAAAAATATGACTTTTCGAAGACAAAGACATGCAATAGCAGAAAGACTTACTAACTTGAAGGGAAGAAAAGATTGACCTTCGACGTTGTAAACAAACTTGAGTATGTCAAAATAATTGGACTTAGGGCAAAACAGATATCTGAAAACTCTTCAATTTATGTAAACTTATAATAAAAAGATGTGTAAAATCTTAAGCCCATAGAAATAGCAAAGAAATAATTCTGTGAGAAATCAATTCCATTTGTGATTGAGAGAGTACATCCTAGTGGATAGTTTGAAAGATGGAGTTTATCCTAGTTTAGCAAATGATTTCTATTAAATACTAACTTGAAATTCAAATATTAAATGTTTTGTATATCAAATTTGACTTTCAAGAGTTGAGTTTTATTCAGTGGTTAATTATAAATGAACAAATTTAACTATTCAGTTACTCAACAGCACATAGCACAACGGAACTTTACAAATGACCAGAGAACACTTAGCTATCAAAAACACACATTGAATGATTACGGCCTTTTAAGTAACGCGATTGCTCAACAATCAAAAAAAGCCAAAAGAAAAAAACTAAGGAAGGCTTCTCTTCAAGTATATTCTGATAGAGAACGGCATTGTGAATCATTAGATAAATTAACCTTTCTACATCAACAAAAAAATTAGTAGATCAGAAACCATATTTTAGAAAAGGCTGCATTGCATGCTCAAAATGAGGAGCTGAAATTAAATTTGTTAAATCCGACATTACGCTAAAACTAGCTTTATAGTAAACTGCAGCAACTGCAAGTACAACTGGTCTCGATGGCGCAGAAACTATAAGATAAGGAAAAAAACTATAAAAAATAGATCGAATAAATAAAAACCAAACACGCTGCTTAGATAGTTTCAATCCATGAAAGTTACTCTAAACAAACAACAGCAAATGTTAAGCCTTCAAATATTAGATATTATTAGCCGTTTAAAGAAAGTTAGAAATAAACCAGTATTCCCAAACAAGTTATAAGAACTTTTTAAAATGATAAGAGGCTAATAGTCTAAAATTCCAATGATCTAGCTATTAAGACATACAGATTGTACCCAGAACATAAAGAGAAAAACAACACTGTCACAAATTTTAATTCTACAAGTTCACAACCCTATGTTAAGACTAGTATCGTTGAACAGAGTTCAAGATAGAAGGTGATAAATTCAAATATGGGCTACCAAAATGTATTTATAAAACCTCAAAAAGTGAGCAATAGCCCCCTGATTTATAGTATGAGTCCCAACTTTGAACGCGAAACAGAGTCTACAAAGAGAAATACTCCTGATACATCAAAAAATACAACTCAAACTTTTAATTACAGTCGGAACGAGGTTGTTAAAAGAGACTAAAGTAACCTATAAAAATCATCAAACTTCCAAAGTAGGGAGACATCTCCGCAATATGCACAGTATCGGAACAATTTTTATACATATGAGAAAGTGCAAGCAGGTGAACACAATAATCGATCTACTGGCAATCTCATCGTTATAAAAACATAAAAGTAAGAAAAAGCTGCTTAGAATAAAGTGGATAGGCCGGTAGTGGTTCACAAAAATCCAAGACCCCTTCAGAGTGGTAAAGCAGGAGTTTCTGAAAAATAGATTGACGACATATACAAAAGATACTATTTGCATGATAACTGATAATATTTTCATTTTGATAGTACACTCTACTAAGAATCTTTAGAAAATATGCAGTTCAGAAAAATACTCCCAGTGATTTCAGCATTTCCTATGCTTTTTCTCTGACTTTTTTCTTGCTTTTGTTCATCGAGGAAGAAGAAATTGATAATCCGTTGGGATTTAATTTGTATTTACTTAGTTACTTCCCCAATTTTTATTGAATTTAACGCGGTATTTTCTTAGTATTTAAGTCCTATTTTTAAATGTTGGGTTCATATTCTAAATTTAGCTGTTTTAAAACCTTGCTTTTTTCACTCGATATTTTAGTTTGAATTATTTTCGCTTATTCTTTTTTCTTACTGAATAGACTTATCTAACCATGATCCTACTCATAATCGTATATCAAGTGGTTTAACTCCTCCTCTTAAAGTTTCCTCAAATTTCGTATAAACTACTTCTCTTAATCCTAAAGCTTCGTGATTTATTTAAATTTTAGAGTTGACTCTTTCATAGTTTATTCGAAAGCTCTTAAATTCAAGTTCACATCATTTTCATTCAAAGAATAGCTTAAATTATAAATGTCTGCACTGCTGCCCATACTGACTGTGCTTTCCTTCGAACTGAGCAAATGATCAAAGCTTTTCTGTGACAGTTTGGAAGTTAAAAGGTTCTAGGTGCTATTAATAAAAGAGCTATTTGAAAAAGTAATTTCAGCTTGAGAATTCGAGTATGATTATATTTGTGATATTTGTCTCTTTTCTAATTTTTTCAGTTTTTTAATTCTTCTCACAAAAATAGAGTAAGCATCTGTAAGTATCATTAGTGGCAGTTCAGTTTTCTTTTAGTTCGTAGATTGGCTAAAATACTCTAAATACTCCCAAAAATACTTCCTTCAGCTTTGATGAACATTCGATAAGCAAATTAGTTTGTATACCTGTAGCATTTAAGTCTTTCTTTTTATTCCGCAAGACAGAATATGTCTTAGGTATTGATTCTATCTAGAGAATTTTCTCTACAATACACAACCTAGTCGATTGATTTTGCAAGGTTAAATTAGTATTATGGCCTATAAGGAGGAACTACGAAGGTTATTATAGTTTTCAAGTATTGGGAGTAATCCATTTAACGCTGTATAAATCAAGTGTTATTATGTATAGAATAAACTAGCAAATAGAATACAAAGGTAAATTAGTATCACATAAAACTGAGTTCCTCATCAGAAATATCAACTCTCTCCCTCTAACTCTCTTCTTGCTACTCCTTTTTAACATCATTTTAATTTTATTTTTGCTAGGCATAGTCTTTTTTTTCATAAAGTTTCTTTATTTCACTTGCTGTTTTTCTTTTCAGCAAGAAACCCGTTTTAGTCTTGATGACACGGCTAAAATCAGCAAAACTTATCTTATGCCCTAAAGATTTGACAACGGCAAAGATGATATAGTAAAGCTTAAGTACTTTATTTTAGTTGTATTTTAATTTAGAAAGTTTTTTGCTGTCTATTTCCTCTATCTTCTTGATGAGTCCATTTATGATCTGCACTTTCTTTTGCCTATAAATGTACTTCTTGAAGATGTCATCATAAATCAACTGAACTGCATGTTGTGTACCCTCAATCATAAATTTCTAACTTTAAGGTTAGAAAGAATTTGACATCAGCTCGCTCTAGAGTTATTATGATCTCTATGATAATTTTTCTGTGGTATGTGACTCTTACAATTTTTCTTAGATTTTGACTAGCGACAATGCTTCTTAGGGTATTTGAGGGAGATTGTTGGGTTTTTCCAAGATCTGGTTTAAGATTTTATATTTTTGGTGGAAAATTTTGATGTTCAAGTTATTATATCTACAATACTATTTGATATTCATCTTTATATCTTCGTACATTTCACAGTAGACTACCACAGCTGCTGCTTACCGCGAACCTTTCTTTCTTTCAGTAGCCATCTTAATAGCCTTCAACTTCTCCCTAAAGTGGGCCATTTATTCTGAAGTTTTGAATTCTCTATACTTATCACTAAACTCTTTGATTAAAGCATTGAGTCTTCTCTATTTTTCGAGTTATTTGCTATTTTTACAGTTGGATTAATATTGTTCGGGAACGACTCTTGTCTAATGTTGAAGGTTAGAAGGTTGGGAGTTGCAGTTGAGACAAACAGTTTGTGCTCCCACAAACTATAGGAAGGGTGAGTAGCAGGTAGGGCATCGAGAGTATGTTATGTGGTGACTCATGTTTAAAGTTGATGATTATAAGTAAGAATAGTACACTTGTATAAATGATTATAGTAAATTACTCGTTCAAGTTATAAGCACCAAACTACTCCAACTCTGTTTTGTTGATATTTTTTTTCATGAATATAAATATAATCTCACTTTAAGCATTATAATTAGTTATGGGTTAAGTTAAAACTCCATAACAACAAAAACAAACAGTTTTTAGGACTATTAAAACATATTAATCCATTAAAATATCAAAGAATGCTAAATAATGGGGAGTATATGAATACGCTCATACTTCTTGCTTGCTTAGGCGCATATCACTTCCGTAATCATTTTTTATCTGCTCAACTGCGCAACTAATTACTGAGAGATAGTAACCTGTCATTGAAATCATTTGATGGCTCGTCGCGAAGTTCTCGAGGATGAAAAGATGTGAGTGAAGATTTTATACTTTTGCATTGACGATTATGTAGCAAAAAATAGAGAGGACTTGGTCTGCATCAAGAATCCAGTTTTATCGTTTGAGACCATGTTAGTAGTAAAACTTTTCAATCTATTGAGTGATATTTTATGAGCAAGCCATAATTGCCTTCATTTTGTTTATTGGGGATTTAGTTTTAGCAAGTTATCGAAGAGAATTGATACATTAATTGTAGGGAGTAGACGTATTTTATATGACAACATCTTGTATATCGAAAGGGATGTCTGCATCTGCATCTCTATTCATAGTGTCTAAATAGCAATCAATCGTTTTGATATTCAGACAAAATTTTTATTTAATGTAAAATCTTTCGGGAGGACAGTCCTTCAGATTATTCAAAATATCCATAAATTAAGCTTATCTTTCCATATTAAAAGCTGATATGTAATCAAAGATAACAGAATAGAAATTGTTATCTTTGAAAAGAATTGCAGTAAGGGCACTAAGAACGTTTTATTAGTTAGAAATGAACATGTTACCACCTTAGCTAATCTATCGAAACAAGTGAAGACCATAATAGTCAATCACTGATTCCCTAATCAAGAGAAGATATTGCTTGATACTGTCTACAAAATGTCCGATATCTTTGCCTGCTTTTTAAACAGTTCGATAATGCTTTTAAATGTACCAAATAAATAGCTTTTGTATCCTTCCCAAAGTGCAGCTCACATCATTTAAATGATTCTAAAGCATCATAGTGAATTTAAGGAAAACTTCCAATTATTTTGCATTCTTTTTAGATATTTACTTCTATATTCCCATTATTTAAGTAATCGTATCATCCATAAGAGATGCCACTGATTTCCTGAGCATCACTTCCATAAAGCTGGAAACTCCGCTGCATCTATATTTTTCAAATTAGAATCTGCTTTTATTCTGTTTATCAGTTTTGCTGATTGTACTTATCATTTTTTTTTACTGGGAAACATTCGATTTTTTATTTGTTTTGTTGTTTATAAAGCTTCCATTCATGGATATCAATACAGATTTCTTTAAGTTTCTTTTGAATCTTTACAGTTCCTACTCATTTTAGAGTACTTCATCGTTCCCTACATCTGTAAAGGCCTCTGTCTTTACACAACTCATTTCTCTTAGATACTTATCTTTGGATAAGGTGCAATTGACAACCATCTACTTCAAATCTTTGGCCCATTCAAACTAACTTTAAATATCTTAACAATTGGCGATGAATAGACTTTACCATGTTACTTTTCCTAAATTGAGGTGGGTATACGTCTGATGGTTTTTTTATATTTAAAGCCACAGCATTCGTAGGGTTATTCTAACTATTCCCATCTTTCTATTCCATACTTGCTTTACTTTTATTTGCCTTTTTCAACATAGGTTGAAAACTAGATACCTCTTTTTTATTTCTTGGGAAATGTTGTTCCCATATATTTTAAGCTTATAAATGCAAACCACATTGTATTTGAAACAAACAATAAGAGTAATATTAAAGTAAACCTTAACATTATACGAGTTATGTTAATAAAGGATGTATAAGTTAATCATTGAAAAGATTTTCTTTCAAAAACGGCCCAATATTTATCTCCTTTGTTTCTTTAGACTTTCTGCCCTTACTAGGTCTTGTTAAACATTACTTGCACACATGGGTCATCTTCTTACTTAATTTATTGGAACATTTAATGTGCCCGCAAGTGTTCCATATGCCACTCATGTAGCTCCAGAACATCAGTAATACAATACAATCTGCCTTTGGGTTTCAATAGATAAGCGTATTATGAAAGAAATCCGGTATTGATTACTCTTCTTCTGTAGTTTTTGGCTTTGAAGTGAGGATCAGGGAAGCAGATAAATATCTTTTCAAGACTTTATTTGGCAAAGTATTGACAGAGATGACGCATAGTGTTAGTTCTAACAACACCAATGTGATCATATTTTTTTGGTTATTTGATTCGATATCCTCTGATTTTCTAGGCCACGAAATTTACTAATTTGTCTCTGATTTCAAGTCCAAGAAGTAATTTGTCAGGTAGAACAGGTGCTAGGCCAAACAAAAGGCCTCCGTAACCACAGCCAATATCAATCACTGTCACATTTTTGTTATTGAGGTTGTAGTTTCTAGGATGTTCGTAAAAGGAAGGATGTTCAACTGTATTGCAATAAGCCCTATGATTATCTTACAGACTTCCTCCAAAATGGAGAGGATAATGCGCCTTCCAATCAACAAAGGTATGATGAGGTGGGAAAGGAAATGGAGTGGTGTTTAGAGGATTTATATGTGCTCTCATCCTGTAATCTTTCTTTTTGGGGATGTAAGTTTCAGTTTTGAAAAGTTTTCGGTTACCTTCGTCATTGTCTGACTCCTAACTATGTTTTCTTTCTCTCTTCATAAAAGAAATATATAATCAACTTTTAATTTCCTGCTTTATAAATCATCGAAATATTACTGATATAAAAAGTTTATATTTCGGTTGGATATAGGGTTAGAGTAATATATCATAGTTACAATTAAAGTTGAAATG
>Ga0194117_10005957_pt1 | contig 10873 bp, 7 predicted proteins | sample TA2MahsurfametaG_FD_160579 | JGI IMG/M metagenome (GOLD analysis project Ga0194117, IMG submission 160579) | Freshwater microbial communities from Lake Tanganyika, Tanzania - TA2015009 Mahale N1 surface | ecosystem: Environmental > Aquatic > Freshwater > Lake | place: Tanzania: Lake Tanganyika...
CATGCTTTCTTTCGGGAGGTTCAGATTCTACCATCAAATGTTGGGATATCAGGAATACTTCGACTTAGTTTTATACTTTTAAAGATCAAGGAGCTCCAGTTCAAAAATTATGTAAAGTAGATTCCATAGATTCTAAGAATGAAAGATTAGTATTTGCAAGTGGTGGACAGTCAGGATAGGTTTTGCTTTGGGAAAATGAAATAGAACTCAGTCACAGGGCGCATTAATCCGAAATAGTGAGTTTAGGATACAATAAATAGTATGAGATATTCATGTCTGTCGAGAAAAAATTACCCATTTTAAGTTTATGGAAATTAGCGTACTTCTCAATTAACTAGAAATGATATGTATTTAAATTAAGTAAATCTATCATCTTCTTTTACCTTTACCTTTTCCTTTACCTTTGTTGCCTTTTCTAAACTTGAAATTTTTGCTACCTTGCTGCTTTCCAAACTTCTTTTCCTTTTGAAATCTCGGTTTGTCAAGAGTGTCATTGATACGTGCAAAATCTACTTTTCGAATATGCAAAAATCCATCTTTTTAGACTCCCACCTTTCCTGAGCTAACTTTATCAAATTTATATTTGTTTTTCTCGAAATCATCTTTTTATTTGTGTATCTCCATAACTGAAGAATTGAGTAGTTTCATACTGGAGTCATACTGTATAACTTCTTATCTTGCACGTTATTTTTACTTATTTTGTCTTCTATGCAGTTTTTGTCTACGTCCTTGTAAATGAGTAAATGGAACTTTCGTATTCTTTTTATTTAAACCCATGACATCTTTGGTATATTATCCTCTGTGTTTGCCAACTAATTTTCTGATGTCTTTAATAGTATCAAGAAAGATCTTTTTCTGCTACGAGATCTGCTTTTTGACCATCAACAGTATAATTATTAAATATTATAGATTGATTTAAAGAATAACAACCCTAAATCATAGTTTTTAAAAGTTAAATTGCTCATTGATTTTTACTTTGAAGGATAAATACTTTTTATTGGTCAGCCAGTTGAAAAAATGTTCGATTAGTTTTGAAATGTTGTTGTTTGTAAAAAGTGGCACTTTTTAGAGTTAATACTCTCTTCTGTATTTGGGGACAAGTTTGAGCATAAAAATGTTGATGATGTTCACGATGTTACGGATGTTTTCTTTTTCTACTCTTAACTGTTTCACGTTTTTCTATGAATCCGATTAATTATTCTCTTCTTACTAATCTTCTCCTTTGGCTTAGTCTGAATTGTTTCCTTCATGCTATTCATCTATAGCTCTTGCCAGCATCATAAAAAAAGTGAAGAGGATGTCGAAATAATAGGGTTCATTGAGCCGTTTATTGATTTCAGCCAGAAATTAGCAGAAGACATTAGCACACGTTTAATCATAGAGTTCCTCAGCTTAGTCATACTTGGGTTATTGTTATTGAGGATTGAAGTTTACATATACTTCATAGAAATCGCTTTTCATATAGATCTCTTTGAAAAGTCCATCATCTTCCCATTTTTCAGTATCCGTAACAAAATCACATAGTCTATCTATGCAGTTGGCGGCAATATCCTCTGTATCACTGTCACTATCGTACACTTATTTCTCAATTAAATTATAGGTACTGCTTTTGGTCTACCTCGTCGACTGGCGTATTATGAACGTGGTTTAATGACTTGTCCTGGTGCCTTTATGAATAAATATTTACTCTACCATTATGCTTAATTTTGATATGGGTGAAGAGAGCAGGATAGCTTAGATATGATTTACCGCATGGGCAGATGTAATCTCGATTGTTGGGTTCGTTTCTTCCTCTTCTTCGTCCGCGACTTTGTTGAAAAGGATGTTCAAGACTAGTCGGAAACATAACAATATAAATTTATTGAAAGTAAAAGCGGGCTACTTTTTAACTCAATACTTTTTTATGTGTTGCCTGCCAAGTCATAAAGTAATCAAAATTTTCATTCATTAATGTGTCAAAAATAATGTTAACAAAATAAAAAGTAAGAGAGTCCTTCGGAATGAGAATCGTGGCTATATTACTGAAATTTAGAGAGTGTTGAATCAGTGTAAGAGTTAAAATCAGGTGTCATAAACACGGACTTACAAGATCATCATTCAACAAACCATCTTATAATAATTATTATAGATTTCAAATCAAAAACATACCAATTTATCTCAACCTCAACATAAGTAAATATAGAATTTTGATAAGAAATTAAATATTGCAATCTAGGTGACATCAAGAGAAGGACAAGGTCAAGATGAGGATTATAGCTACTACAGCTGCAATCAGTTGGAATTGTTTATTGTTGAAAATGGATGTTTAATCTCTTTTTGGGAGATTGTTTCCTTTGTCCCACTCATCCCATTTTTACCATTCTGTTTTGTTGGAATTTTCATCTATTGTTGTCTCTGTCTTTTGCTCTTAGGCAACTTTTCTTTTGAGTAAATCTTTTGCACGTTGCTACTCTTTGACCTTTATTTTTGCCTATTGTTTTCTTCTCTTTTCTTCATTTTTGGCTTCTTACTTTTTCTTTTCGTAATCTGGGAATTGTTTCAAGTATTCATTGAGTTTATATGTAGCTTCATTTAAAATTTTTTCACTTGCTAGTTTTTCTTTGACTAGCTAGTCTCCCTTAGAACGAAGTTCTTTCAATACTTTTTCGCTTTAACTTTCAAGTCCTTTGGTAGATTTCTTTAAAAAATCTATTCTTTATCTAATGATATTTCTTTCTTTCAAAAGCTTTTATTTTTTAGCTTCCTCAGCTTGTAAACTTGGTCTGTTTTTAATCTGGTGTCTTTCTAATTCTTTTTGAAGAATCTGTAGATTTTCATTACTAACATATGTTTTACGTAATTTGATAGTATCTTCAAGTTTGTTTTTTTATCTCTCAAGTTAACGTTCTAAAATTTCACTTAGTTTTTGTTCCTCAACAATCTATTGTTTGAAATCTCTTTTGTCTTTGTTTTTTTACTTTTTAGACTCTTATTTCTTAAGTTTCTATTGCTCTTTCTTGGTTACGACTTCTTTATTTAGAGTATCTATCTCTTTATTTAATTGTTTTTGGGCATCGTATAAACTATTTAGTTCTTTTTCAAGCTTTTCATTTTGATCATCTTGTTTGAGTGCTGAAATATCTGTATTGATCTTTTATATTTGAGTCTTTATTTGGGTATTCTACCCTCTCAATTGATCTAGATGACTTTGTTTTTGTTTAATCTCATTTTGAATTTTTTGAGCTGATTTCTCATTTTGTTTTTTTTTTTTCTCTAAGTGCAAATCCACTTCAGCTTCCTCCTTTTCAAGTAGCTTTAGTTATTCTTCTAAATTAAAACTCTCATTCACAACATTTACTGAATTAATTTTCTGGTCTTTGGAACTTTTTAATTATTCAAGTTCTCTTTAAAGATTTAGCGAAAATAGTTATTCAGCTTCAATTTCTCTTTTCAAGTGATCAATTTTTTATAATTCTGACTGGATTTTTCTAAGTAAGATTGATTTTTACTGCTTGATTGACTCTAATCCTTCACTTGCATGTTCTCCTTAAGTTCGGTTAATTTAGAAGACGATTGATTGTCTTTGTTGTTAGATATCACTCAAAGTGTGTTGGTGTTATTGAAGATTTTTCTCGAAAGTATTTACAGCATTGATATGTTCAGCTTCTTCTTTTTTAAGTTAAGAAACAAGATTTTAATACTGAGCCTATAGCTATTTTAGTTATCTTTATGAGAGTTAAATCTAGCCGGACGAGTTATTGGTCTGAACTTAAGGTAAGGGCTCATTGAGCTTATTCTTCAAAGCTTAAACTTCAGATCTAAGCGTTGGGATCTCTTTTTCAATAGCGGAGCACTATCCTCTCTTGATGGTGTAAGAAGAGAGCGTTAAATCGTATTCTTTTTTTCTAAGTGAGACAAGATTTACAAATCGGCTTATTCCATGATGTATTCGATGTGTGAATTATATGATGATTAAATGTTGAGATTATGTATAAACGTGCAATCAAACTGGATATTCTATTAAATCATTATTATTCTTACTATATTTCACCCTACTCTACCTTGGTCTAGACTTATTTCTTTTAAGTTGCAAATCTTTTTTTAAGTTAGTTTATGGTTGTCTAAGTGCTGTGGTCTTATTTTAGGATGGCTACGTCGAAGCCATTTCTTTGGAGGAAGTATGCGCAGATGTAAAGAATTTTGTAGCTTGAATTTTGGGAACAGAGTAATATGTACTATTTTTCCCCTGAGTTTTGGCTTGAGAAATGTAAGGCAGCACCATGCTGTTAAAACTCTATGTTTTATTATTTAAGTGCCTCTACTAATTCCTCTCGACAACTAAACTATCTAACTACTTCTTTCATTTTTTCCAAACCTACGTTACAGCAATTTTACTCTCATTATGAACACTTTTGACAATTTTAGTCAAGATCTAATCAGTCAATTTTTTATTAGAGAAAAGATCTTTCGGGTCTATTGTTAAATTTTTATTAAAAAAAGAGAAATTTTTCCATACTTATACTTTTATGTACTTTGGAAGCATTCTGTTGTGAATTCTTAGTTCATTGTTTGATTTTTTCAATCGAAGAATTTAATTTTTAATGTATTCCGACTCTTATTATAAATTTATCGTTTTGGGATTTTGGCTGCTTGAGGAAATGCTATATTTAGAACTTGCCCTATTCTTTTTGGATTCTTTGGTGATTTAGAAATCGAAGTTGATGGTTTGTTTGATTTTTTTGAAAATTCTCTGGCAAATAAACAAAGATTTGTAATCAACAATGTTTGTCTTCGGTTCTGGTATTTAAAATCTTGTTATGAGTTCACCATCCATAAATATGGTCTTATAAACCTCAAAATTGTAAAAACATTCTTCCTATTCTAAAGGTGTCATGATTTAATTTTTAAGTTTGTTTTTGATTTCTTTCTAACTATATTTTCCTTAAAAATATTTTGAAATGAATCTATTATAATACTCAAAATCTTTGAGCTAGTTGACATAATCGAATCTTTAAAGCTATCCAGGTGTAAATTTAAGCTATTCTAGATACTTGTTAACAGAAATAGTTAGATACTCTGGACTGCCGATGATGTATAGTAGCTCAAGGATCTATTTGTTATTGAAACTATTGATAAATTTCATCATGATGATCTGTAAAATTTTAAACACTTCTCTCTGCTGTATTTTTTTAAACAGAAGTTTATGCTATAAAATCAGTTTACAAATTGGAACGTATAGATCTGTGTAATAATCGTTCAGATAAAACGAATTTACAGCTTTCGTGTTATCTACTTTTTTTTCATCGATGTAGATAATGAAAGTTGATAGATTATAGAGAAGCCTTTAGTAAACTTCCATTTTGATGTGCTTTCTGCCAAGTGTGAAAACTAGGATGTCATAGACTTAACGATACTGGAGACTGTTGATCAAGTAGAGCAGTTTTTTGTTGATGAAATTTTAGAGAATTTCTTCGTTGGTTTATATATGGATTGATGTTATCTTTGCACTGCATAGAGATAGCCAGACGATATTATGGTCCAATGATATAACTAGATTGTTTTACTCTGAGTTCTTGAGTTAATTAGACATTTATTTTTCAATAAATTTGGTATTTATAGTTGATATCAAATCACAATGCTCTTTCTCAGGTCTTTTTTCATACAAACTCAAAATCCAGTATAAAGCCTCGATTTCTTAATTTTTTATTGTCTTTTTTTAATCTTTATTTGTAAATTATTTGAGTAATCTTATTATAACTTCGTTTTTAAGGGAAAATTAACCCAAATCTTTAAAGGCTTATACAAATCGAAGTAACTTCAAAGTAAAATCAATATTTTCTAAAGAGATCTTATATTTTTATTCGTTGCTTATAATTTGTTTAAATGTTTATTAGAATTATTTCAACAAAATAGGCCCATTTTATGATTTATTAAATAGTTCTCGACTTGCTTGGTTCAAATCCAGAATTATAGAGGGTTATATCTCTATGTATTTGGGTAGAAATTCATTAAGGAAGTTTATGGTATCCATTGTGTAGGATTTGTTAAGAGATTCTCTTCTTTAATATTTGATTTTTTTTTAGATGTTTTTGAGAACACTCTTCATAAGTTTTTAATATAGTGAAAAATGTTGTTTGTTGATTTTGAAGTTGTAAGTTTTGGATAAGAATGTAATCTCACTTAGCAAAATTTAACCTGTTGAGTTGACCTCCTCGAAACCAAGATAGATCTACACTAGTTGGTCAAGATTCATTACATTTTTATCATATTTTTGGTTTTTGGCGATGTTTACGAAGGTATTGAGACTATTTTTTATCTGGTAGCGGGTGTATTAGCTTTGTAAGAAGAATAGCTCAGAGTGGAGCATCTTCACAAACTTATAAAAATCTGAATGGTTGAGTACATTTGGCCTATCAATAAATGATTGGAAGATTTTACTGTAAACTCCATCATGACAGGGTATAAATTCTCCTTTGATAGATTCCAAAAATAACATTTTGTAATACGAAAGGTTGATATCTTCAAGTTCGCAATATGTCTAGTTTTAATGGATATAGTCAATGAATTCATAGTGATAGTTATACTTATACTTCCATTTTTCGTACATAACTATCAAAATTTGGGTCGTTTTGAAGTATTTTACTAAAGGTGCCACTCTAAATACATATTTTTTTACTTCTTCAAGTACTCGGTGCGGGTTGGTTAATCAACATACTGTATAAGACATAAAGATCGTATTCTAGTTTGTATATTGTGTTCCTAATTCCATAGATTTTTGAAATGTTATTTGATTACATTCAATTGTTAGTCTCTTTTTATTATGTTCTATAGTTCGGAATATGCAACTTATACCTGCTAAATTAACTACAATTTGATTAGGCTGATGTTTTTTATTATCTAGATGTAGTTTATGATTTAGGAGGGGTTCAGGATTTGGAATTATTTTGTTATTTTTGAATGATGGCGGAAGAACAGACTTTTTATATCTTCGTTTTTGCGTTCTTTGTGTTGATTTATGTACATATGGGGAGGTCTGTCTTATAGAGTTGTAGGGTCTACTTGCCGAACTAAAAAAACATCTGTTCGATGAGCTAAATCCTAATTTTTTTTTATTCAGGACTGAGCTAAATCTTATTGATCAGTTCGGGATTGGCAAGTACACTTTGGCTTTAATATATTTTCTTCTTTTTGCTGCTCAAAGATTTAGGAGTCGTGATCATAAAAAGTTGTTGGAGTTGTAGATTTTTAATTGCGATGGGCAAGGTATTCTTAATTATGCGGGACAACATTTAATTAATATCATAAATAATAACTAATAAATATTGTAGCAAACGGATTATTAATTTATAATGAAGCTGGAAAGATATGAGGATAAAATATCATGGTATTTTTGGTTTGGCTAGGAAATGAAACTGTTTTCTTGTTTTGGGAAAGAGTTTCTAAGAATAGAAGTGAGAGGTAGTTATGTTATTTATTTAGTCAATAATTTATCGATTTAAATAAAGTAACGACAGATAAAAAGAACTAATCTTAATTTAAAAAAGAGCTCGTTCTTTAGTCTTTGCTGAAATCAGTTATTTCATCTCATCCTAGATTCATGGATGTGTTTTTTCTGTCTGTTTTTCACTTAAGCACTAAGAAAACCAAAACCTCTCATTGGAATTCAAGATAATAATCTTCGTATCTATTGATAAAAGTTTATTTGTTATATTTAATTCACTTTTCAAAATGCCAGGCGAATAGAAAGAGAAGAAGGAGAACAAAACCATGAGTAATCTCGAAAAGTTTCTCACCTTCTACGGTAACTACGTTTCTGAGAATAATACTATCAACATGGATATCGATACTGTTATACGAGATGTTTCCAATAATATCATTGAGCCCAATAGTGATAACCCAGAAATCAATAAACTTTATCAAAGAGGTGCAACACTCAAGAAGGAAATCGGCAGTGATTTGGTGCCTAGGTTGAAAATTTTGAAGGAGGATAAACTGCATGAGATTGTTATTTTTATCGAACAGCTCAATGCACAGCTCAATAGATAGTATGAAGAGGAGGTGAAGAAAGGAATTGAGTATGGCATTTATAACAAAAATGATAAGAAAAATGTATGAGCTTTCATTTTCGTATTTTTAGTGATTGAAGTGAAGATATTTGTAGGGGATAAATAATCAAACAAATTAAGTGATAAATTCGCGAGAGTTTCAAATAAAACTTTCTTTATTCGGTTTATAAATAATTGAGGATTTATGGTTTAGCAATTAGGACATTAATCAGCTGTATAGATCGTCTTCTTCGGGTTTTTTGCCTACAGTTGGCCACTTGAAATTGCTTCCACCTTGATTGGAATTCTTGGCAAAACTAGGATCGAATTTTCTTCGAAATTGTTCAAATTTCTATAGATCAGTATTTGTCACTGATTTTCTTGCTCCTCTCAAAGCTTATTCGAAATGTTTTCTTGTAATCTAGGGAACGGGATCGAAGTTCTGAGCCTTTCCACCTTTTTAGATCAAGGTTTTCATTCTTGCTTCTGCTTAAATGGCCTAAATAATTAAAAAAATACATCTCTAACTGCTGCTTTGGCTGCTTTTTGGCAAATTTCGGTCAAATCAGCACCTGAAAATCCATCAGTAATGTTGGCAATAAAGTTAATATCGACATCTCTCGAAACTGGTGTTTTTCTAAGGTTGGCTTTAAGAATGCCTAAACGAGAAGGTTGATCAGGCAAAGGAATGTAAATGAGTTGATCAAGACGTCCTGGTCTTAGCAGAGCTTAGTCCATAATCTCTGGTCTGTTGGTGGCTCCTACAATGAAAATGTTCTTCTTTGCTCCTACACCGTCCATTTCAGTAAGTAGCTGATTGATGACTCTATCTCCTGCACCTCCAGCATCGCCTTGGCTTGAACCTCTTGAAACAGCAATGGAGTCCAACTCATCAAAGAAAAGTACACATGGAGCAGCAGCTCGAGCTTTATCAAATACATCTCTAACGTTAGCCTCACTCTCACCAAACCACATAGTCAAAAGCTCAGGACCTTTAATGGAAATGAAGTTAGCACTACATTCATTGGCAACTGCTTTGGCGAGAAGTGTTTTACCACATCCAGGAGGACCATAGAAAAGAACTCCTTTTGACGGTTGCATTCCGAATTTCAAAAACTTTTCAGGATGTTCAATAGGGAAGAGAATCATCTATTGTAATTGTTTCTTTGTTTATTAGAGACCACCAATATCTTCCCATTTGATATTAGGAACTTCAACATGAGTTTACCTCAAAGAAGCAGGATTTATACTTCCCATTGCGAATTTGAAGTGTTATTGGGTAACGGCCATAGCTTAGAGAATTTGTGTATCAATTTTCTAGGCTTAAATATCAATTATATCCATCTTTTATCTGATACATTGCAAGGCAGATTCAGTACACAATGCAGCTACATCAGCACCTACAAAACCATGTGTATCTTTAGCAACAGCTTCCAAATCAACATCTTCGGCAAGTTTCATGTTTTTAGTATGGATTCTTAAGATTTCCAGACGACCGATTTCGTCGGGTACACCTATATCGATTTATCTATCAAAACGGCCAAATCTTCTTAAGGCAGGATCGATAGCATTGGGTCTGTTAGTAGCAGCAATAACAATTACATGACCTCTACCTTTGAGACCATCCATAAGAGTCAACATTTGTGATACTACTCTTCTTTCGACCTCACCATGTACTTTTTCTCTGTTGGGGGCAATTGAGTCGATTTCATCAATAAAAATGATAGCCGGACTGTTTTTCTAGGCTTACTCAAATGCTTTTCTAAGGTTACCTTCTGCTTCGCCTGCCATTTTGGACATAATTTCTGGACCATTGATCAAAAAGAAGAAAGCTCCTGTTTAATTTGCAACTGCTCTGGCAATCAAAGTTTTTCCTGAGCCAGGTGGACCATATAAAAGTACACCTCTAGGTGGTTTTACTCCCAATGTTTTGAAAAGCTGAGGATGTCTGAGTGGTAGTTCAATCATTTATCTAATCTGTGCCATTTGTTTTCTGCAACCTCCAATATCATCATAGCCAACATCGTCAAGTTTTTCCTAATCCTATCTGCTGATTGGTTCTCCTTCAGTATAAAGCATAGTGCTTGGAGCAACTATTCCGTACTATTTAGGCTCAGTGGCGACAATTTTGAATTCCACAGGTTTAAAGCTACCTCTGACTAAGAAAAGATCTCCCTTTTTGACGGGTCTATATGCATCTTTGAAGTAGGGAATCAGATAAGTTTTGGTGAGATCACCTTGAATTCCTTCGATTGTATCTGCAAGAGGTAATACGTGTATTTTAGTTAAATTGGCTACATCACCTGCTGGTTTAATCTGAACAACGTCACCGAGTCTGACTCTCAAATTTTTTCTAACGGTTTTATTCATCCTGATTTTTCCTTCTTCAAGTTTATTATCAACGAGTGCAACAACTAAGGTTTCTTTTCTTTTCTTTCCTTTGATAAAAATGGCATCTCCCTTAAATATTTTAAGTTCTGCCATCTTGGCTTGGCTTAGTTTTACTGAAGAATTTTCATCAATAAGAGCTTCTTAAACCTAAATCAAAACATAGTTACTATAAGTTTATTTGGGGCCTTTTTCTGATCGAGAATAGCTGTAGAAACATCCTTTTTGGGGTCCATTTGATAGATTATATTTTGAATTATTTTTGAATGGATTTAAGCATCGAAACTGATATAATATGACCAGACTATTTTTTAGACTCAGAAAATTCCAGACTTACTGATAAGGAAAATTTTGTTTTACGATTAGCACTGCTAAATCATGATTAATCAGGCTTTAAATAGTATTTTTGGAGACTTTGGCAGAAAAATCATCTTTATTTTTTGACAAAAAAAAATCATTTT
>Ga0194117_10005965_pt1 | contig 10859 bp, 3 predicted proteins | sample TA2MahsurfametaG_FD_160579 | JGI IMG/M metagenome (GOLD analysis project Ga0194117, IMG submission 160579) | Freshwater microbial communities from Lake Tanganyika, Tanzania - TA2015009 Mahale N1 surface | ecosystem: Environmental > Aquatic > Freshwater > Lake | place: Tanzania: Lake Tanganyika...
TTGAGGTTAAAAAATTAAAAATTTTTATATTGGTATTTTCTTTGCCCTAAGAATAAACAAAATCTTTGAGATGTAACTACAGTGCTCTTAAACCTGCAATTACACCCAAACTTGTAAGAATTACTAAAGATGTGGCAATGAAGATGCCGAAAAGACGCATATAAGAAAACTATTTTTAGCAGTTCTACCATAAAATGTCTGAAGGTTAAGGTGCTCTTTTAATGATAGGGATCTATCCTTTGAATATTAGGGTACTTGTGCCATTCCACCACTGTCTGAACCTTTCTTTAATTGTTTTGAGAAGAGTCATATTTTAATGTCCGAATCGATTAAGAAGCATGATTTTATCAGATTGTTCATGAAACTCTACAATAGCAGCCCGTGTGGCTATTTTTTTACGGAAAGTACTATCATTCAAAAACTTTTTCCTCATATTTTCCAAAGTTTCATAGATTTCAATAGTTTCTTTCTTAAGTTACAAATATTTTTATTTGTTGGCAACGTAATATTTATCCTATTACTTTTTGAGGAGTTTGCTAAGCTACATGCATTTATCAACAACTTTTTTTATAATTTTGCGGCAGAAGTCCATCCGATAAATGATCTGTATCGACCTAATATTGAAGTGGTTCTAACGATTTTTCTTATCAACTACAGCCTCAAAATCTTATTTAATACCCTTTAATATCCTCTTGCTCAATTAATCCATAGAAAAAGAATTTTTAGGTTAAAGATTGCTAAGATCAGGGATAATCTGACTAGGAATATGTTCGTCGACTAGTACTTGCAATATTTGCTGGCTGTTTTACTCAGCATGGGCAATTTTTCTTTAGTAAATTTGTTCCAAAAATTAAAATAGATCCTCTTCATTGTAATCTCCGTAGGGTAGGTTATCGATTTTGACTGCATAATCTGATGAACTTTTCAAATTTTAATCTATAAGCTTATCTTTATAGAAACAATAGTATTTCAAAAACCTAGAAAGAAGGATCCAGATAAACATGCCACCCAATCCCATCCAGTTTATCAAATCAGTCACATAATTTGGGTCTGGCAAATTAAAGCTCGATACTTTGTCCTTGAATTGACAGTATGAACTTAAACAACTTTAGCTCGGATTATTACTCAAATAGTAATATCCCTAAGAATTTTTTATCACTGCATAGAAAGCATAGATAATAACGAAGATAGCCATGTTGATAAAGAGACCTTTGATGAGGTTGAAAAAAAGTAGAATACCCGATCCTAAAAAATTCAGATCTTGGATATCATAACAAAGAGGGTAAATTTATCCGACAAAACGTTCACAACCAGACTGACAGTAGATGCTTTTCCATTACTAGTGATTTTTTAGATCATTTTTTGTGAGATTGCTGTTATGATTTATTTTATTGGCCTTGCGATGGAGCATAGCAAGGTGGTGTATCTGTTAGCACTCTTCCTCACTCAGATTGCTTTTGTTTTGACCAATCAGCTGATCAAGTACATTGATACGTGACTTACATATGTTTTGTACACTTTATATAAACTCTACATCTGTCTCCAAAAACTTCTTATTGCCCTTATGGTTGGTAACTTTGATACTATCATACTGCAAATACTTGAGAGGTCGATAATTGAAGAGCTACTTGTTGTTTTTCTTCGTCTTTCTCTTTTATCTAGTCAGCTTTTCTGCTGTCTGAATTTGATTAACCTGCATTATAATTAATCCGACAACAGTTACATTTTAAATCATCAAAAATACACACGATATCACATCATCTGACATTTTTTTGGTTCTTACTTTTCTATCTTTTGAAATGAGGGCTTCATGTTGTCTTTTATCAGGCATTGTGGATTTATGAAAGTGAATTCTTCAGCCAGTAGAAATTCAAATTTGAAATCCAAATTCAGGTCATCGTCCAATTATTCTAGTACACAATATTTTCTTAGCTAGTTGCCGAATGTTTCATTACTGAGTTTTTACACAATCAATTCTTTAATTTCTAAAAAGCAGAATTTTTCTTCAGGTTTGCCGAATAGATCTTAAAAAAGATTCTTGTTTATTAATCATAAATAAACTTAGAAACAGTGCTTTCCCAAATAAGCGCAATATTTGGATTGAGAAAAACATTTTTAATTCTCTCTCGTTTATCGTTTTGCAGCGTAACTTTTCTGGCTACAAGATCGATCCTTCTCTCAAACTAATGGTGATTGTTTGCTAAAAATAGCATATTGCTTGCTAGGGGCTTCATTTTTGCCAAGAATTGATGATTCCTAGCCTCCTTTTTTTGTTCAAATACTACAGACAGCAATCTAATACTCTTATTTTAAAATAAACCTGCATCTAGATTGAAAATATTTTATTGGATTATATAGCTAGCCTCGTAGAAAATCATAAAAATTTTTTTAAAAACTAAGTAATAGGCCTGTAGTTGCGTGTCATTCGTTATAATTTTCATTTGCTTATTTCTTAATTCTTACATTTCAAAGGAAATAAAATCCGTACCAATATTGTAGTTGTTCAAGTTGGAGGGCTTTAATATATTTTAATGCACATCATGCTGAGGGTTAAGGTTATTCTTGACCACTTTGTTTTATTCACAGCTCGTTTGTCTCTTCATCTTTGCAATTGTATGAATATCTTCAGGTGAGATCTGGAGAGATTGGGCTTTAGACATGTGTAGATAATGTTTGGGTGTTTAATTTTAGAATTTTTCGTTGTCTTAGATCATTTTTTGGGTCTTAAAATAAAACAATATCTTAATTACTATTATTGGACTAATAAATCTCGTTTGATATGGTATAATCGAAATGTAATAAAATTATCTGTAAGTTTATTGAGTTTGAATAAAAAGGTTTATTTAATTATTTTGAGTCTACTTGATTATAAAGCATCTAAATCTAGCGTTAATGAACTATAATATTTTAGCATGTATCCTTCATAACCCAATTTACTGCCTGCATAAATACTTTTGAAGTAAAAACTGGAGTTTTCCAAAGCGTAGAAGTGAGCTTATATTTTATTAAAAACACCAACACTATTATAAATATTATCATAACTAAAATGAGAATAATTAACAACCGGTATTTCATATCTTAACTTTTTAGAAAAAGAAATGCTTATTTTTTCAGCAACATCAGAAAAAAATCCAACCGTAACTTTTCACTCAATCTTCACAAATAGTAACATGAACATAATTCTGATCGCTCCTTGAAAGCTAAACTGTCTGAAAAAATATGGGAACTACCTCAGAACAAAATCGAAAACTACGAAGGCCAAGGTCACTCGAACCGTTACTTAGGTTTAAAACATCTAGAAGAAGCATTTAAATTTCGAATAGCATAGACTGAAGTTATGAATATGCATCTAGAAAGTGGGAGCATATCATAGTAAACAAAACAAAGCAATTCATAAACTTTTATTAAGCTGATCAGCCACTCTCTGTCTGGTGAAAGTTGCGATTAGATAATTAATTTAATTCAGGCTCATTGTTAACAAATCAAAAGATAAGCCCATTAGAAAATAAACTTAATTAATCCCAGCTTGAGAAACTATTAGTCTTAAAGGAAAAATCAAAAGGCTCTATTTCTAAAAATACAAGAGATTATGGTTGAAGATATGCTTTTAAATTAGTCGACTAAAGAAGATAATACTTAATACATCAAACATCTTATGAAAATTCTGGCTGAATCTAACTTGTTTTCTATTTCTCATGAAGCTTTTGGCTAAAATAACTATATTTAGGAAGAATAGGATTATAAACCTATGTAAATCAGGAAATTTCTCAATTCTGAATACTTGAATCAGGCTCAAAGATTAGATTAAACTCACGAGCTGCCCTCTCTCAGAAATAACGAGTCAAAGTAAAACCAAAGTGAAAATAAGCTAGATCAAACTTCGAAGATAAAGGAAAGTTCAAAAGCCAAGATCCATGTCAAAACTCCTAGAAAAACAACAGCTCCACGATAAATCAAAGTCAAAGTAGCTCCTGAAGAGGATATATTTTTCACCAAAGTCAACACTCAATAAGATAAAGACTAACAAAAGAAGATTTAATAAAGTAAAAAATATGCCTATATCTATGATTTAGCGTTTCTGATAACAAATAATGAATGCAAAGAACTTTTAGAACACATTTAAAACACCAAAGGAGTCAAAATAATCTCACATAAATTGTTTAATTACGGTAGTTATTTAGAGTTGACTAGAAAATAAAAAAAATTCCATGTTCCTTAGTTTTATGAGAATGACTTACAAATCTAAAAAATATATGAAGAAGTTGATATTCAAATGTATTTGAACTCCTAGAAAAGTGCGAAAAAGTCCAGAACAAAATCAAAGGAATAAGCTTCGGGTTTGCCATGGACAACATAAGCTTTATTGAATAAATTTAGAAAATAACATTACTCTAGGTTCAATCGTTCGATCTTAGTAGCCCAATTTCAATCCTAATAGTAAAAGAAAAAATGCGTTAATCTTGAGGCTCGGCTCTATGGTATCAACTACAAAAACATGAAAAATATAAAATTTGAAGAGGGTTTTAGTAAAACAGTTGTAAGAGTACATGGAATACCTCCAGGTTGCACAACTACTGAGTTAAATTAGTTTCTCAATAAAACATTCTAGTCATTCGGTTTCCACTTTTAAGTTTAACAAGATCTCTATCTTTCAAAAAAATACATTCTCATTAAATTTCAACATTTTGTGGAGGTCCTTAAGGCTATTGATTTACTTCAAAATCGAACATTCCAATAAAAACAGTTGAAAGCCGAGATTCTTTATGGTTCCTCAAAAGTATTCAAAGGGAATTTCACAACAAATTTAAATGATACGCAAAAACAACTAAAGGAGAGAGTGACTTAAGTAAGTCTAAAGTACTATAAGATAAATGAGGAGAAGTAATAATGATAGAAAAGGAGATTCGAAGTTTCTGATGATAAATTTTAATCATTTAATCCTATTTATAGTATTTCGAATAAAAATAACAAAGTATTTGTTATAATATTATTGCCTTCTAAACCTTCATGCTCAGGGCTGTCGATTTAGGCGAGCTCATAAATCCATAAAAAATTACATACAAGACAGGTGTTGTGCACAGAAATCATAACCCAGTTAAAAAAATCATTAAAATGTTCAATCCTGATGTAGGAGAGGTGCAAGGATCAAGTAAAATAATTGTACCTATAAAGTAGTATTCGAACAAATTTCTAAGATAATCTGCTTTTAAGTAAAATGAAAAAGAAAAAATCACAAACAAACATAATCGTTTCACTTCAATTGTAAACAAACATAAGGCTTAAAAAAAAAAGTATCAGAATGTAATGACCAGGAACTATATTTGCAAAACTGAACCAAATGAAAATTAGTACCAGTGTTTTACCACTTCAAATAACTTTTATGAGCCTTAGAAGCATGAAATCTAAAAGAATAGAGTCAAGACTGACTTTATGATTAATAAACATTCCAGTGGAGCTGATATCAGTTATTTAGAAAAGGATTAAGATAAAGAAGTTCCATATCTTGTTACATAAGAGGAAGAATTTAGAGTCAAAACTAGGCATGAGTTACCTAAACGTGAATAAAAAATATCAACTTCAAGAGCATTATAGTTATTCTCAAAAATTATTTACAAAGATAAAGGAGAACTATTAGAGCGAATGAAAAGTTGTAACCAAAAAAGGCTCTTAAAAGACAAAATAGTTTAAAGTTCCAAGAATCTATAAGCCAAACAGATAGTTTTAGTAGAGAAGCAAAAAAAATATAGTTTTGCTTAGAGAGGAGAAAATAGAGTGCCATTAAAGACAGAAACAAGGTATCATAAGAAGAAAAAACCCAATATTATACATCTCTTTTCGTAGATTTAGAATTTTTAGATTTGTGGCTGGGATAATTCGAACTGAAAGCTTCCAAAATTTAAAACTGACAACCAAAGTGTTTATCTTTTAATTTGATTTACAAAAAAGAGCTGAAAATATTTGAATAATTTAATAAACTATCATTTAGCTGGGTCACGAATGGGTTAAAGCTCTAAATAAAATAATGAGTACTTCTAACAGTTTTGCCAGATGTATTACTCTTTTGTTCTTTGGGAATAATTACTTTTTGATAATATTTATGGCTTAATCCAAATGTTGGTCCTTTAGATGTCTGACCATTTTTGTCATCAAAGTATGCTCCAGGAGGTGGGTTTTCTTTCATATTGCGCTCCATCCATTACGGAAACTGTCTTTTTCCTCCAAAACCGAATCCTACACCTTTATTTGGATTAGGTCTGAAACAGCTATCCATACAGTAAGTGGGTTAGCCGGAATATTTAGGTTCATTGGTGAATCTCATAGCTTTAGGCATACTGTAAGCTAGGATAGACTTTTGTAGAGTTGCTGCACTTTGTTTATCGAAAATTTCTAAATTAAATAAAAAATACTATCGCCGAAAAATTTATTGACAGCAATTATCGATGGCAAAACTATGGTTTCTCTAGATTTATAAATATTATTGCTATCTTATTTTGAAATTTTCTTAATGTTTTAATCTCTTTTTGTTTGAGGCTATTAGTTTTTAATATAAGGCTCTTCCTTTTTGATAGGTTTTTGCTAAACTTCTTAAACTTTTTTAGGTTCAATCTTTGGCTTTTACGGCTAAGCATTTTTTATTGTTATGTTAGGATTGACTCGAGCAATAACTTACTTTTTGGGGCTTTAAGTCTAAACTATCTTCTTTTATGTAGGCTTTTTTGGAGATTGCTCTGGTACATTAACTTTCATTTAGTATTTAAAACTCAATTTTGCTTTGGTATCTGTTTTACCATTCTTTTAAGCTTTATAAGTTATTTGATGCTAACCTTTGTTTTTTAACTCGGATAACTTTGTTTTTTAACTGTAAAGTAGCTAGTTAGTGGTTGCATCTTAGTCCCAAATTTACATTATCAAAAACTCTTCATCAACATATTTAAGCTCAATATTTTTTTTGAATGTTGCTTTGTGAGATTATTCTACTTAAGTTTGCCCTGTACAATTCCCAATTCTAGCAACAATAAAAGGTTCTGATTAGCCGATCATATCACCAGCCTCAAAAACATTCAGTGTCAAATTTTCAATATTGATGATTTTACATGGAAATGTTTTAAAACTCAAAGCTAAAGTACTTGTACCAATATCCTCTTTTTTCTAGTTAAATAAACTTATCTTTTTTTCACCATTATACAAAGATTCAAGACTTATGTGGCCAAATCCAAGGATTTCATCACTTATCAATTTTTTATTAAAAAATACAACACTAAGTCTGTTTTATTTATCTTCTGCATACAGCGTTTTTTTGAGTTACACTGTGAAATTTTTTTGATTTTTTTTGAACAACTAAGAAGTATAGTTGTTTGTGCCAACTATCAACTTGAAATAAAGATCTTAACCTTCAATCTTTAACTCATTTGAAATTTTTTCGATCGCAATCGCAGTCAACTAATTTTCTGTTTTTTTTTATTTTTAGATATTCTTCACGGACTCTTCCTTCGAAACTAGATTGATAGTGTCATAGTCAAAATGTAGTACTGCAAATCTTTCGAATTTTTTATTAAAAACATTGAATTTCTTCACCCCATTTTGAATTCGGAATTATTTAGCAAAACACTAATACTTAAAGAGATAATCCTCTTTATTATCTTTATCAATAAGACTAATAGTTATTTTACTTGACTATTTGATTCTAATACGTAAGTTTTAGTTCCATGCTATTGATAAACCTTTCACTTAGTCCTTGGGATCAGTAGCGGTTGAATTTTATTCCGTGGAAAATTGAATAAAAGGCTTTGACTTAAGAATAGCCTTTTATTAAGTGGTCAGTTCAAGTTTAAAATTTTTAAGCAAGAGCAAAGGATTTGCTGGAAAATTTTTGATAGTATACTTACCACTTATAGTTCCCATATTTTATCCATTGTCTGACAAAAGAGTCATTTAAATTGTTCCTCCTGGAAATCTCAAGGATTTTATTTATAACTTACCAGTTCCAATATACTACTTCTCTGTTACATCGTCATCGTAGGCTTTAACAAGAATCTGAGTCTCATCAAAATAAGTAATAACTATGGGATCTTTCCAAATTGGTTATTTTCCTACACCTAAGTTTTATTTTCTTTACCTGAGGCGATTTCAGTTTTGGAAAATGATTTTCCAACTATAAACTCTAAAAAGGGATCCTAAGTTAGAACTGAATGTACCATTTTTCCAAAATTGTCGAAATCTTTGGTGAATTTTCCCTTCAGCTCTGTAATTGTAACTTATTTTTATGTGTTCATTAATAAAATATAAAATTTTCTAAAAAACTATCATATCAATACATCAATCCAGCTACATGATGTACATAAGTCATATGTACAGTATTCACAGTGTAGTGTTGGCTTGTTCTTTTCAAAATGGCAAAGTCGATTACAACAGTCGCATTCAAAACAACCACCCACATACATTGATTCTCTCTTTTAAGAAAGCAAAACCATTTCATGGTTGTTGGGGCAACGACTTAGAGCTTTGTTTATTTATTTTATGAGTTTTCCCAAACCTGATTATCGGCATAAAATTTCCATAGCTTCATTAGCTTTTTCTCTGTTGTAGCCAATAAAAATAAATAAGGGTTATTTTCCTTTCAAAACAGTCAACTGAGGGAAGGATTTAACTTGATATGTGTCATAAATTTCTTGATCGATGAGGTTCCAAATGAAAAGTAGGCTATCTACTTTAGGAGTGATACTGTGGGAGTAAATGTAGTTAAGCAGTAGTTTGGCAGGCATAAATTCGTTGGGATCGACGAAAATTATTATTATGGTTTTTCCAGAATTGAGGAGCTCGTTTAGTTGTTCTTTGCTTTTGAGATATTTCATCAAGGGTATGATTATTTGAAGTTTATAAAGATATACAGCAAAATCTACATTTAAAGAGAAATCTAAGATTAATAAAGAAGAAGTATTGATGAAATAATTTGTTAAATCAGAGGACTAACGATTAACCCTCTCAGAATGTTCAGCCGTTCAGACCCAATTTTTAAATCTGGGACACCACATTCTAATTTTAATCACTTTCCTCCTAAGAATCGATGATTTGTTTTTATTTTATCCATCTAAATCCTTATTTCTGCTTCTCATTACTTTTGCGTTTTTCAGTCACCGCCACCAAAGTTTTAACCTTAAAATCATTTTATTCAGGACTTAAGATTTTAGGCTGCACTACTGTCTTTGATTTATGCTAGGTTGTCAATTTAAATCCTTGTTTGTTGAGAGTAGTTTTAAAAACGCCTTCTACAATTCTATTTTTGGGAACATATCTGAATGCCCTGCTTATGATATCATTGTCTATGACTCTTTTCTCTTTTTGAGAATGATAGTTTGGACATGATCCTTTTTTGCATCCCTCCACTTCACATTTCATAGTTTTATAGAAAGATGGATGATATTGTTGCTCCTTCCAGCCATGACACATGTTGCAGTTGAATCCAATTTCACAACCACTATTGTAATCGGAAATGGAGATGTAGTCCTTCGTTTTCCAGTTTATACAGGGCTAAATAAATCAACATTTACAATAGCTTAGTAATTGAAATTATTGGGCTGTCTTCTATAGTCTTGCCAGTTGTGAGCGTATACACACTTTGAAGGATCATGTTTCGTCAAATTAAAGGGACAGAATTCCGTTTTATAATAAAACATGTAGAAATCTTAGTCCTCAGCATAATTGTGGATGAGAGTTGAAAGAATTTCTTCTTAGGAGTGTGCGTAGGAGCAAAAATCTCCGTAAGGACATTAGTTGATTGAGTGAGGGTAGTGGAAGCAGAAATATTTTTTGTATTTCTGGTAGCTATAATGTTCCTCAACGAAAGAATGAGCGAAGACACAGTTTTCGCCATCGGGACATCTTTGCTCCCTCTTGATGTACTGACACATCTAGGCAGCATAAAAGTTGCCATAACGCTTTCTATCTTTAGCGTTATGGTAGTTAACGCAGTGTTTATGGTTGTGATTTTTGGTTATGTTGCAAGGGTTGACTTTAAAATAGTCTAAGTTGAGATGCTTTATTAACACCAAGGTACTTTTATCATCGGAGCTGTCTGAAATTGATAGCTTCTCTGGCTAACGTGAGTAACATCTGAAAAAACTTTGCTTTTTTAAGCTAGCTTAAGGTTTTAGACCTTTGGGGGTGTATTTTTATTGCTAAGTTTGGTGTTCATCTATATAAATAATTATGTACTGGGGGATAATAAAATCAAGTTTATAGTTCATATATTATCTAAAAATTTTATCATCCTTCCTTAAACAAATATTTATTAATAAATATAGATCCTACGACACGGCCTAACTGTTTTTTATCTCTCGCCTCTCTATTTTAGTATTTTTGGAAACACTTTATAATTACCGGTAAATGTCTCTTCATTCTACTATATTTTTTAATCATTTATTCCTTTTGCAATCGTCTAAGCATAACAAAGCAAGTTTTCATTTTTTAAATCATAATTTAAATATTCATATGTATAACCTAACAAAACTCAAAATCTTAGTGATTGGTCCCGAAGCAAGTGGAAAGACAACTGTTGTCAATTATCTCTCACAAAAATCTAATGTCCTTGATGCCCCCTATAGACCTACTAATTCAGTCCGCATCGTCTAACACTAAACTTAAATTGATAATCGCTTAGTATCAATCGAATTTTGGGATGTTTCAGGTATAGGATTACTCATTTAGGTAATATAAAGAATTAGAGGGTATGGCCAGGCATTCAAAAAGAAGCACAAGGTGTTATCGTAGTATTTAATGGGGATAATCCAAAATCAGAAGCTTAAGCAGATAATTGGATTTAAAAGTTTCCCAAAGCTTTGAATATACCCATCACACAAAAA
>Ga0194117_10005966_pt1 | contig 10857 bp, 4 predicted proteins | sample TA2MahsurfametaG_FD_160579 | JGI IMG/M metagenome (GOLD analysis project Ga0194117, IMG submission 160579) | Freshwater microbial communities from Lake Tanganyika, Tanzania - TA2015009 Mahale N1 surface | ecosystem: Environmental > Aquatic > Freshwater > Lake | place: Tanzania: Lake Tanganyika...
TTTTCAAGTATTTATCTACTTATATAGATATCATAATTCCTCCTCATAATGGTATTGGATCGTAAGAAGATTCTTTAGGATACATTTACCGTCTTATTCCAAAACCTCCCAACAAAGATTTCTTCAAATGGGTAGATCAACAAATCAGTCTAAGATTCAATGCAGTTTTTGCTGCTCCCAAACCCTAAGATGCTAACAGGTAATTCATCATTACCTATTTTTTGAATGATGATAGTTTGCAAATCTATGAACCTTCCAACAAAAACTCAGGATTCTGGACTGGCAAGTTTTTGGAAAGAGGAAACTACAAATCAAAGGACGGAATCGTTTATAAACCTTAACATATGATAGTAGGTCAAGATATTAACATCAATGGGTATCTGTTCCATTTAACTGACTGCGATGACTTTACTAAAAAATGGTATGCCGAGAATACTGCTTGGGAAAGAGTGTGATTTGATAGATAACTATATTTAATACTTAAAGCCAATAATTCAAGGTAATTTATAAGATAAATCCTACACACACTACCCTAGTGTGTTATTTTATGCATTTGGTTAGAAATATTTTATTGAGGGGTCTAAAATATAAGGTGATTCTAATTAGGACTAATAGATATGGCGTTAGTTGTATGAATGAATGAAGAAAGTAATGTAGTTGTAAAATCATCATTCTAAAAATGACTTCATGCGGTGTCCTGTCAGCACTCCCATCAGTTATGGAAAATTTTATATCATAGCAAGTTTTAACGTTTGTCCTCTCTCCTAAGCCTTCGCTTAATTTGGTATCTATCTATGAAGATTATCACATGTTTTTCCTCTAAAGCAGTATCCTTTGTTGTAAAACTCTTCACAAACTTCTACTTACTCGCATTATTGGGTTCCCAGTGAAGAATAAGCGCTCATCTCATATCGTGTTTTGGAATGCTAGCTTGGAAATAAAGTTGAGCTGATCTTGGGATCTGCTTCTTCTGAGATGTGATCTGAGCTAGTGTCTGAAGCAGTATCAATATCATTGTAAGAATACTTCTGCGGGAGTTTTTAGGCGCTGAAGAGTCTGTTATTTTAAGAGGCTGTGATAAATTACATTCTAATAATTATACAAAAGAGCTATTCACACACTTAAACTTTTTATTATCAAGAATATGGATAATAGATAATGATTTGTTGCATGTTTTGGGTAAATTAATGAAGTTGACAAAGATTTGATTTTCTATTTGTTCGGCAAGGGATTTATAGTTTATAATATAGAAGAAATATTGACTTTACAAATAAATTAAGCTTTAACTCTAAGATACCCCTTCATCTAAGCTAGTAAGCTCAAGTATCTATATTATTTTCATGCTAGTTTAGTGAAGTTATAATTATTGCATCATATCAAAAATAAAAGCTTAAACTGTTTTATGGGGATAAATTACAACATCTGACCAAGAATCCTTAGTTGTTATTTGAAAAAAACACGAGATTCTTCATTGTTTGCGTTTTTGCCAAAAATAGGTATTGCGAATACAAATGCATTGGTTGCAAAATTGTATAGAAACATTTGTTATTAATCTTTGTCTATGATTTTAGTCAATAACTCAACATAAAAATGCAGAATTCTGTTAGATATGGTTGTAATTATGAGAAATAATCGCAAATTGGCTAAATAAATAAAAATAAACTCAAATTGTATAAATTTATTTTACAGATTTCTGGAGCAACTCCAAAATACATTCATAAATATATTAGCCACTCAAAATGAGAATTATTCGTAAAACAACAAAAATTATTCATTTTTACATCAATAATTCGATTTATAATCCAAAAACAAACTAATTCCACAATATCTCCTCTTTAATAAACATCCTCGCTAATTTATCCTCCATCTTCTTTCATCTTCCTCTAAACAATTTAATTTTAAGTTTGGCGAATTAACAATTAAATTTCGTTATCGTTATAATCAAATCAAATGAGGAAAGACATCAACCCAAAAGGTTTCAAAGAGTTCGGAGACTATTTGATAGGTATTTAACTTCTTATCCAGGTAAAACAATCGGGTAGGGCACTTTCGGGAAGGTTAAGTCAGCCATTCACAAACCCACCAATCAAAATGTTGCGATCAAAATATTGTAAAAAAGCAAAATCACTGAAGTCTCAGACGTAGAAAGAGTCTCACGATAAATACACATACTAAAACTGATACGCCATCCAAACATCGTACAGCTTTATTAAATCATATAAACTCCCAAACAGCTATTTTTGATCATGGAGTACATGGAAAAAGGTGAACTTTTCGATTACATCGTCTAAAATAAACGCATCTCCTAGCAATAAGCAGTCAAAATGTTTCATCAACTCATTTCAGGAGTATAGTACATTCATAAAATTGGAGTTGTTCATCGCGATCTTAAACCAGAAAATATCCTGCTTGATTATAAGAAAGCTATTCGAATTGTTGATTTTGGACTGTCTAACACGTATAAAAGAGGATAATTGCTCAAAACGCCATGTGGATCACCTTGCTACGCTGCTCCCTAAATGATCAAAGGTTAAAAATATGATGGGCTAAGAGTAGATATTTGGAGTTGTGGGGTCATTCTCTTCGCGATGCTATGTGGATACTTGCCGTTTGAAGATCCTGATACTCCTGCTCTTTACAAAAAGATTCTTTCAGGAACTTATACTTTCCATAAATCTCTGTCTGAAGACGCAAAAGATTTAATAAAAAGTATTTTGAATGGCAATCAAAATGATAGATTTACTATTTAGCAAATAAGAAATCATAGATGGATGCTTAAATAAGAAAAGAAATAATTTTGTGAAGGAATTATTGTAGGAATCAATAAAATACCCATTGATAGAGATGTTCTCTATCAAATGAAAAATTTAAATTTAGATCCTGATTATGTTTCCAAATGCTTAGAGGCTAACAGACATAACAATGCTACCACTTCCTACTATCTTTCTTTGAAAAAATTTATAAGTGAGGGGGGACAGACTAGTTGTGATCTATCTAGCAAATCTTTTGACAAATCCTTGCTTTAAGTGAATCGAAGAAAACAAACAGCTACCAACATACTCATTGATAACTTTTTTACTAAAAGTACTGAAAGTTAGGCAGTTATAAAGCGCAAATCAAAGTAAAAATCAAGGGAAAAAGTCGATACCAGAGCAGATAAGGAGAATAGATGTGCCAATGTTCCTATTTCTTATATGACTAGTGTAAATACATAATCAAAAAAGGCGAGATTTACAACCAAAAGCAAAGCGAATGACTCTTTCAATTACGGGAGAGTTACTGCAGTCAATAAATCAATATAAAAAAATGGGGTCAAGAGATAAACTGTACTTTAAAATAGAATAAATCGAAAGTACAAATAAAAGTTCAATCAAAGTCTTGTTAGTAAGTCAAGAGATAAATGTACACAGAGGTCGAGAGTGAATAGTTCTTTGACAGGTGTGAAGAAGTAACTCTAGGCTCCCATTTTATGTGATTAGCCTATGAAGATAACAAAGGGTAGAAAGAATATTATTGGTAATTTGAAATGTGATACTTCTATAATGTAGATTGCGAAGGTTGTCAAGGCGAGAAGGATTTGACATTAATTAAATGATGCTTTTCCAGTTCATATTCTACTTTAAAGATTAACCTCATAAACATCCTGTATTTTAGAGTATTTTAGCGTATCTTAGAATATTTTCAGATTTGATCGTACAATCAAATGAGATACTATAAAATGATCAGACTCCTTAAAATAAAAAACATTTCTTCACCTTAATCTAACAAACAAATGAATCCATTTTCCAATATTAAAATCGTATTATCCATCTTTATATTGATCACTTGGATCTCTTTACTGATAAATTGTATTACATGTTGATGTTATAACAAATCTTATTATGCACCCAAAAAAACAAACATCTGAAAAATATGTCCACAAGTTTACATAAATAGCCATGATGAAGTTCAGACCTCAACATTTCAATGAACCCATCTAAAAACAAGAGAATGTCAAACCCACTCTACTCAATTCAGTATCGACGATCTTAGGAGGATTCTTTAAAAAAGGGTAAGTCTCGCCTAAAAAAATTAATAACTCGCAGGTGAATAAAACTTATTAAAAATCTAGTAGTGTTAGTTCAATTTAAGCACTAAGGAACAAATCACAGATAATCAATAATAGTGGAAAAAATGCAATTGCTTCAAGTTCTTCTAGAAACAATTAAGATAAAGAACTTTCAAGAGTATATAGCGCTCTAAATACCACTATAACAAAAAACTCACCACGAAGCCAGCTAACATTTTTGTAAAAATTATCACCTTAAACATTCTTGATAGGCAACGAAAACCAATTGGATTTGATCTCATTTATCGGCATCTATGACAATAACATCGATACAGATCTAAACTGGTCATTAAGTTTGGGCAAAGCAATTAAAAAGATAGCAATAGAGAGCAAAAGTATTCTTGGATTAATATAGAAATGATGATCGCGTTAGAAATAGGTTCAGAAATCCATCTCTACAAATACGATTTGAAAAAAATAAAAAATGCGCCAGTTTATCTTAACAAGGTGAGAACTCAAGGTGAATTTAAATTTTTACTTTTCTTAAAAGATAATCTATTTGGTGTTTTTTATAGTGACCACCTTCAGATCTTTCAGATCGAAGATACTCTCATTAGACAAATCTTTAATAAAAGCTACGGAGTGTAGTAAAGTTTGTAACTATTTCAAGTTCCCAAACCAATATAGAGCGCATTGAATATTTTCTTCAAGCAAGCTTCTAAGACAGCCAGGTTACATACACTTTGGAGACTTGAGCTCGAATTAAAAAACATTTCATCTTTGCATACATTTAAATCTTTGATGAGAATCTATGATATTCCTAATGCTTTGATGAAAAGATTCAGAATCGATAACTACTCTAAGGATACTTTCATTATGAACTTTCAGCACGAAATCTATGCAGCGAAAGATGGCTATATTGTCGATAATGTAAATGTCAATATACAGTAAGATTAATCTTGTCTAATCTACAGAGGTGATCATTTGTTGTCCATTTCTGACCAAAAACTAGATCTTTATTGCTTCAAAATTATCACAAATGTAAAGCCAAGTAGAATAGTTCTAAATTCTGTAGACTCTGTGGTTATTAAAAAGGATAGATAGTATTATTTCTTCGACTGTTTGTAAATGTTGAATGGTAACTTCGTTTTATTTTTCCAAATAAAACCTGATTACAATAAAAAAACAAAAGGATAAATAGACTATCTCATAACTGTCACGCAAAAACTAACAATAAATTAAAAACTTAGTCAGATTTTTAATTTCAAATCAGCTCGTGAACTAAGAAAAGTTGCTAAGAGAAATTATGAATTGATAGAAGAGAAATGTGATATCGCTTTTAAAATTGGCCTTACGAGGAAGCAGGTTTACTTAGAATTATGGATGAGATCTGCAAAATCAACCATCAGTGACTATAAATTTTTGCTAGATATTATGGATTATGAAACTATCAAACAAGAAATCTAAAAGAAATTAAAGAAGAGTTCAATGCAGTTTAGGCAAGTCTACAAATTAGAGCAGAGCTGCTTTTAAATGCTCAAAAAATAATTGTTTAGTCCAGCTGCCTGTAGCTAACAATGTATAAAAAATTACCTAAAATCTCACTTTTTACTTAGAAAACTCTAATTTTATAGAGATATTCAAGCATTACAAAGAGAAGACATGTGCGATGAATTCTAAGAATAAAAAGGTAAAGAAAAATCTCACAAAGACGACAAGAAAAAAGGTGAAGAAAGTGAAGATAGTGAAGAAAGATAAGAAAAAAAGGAAGTTAAAGGCCTAAGACTCCATATTGACATTCAGCAATACTTCAACTGTATCAATATGGAATTGAAATCCTACTTTTTATAGTTGGCTTCAGACATTTGCCATAATCAAAAGTTCGTAGTTCAAAAACTTCGGCTTTTTATTAGAAAATTCAAATTTCCACTAAGAATCATATACTTAACTTTACTTTAAAATCTCATAATATACTCCAAAAGCAAGCTTATTGTCTTCATGAAAGCCTTTCCTTAAATACTTCCATATTAGTATATCGATTTACCTTAAAATGAAGACCGAAGTCTCTTTAGAGGATTATTCTAACCAATCTCAAACGAATAATGGAGCAAAAACTTACACATCGAGTAGATAAGTACCATATATAACAGAGAGGCTGTAGATGAAATAACAAAAACAATTTGGTTCAAACGAAACCAGTATACTCTCCATGATTTGATCGCTCTAAATAAACAAAAGATAAATGAAATCGTTTAATTCAACAACTCTGATGCCATTTTCTACTTTTTCATTGAAAAAATATTCTAACACTGCAAGAATAAACCAAACCAAGAATAGATTATTTTTTATTTGTAAGAAAACTATGAAAAACTTCCTCAACATCTAAAAGGCAGAATTTTCCTCTATAGAGAACTCTATAACTATTTCATTACTGAACGTTACAATAGTCCAAATATTAGCAACTTTAATACTTTTTTAAAAATGCAGGATTACGAAGTTTTTAGATAATTGTTTAGGTACTAAAAAATTAAAAAAGGGTGTCTCCTCAAAGAGGCGAAAAATATTTTCTCTTCGTTTATTGATGGAAATTAAATATACAAATAATCCCTTTTGAGGTACTTTAGTTCAGAATATTCTTAAATTTCAGACTTAAAATGTATATTAAACAGACTCAATAATGAAAAACTTTAGTTCCATACTGAAAATGAAGGTATTTATGAAGTTTTAGTGAAAGCTATGTAGATAAAAATAAAGTTAGGAACTGATAATGATATTCCTTTGTAAGAGGTCATGATTTATATCGATAATATTCCCCTCAACAAGGACAGTCCAGTCATTGAGTAGCTTAGAGTAGTCCAAAGAATCAATTAACAAGCAAAACTCTTTAAATAAATGAAAATCAATTTATCTTTCCTTTAAATTATGGAAAGAGAATAGTATGTGGTCAGCTAACTCCTAAATTTCTTCATAAACCAACAAGAACTCATGAGTACCTAGAATCCTAAATAATTTACATCAAAAACGTATGACATCTTAGCTAAAGTTCAAATAGTCAAAGATCAAATCTACAAAAAAGAGAATTTCAAAGACCTTTAATACTTTTTATATCTCAACAAGTTACTTGAACATCAATAGATGATAAAATACGCCAAAATGATCTTGCAAAATCCTTACATACAAGCTGAATATAACGCAGATTAGATCATCCTCTAAAATTTGGTATTGTATATGGTTAAATGGCGTTTGGAAGAAAGATCATACAAGGAACATCAAGACTATATCTATTAGCTTTTGACCATACTATCTGATGATAACCCTATCAGAAATTACATTAAAGCTTAAACTGAGTTCGCAATTCTCCTTTCAACTCCTGAATCCCCAGTCTTTTATCCCCTTACATCAACAACAAACACCTAAGTCAATGAGGTGATTACAATTAAATTAAGCTAGATCTAGAATTTATTTAAAAAAGTTAACAAATAGTTTTTAATTAACTTAGACCTCGATCATTTGTATGATTTGATAAAATAAATGTAGCGATTCTATGATGAGGAGATCATTAAAATTTAAGACATTTATGAAATCGCACTCAAGAGACTATTATAATTGGGCAGTGTTAAATAGGCGATTCCACTTTTTAAAAGAGGTTATTCATTAAGGGGAACAAGCTAAAACTATTCAATTGTGTTTTGCTTTTTGATTCTGGATAAAATAATTGTAGATTTACCTGAAAGTCATCGCAAAAATTTTATCAAAATAGTGTTTTATACTTTTTCTCAACCTCTTTAACTAATCTAAATTATTTAAACCAGAATAAATAGCAAATTTTCAAATGAAGAGGAAGATCAATTTATGACAGCTCTACTGGAAAGAGTCAGCAAAAATAAATGTTATAGTCCAGAAAGTGTTCTCTTAGATAAATTATTTTTAGCTAAAGTAAAAGAAAGATAAGATAAACATAACTCTCAATTTTAATAATTAATTTTCCAAACATGGACTCGAGTTTGCAGTAATCGTGATGAATTTAATCGTATTCTTGATTACACATGGATTTTCATTATGCTAATACAAAATCCTTATGCTTTATCCAAGTATATTTCCGTTAAAGGATAAGAACTCAACATAAGATTAGTTAGATCTTTCCTAAGCTATATCTACAGATAATAAATATTCAATGGATTTAATATACTTAGATTTGCTAGAAGAGCTTTTACTATAACTCTAGAACAAATTTACACCCAACTAACTATTTAGTACATAGCAAGTCAATACAAAGGTGTAGATCTTTAAGATGAATAGCAAATATAAATAGAAGATTCCTTAGGCACTCCTTTTGAGAGCAAGCTCATCAAATCTATAAAAGCATTCACTAAAAAAATGAAAAGTATCAAAGCCAAACCTGCTCAAGTTTAAGACGAATAAAAAAAGAAAAAGAGAGTAATAGCTCTTTTAACAAGTCAGCTAAGCATTGATCTCGGACATTCCTAATACCCTTTCAGCGACTCTGATGATAATTAGGAATGCTAAAAATAAGATCTAAGCAATATAAAAGTTATAAGTCCAACCAAACCTAAGAAGAAAGGAGCTTAAAAAAAATTATTGAGAGAAAAAGAAAAAAATCTAGGATTGTTTCTGACAAATATAGGCGGATCTGGTAATTAAGAGTAGATTAGGAAAACTTCACCTAGACTTAAAACAAGTTTAGCTTTCCACAACCAATTCCAATCTGTTCATTTCTTAAAAGGTAGGATAATCAGAAAGCAAAGTGATAACGACAACAATCATTTCAATTTAGGATAAATCGTTAGAACTGATAGCATAGAAATGGGAGTCGGAGATGATTAGCTGTTGATTAATTAACGAAAGCATCAAATGTCAAAATCTCAAAACTACAAACCTGATATAAAAGATGACTTTATGTTCATTTCAATCTAGTAAAACACTCTTAGACCAAAGTCTAATTCAAATAACTTAAGAATAATCACCAATAGTGATAGTCCAAATATTTCTGCTGAATAAGTTCGTTCTGAAATCCATAGTCCTCTCATACTTAGAGCAAGTGAGTCACTTGTTAATATGGATATTTCTGAAGAATTGATAAAGTAACCTTCTAGCGGACTAATAGATGAAATTAAATATGAAAATAACTAGGAATACGGCTTCAATTTTACTGTAAATGTGCAGTAAATCAATGATGAAGTATATACAGCTGCTGAAAAACTAGTAAAGCAGATGGTTTAAGATCATGGAGACAACGAAATTGATCCTATGTTTGATATCAACCTTATTATGGCATAAAAAGAGAAAGATTTTGGAGAATTTTAAGAATACTTGAGAAAAATTGTGATTGCTGCCTATGATATGAGATCAAAACCTTTATCTTTAATGCTTCAACTCATCAAACAGATACAGTTGAATTTTCCTTAAGCTCAAATACAAAGTGACTTTTTAAAAGTGTACATTGCTTTGGAGAGTTACAATACAAAGTATAAATATAATCTGCCCATAAGATAGATGTTCCCAATTGCAGGAATTTTCCTATAGAGTACAGATCTAAAGTCCTTGTTCCATTTTGTAAAAGAAAAGATACTTTAATTTGTTGACTTTGGACATATCTTCGTTGTTGCCAAAGTTATCCATTTTTCTTTCCAAAAAAGTGATATTAAAGACTAGCTTTACTATTCTTACCTTCTTCAAGCAGTCACTCAATATGGTTGTGACTCTCTTTCATCTTAATAAGAGCTAATGATGCAAAAAGAGAGAATAGGTGGTATTGTTTAGCAGATTATTCTTTTGAACATTTTAGTTTAAAGAGGAAAAGAACTTTTGGGCGCAATTTAGATGGCTTCGAGAAGATAAGATATTGAGAAAGTAATCAAAGATGTATTCCTCAAGAAAAAGAAAGCCAGTTTAATAGCTGAATTTGAAAAGATACCCAAATGAACAATGATCATCAACTTTGAATTACCTTAACTTAAATTTATTTCCTAAGATCTTATATTAAAGACCAAAAACTTCTCAAAACATCATATTTTGAACATAAGAGTCTAGATGTCTTTTTATTGATGCTCATTGGAAAAAAATTTTTTCTTTTTCGATTTTTACCGTATGCTAGTCTATAAAAATAGATGCATTGATTTCTACTAGTTTAAACTCAAAGGTTGTTTCCAAAATACGTTAATTAATCGAATTAGTTTTTGAAATCGGATGACAGGCAGCGAACATCTAACTATCGGCAAACTTGTATGGGCTAAAGTCGACCCCTATCCCTGGTGGCCTGGAAAAGTATTAATCCCATCATTTAGATCCTTAAAACTATACTTCAAGAATCGCAAGTTCTTTACAAAATTTCTTTTTTCGCAGACCCCACCTAGTAACTTTTAAACTATGCAGCACTTATCTTCATCGTCATCAATTAACTCCCTTTTTTTAGGATCAGCCAAGTCCCAACGATTCATAGTATCATCAGCCAGTTCTATAACAAGCGGTTAGAATGGCCCATGCTTACTTATCGAAGCAAAAGAATAAAACAGTGATAAAAGCAAAAGAAGAAGTTGTTAAGACTTGTTTTGAAACGTTTGAACAGTAAAAAGTCGAAGAAGAATTGGAATAGAAATCTATAATTCCCTAATAAAGAGAAGGGATTTAGAATGATAATATGAGTCCTTGTGAAGAAGGCACCCCATCTCATACTCATATTGATGATGTTAATGCTGAAAATGTTATCGAAGTCCTCGAAAAAGAATAGAGGAAATCGAAGAAAATGAACTACTGTTACTAAACTCGCAAATAAGAGATACGTTATCATG
>Ga0194117_10005967_pt1 | contig 10854 bp, 9 predicted proteins | sample TA2MahsurfametaG_FD_160579 | JGI IMG/M metagenome (GOLD analysis project Ga0194117, IMG submission 160579) | Freshwater microbial communities from Lake Tanganyika, Tanzania - TA2015009 Mahale N1 surface | ecosystem: Environmental > Aquatic > Freshwater > Lake | place: Tanzania: Lake Tanganyika...
TGGTCAATAGATTGCTGAACGATTGTATTTTGAATGAATGGGGGTAAGGCAAACATAAAAACAATACCTATAAGTACGCACGCAAAGTTACAACCCATCATAATCGTATACTTTCGTCTTCCTTTACTATCTTTTATATTTATCCCTCCTTCATTTTAACTCAAGACGGATGGTGAAACTGCGGACATGTTGTTTCTGGAGCCATCTGTTATTATGGAAGAATATTTATGATTAGTAGGAGCTTGCTGTCTGTGAGGAGATTAAGGTGACTGTAGCTGTATAGGTTGGCTAAGCTAAGAAGTAACCTGCTGATCAAGTAACTCTTCTCTTATAGGTTCAACTTTTTGCTCGGAGTTAGTTGGAATAACCTATTTAGGGGGTTGCTCTATCGAATCCTTTAAGGATTCATTGAGCAACAATGGTTTCTCAATGTTTTCTTATGACATGATATGATTAAATATCTATAATAAGTTAATATAAAGATAAATTGTTGTTCAAATACAAGAATATCATTTTTTTTATTCGTCTTTTTTACCTGCAAAGGTACTAGCCATACCAACCATACCCGCTGGTAACTTATTACCACTCATCGCTTGTATTTGCTGTAAAATCATTTGTTTCTGTTGAGCAGGCAAATTGTTCAGCATTTCAGGTGTCAAAATACCTACTCCTGGTGGCAAATTAAGATTTCCTACTCCTCCTGAAGGAACTAATCCAATACCTTGTGGTAAACCTGCTATTCCTTGTGCTAAAGTCATACCTTGAGGTAATCCAATTTGAGGAACTCCTTGACCACCTTGACTTAATTGCTGAAGCATATCAGGTGTCAACACCATTCCACCTGCATTTCCACCAGGTAAACCCATCATTACACCAGAAGGAAAACCTGGCTGAGGACCACTCTTTTGTTTTTATAGATCTTTTTGAAGATTAAAGCCAGTTGGAGCATTCATACCTCCTACCATCGAGGGAAAAGAACCCTGTGGTGCTTGTCCACTATTTGCTGTCAAAAAGGATGGCAATCCATTGGAATTATTATTACTATTGGTGTTAAGTTTTTGAGCTGAAAGAGCATCATTAGTAGTAGCAGGTGTATTGACTGGAGGAGGAAACACATCATTTTTTTCTTCTTTTTTGTTGCTCTCAACTTTCTTTGGATCAGGAACCTTATTTAGAGGATTGATGTTCTTATCAGCAGCACCTTTTTGATCAGCAGATAACTGTGGATTCTGCTGATTTGCCATCATGAAACCCATTGGCATTCCACCTCCCATTCCGCCTAGTTGACTAAGATTTAAACCTTGCATTTGACCACCTCCTGAACTATTTCCACCTGCTTGGGGATTCCCTCCAACCATTCCTAGCTGCTGTCCTTGACCTCCCACCATTATTCCTTGAGGCATCATCATACCTTGCAGGCCTTGCATTCCTTGCATACCTTGTAATCCTTGTAAACCTTGAATTCCTTGAAGTCCCTGTAACCCTTGCAATCCTTGTAGGTTTTGAAGTGACTGCATACCTTGTAATCCTCCTGGAATCATCATTCCCATTGGCATACCACTTCCCATCATTGGAGGCATATTTGATGGAGTTTGTTGTTGGCTATTAGGATTACTAGAATTGGTAGATGATTGTTGACTATTTTGTTGTTGACTGCTATTTTGAAGATGCTGTTGAAGCTGCTGAGGCATCATTGGCATAACCATTATTGTTTGACCATTTGGTCCTTGCATAGCCATTGGCATCATTCCTTGCATGCCTTGACCTCCTTGCATTCCAATTAAGCCTTGAGGCATGCCTGGCATCATCTGTCCTCCTGCAATACACATAGGAGATCCCATTCCACCCATCATCGGCATCTGCATACCCATACCTTGTCCAAGTTGCATAGGTATTATAGTGGGAATTCCTTGTTTTGGAGCTTGATTATTTCCTGAAATAAAACTATAGTTACCCTGAGTCTACTATTTGCCATCTTTTCCTCCTTACTTCTTTTGTTGTTGTGCATTTGGATTCATCATACCAAAAGGAATTCCAGAAAAACCTGTGGGCATCATCCCAGCTGGAATTCCATACATTCCTTGGGGCATTCCAGCTCCTCCAATAGCAAATCCACCTGGCATTCCACCCATACTAGCTAATCCTCCTAATCCATTGATGGCCATTCCAGCCATACCTGGCATTCCTTGCATTCCAAATGGAATAGCTGCTATTTGAGGTTGCTTCTGGCCATTTGTACCAGGAACTCCGTCTTTTCTGAATAGATATATTTTTACTTTTGAGCATTTTGCATTAATGGGAAAACTCCTAGCATTGGACCTTGACCTCCAGGAGGAATCATTTGGAAAGGCATTGGCATATTTGGATTTAGAGGATTAACCATTCCGATTCCAGGGCCCATTGTAGGTAACCCAGTTATAGGTTTCTTTATTGCCTCCTTCTCTTTCATCTTTTTATTCAAAGTGTTCTTCTTTGACTAATTATTCTCACTCTCTTGTTCTTGAGCTTTTGTTTTGCCTCGAGTAGGATATTTATTTTCCTTAGGACTTAAATTACTTGCTGGTTTCTTTATATACAACTTTTTCATCATATTAGCTGCCTTTTTGGGTTTTTTATCGCCTGAGTCTAATTTAATCAATAGTTACATCCTTCGTTTGATCCATCTTAATTTTCAGATTATTATTACTCCTCCAGCTCATCTTAGTTATACTAATCGTCATCGGCTTTTCGGACAACCTTTTTGGGTGCTTGAAGTATTGTTGTTTGGGGATGTTGTTAATTAGGATTTTGTAAGTATTGAGAACTACCAAGATGACTTGGCTTTGAGAAGCCTTCACTTGTTTTACATTTTCTTGCATAAGAGTAGTATTATAGATAGAATTCCTTAAGCTATTTGGCCATGTTGAATTTGGTAAAACCCTAAGGCACCACAAAGTCTTCACTTACAATAATATTCAGCAAAGATGTGAATTATTTTCTAATAAATATCCTCACTCTTCTTAGATTGATATTAATTCTAAAGATAAGATTTGAAGTAGGATTAAGATAATTGCATAGCATTTCTGGTTTACTTTCATTATCAATTTTTAAATTCTAGAGCTACTTGATAGCTTCAGTTAGACAATTAGAAAGAGCTGTTCTTTTTATTGCTGTAACTTCCTCATTTGTTAATTAGTCTTAGTTGATGGGTTCATTAACTTTAAAATAGAGTTCACAGAAATGGGGGAACTTGAACGATAAAAACACTACATTCAAAAATCTTTTGTTTTTCTTGTGCATATACTGTTCTAGTTTGGTGATTTCATCATTGAGAGTATGTTTATCATTTTTGTTGACTTTATAATTATTGGGCACCTTGTCCATAAACTCCGATCCGAACAGATCAAAGTACTGTTTTAAAACATCTTCAGTGTCGATGTTGATGAGTTTATTTTCTTCGATTATGAAAAGATCGTTTGAAATTAAAACCTATCTTAAAACTATTTTTTTGCCTTCCGTTAAATAATAAAGCAATATTATAATCTTAGAGTTTTTATCGACTGTTGTATGGTAGTTCACTTTCAAATTTTTGAACTCTATTACCTCATTTTTTGTATATTTCCTGCGGCTCAGTCCACTCACTCCCCCTTTGAATATTTTATATTTTTAACACGTTGATGAGTGACTCTTCTCACCAAACATCACTTCAACCACTAGTTTCCAATCTTTACCAGCCGCTGCCTCTTCAAAGAGCTTTATTTCACTTTGACTAATCTGAACATTAATCGAGGGCAGAGTCGATTTTTCTATTGTCATGTGTATTTTATTCATTAAGTCCTTTTAGAATTAACCTTAGAGTTCAGCATTGAGTCGCGTCTCATCAGCAGCCCTTTCGTACCCATTGAAGATCTATTTGCTACCTTCAATGTGGTTATAGTGCACTTCTGACTCAAGTACTGCATCGTCATGCTCGACTTTTTTTAAATTATGGGTATCGTGATTTTTGGTTTCAGGATCATCGCAGCCAGAGGTTGTGTGGGGATGTTCCTCAAAAGCGAGTTATACATTATCTTCTACTTTCCGCCAAGAAAAAATTTCTAAGTTTTCAATTTTTACTTCCATATAAAACATTATACATTTTGCCGGGGAAAAGGGTTTAAAGGCCCTAATTTATGCTACTATGAAACCTTTTGATCTAAAAAGCCTTTGATTGGAATGCCACATGGTGTGAACTTTTATAACAGCAAAGAGTTATTCTGTCGTTAAATTGATGTAGAGAACTAAACAGTTCAGACAACTGGAAAAGGTATAATTTTGACTGTATTGAGTTCAAGTGAAGAATTTAATGAATATTTGTGTGATTTTTATTACCGGCAGACCTTAAATGCTCATTTTTCCTATTAAGAAATAGCACTAGATTTGAGCATCTCATGGGCTATCTCGACGGGTGGTAGGTATTTTTTGAATTTGGACATACCTTACGAAGTCCCATGTTTTTGATGTGGCAGAGCCAAAACTTCAATTTTATCAAAACAATAACTCAGCGAAAAACAATCAGTTTTGGCCTGTCTTGAGAGTATTTAGGTTTATTTTTTATATAATATCAACCTGAAAAACAGGTTTTGCGCCTGTGCTATGTTATAATACTGTGCTATTAAATCAAAAACAAATGAGTCAACAACAGTGCCCTCAAATCGTCCTTTCCATTTATAGAATCCCTCCCAAGTCTAAAACCCATGGGATTCAATTGAAGCCTGTTTATTTTGGCGAAAATTACCATAACTTTCGGTTTTAGTTTTTAGAGTTTGTTTCAGTCGTATAATATTTTTCGAAAAAATCCAAAATAAAAAGATAATCCCATCACTTCTAATCCTCCTTATGGCCCAAAAATGGAGAGATAACCCCTAAATGGACTATATTTGTCAAAATTAAGGTTAGATGTTTTGACTAAGGGGAAAGTAAAAGTTAATTTTTCTTATGATTTCAGCTATGGGGAATCACGTGTCAGCTTGTTGTGTCGTCTGAGGTATATTTTTGAGTTTGAGATTTTCCATTTTTATTTTTGGGAATTTAATATAGACTATTCTTCTTGAAAATATCAAGAAAGGCTCACGGGATTATATTCTTTCACTGTAAAACTCGCATTTAACTTCAAAAAGGTATAGAGCCAATCATTTTATGCATTACTCAAATAAAGTAAAAATACAGATAAAGCACCCTATCTCCAATTAAAAAATCAGCAACGTCAAAGACTTATCAAACATAAATCAGCCCACTCTGAATCTCACTATTCACTCGTTTTTGTAAGTGATCTGTATTTGCTAGTACCTTGGCAAATAAATAAATAATCTTGTTTTATGATCCATGGCACCACTTGATGACGAAGGTGAGATATTCCTTGTCTGGAAAAAACTACTTTATTGGGCTCTCTCTTAATAATATTATACTATTAATTTATGGTTGAGTAGCTTTATTGTTTAGTTTCAATATTTACCTTTTAAATTAATATTTAATGCGCTCTTTAAAAAAATATCTATCAGATTTTGAGTTCAGACCTAAGAAACTTTCAGTGTGCCCATCCATAAAATTAAAGTAGGTTCATTATATGCGTGTCAAAGAATCATACTAAAAATCATTTTTTTAAGAACTTTCAGCTTCAAAACTCACTTTTTTTGCCTTTCTTCCTCTTTTTTTTGTTGACTATTGTCATAAGTTTGTACAGGTTTTTAGTTGTAGATAATTTTTTTGGTAATGATATACAAAAAGTAAGCTCACTAATTTTATAATCAAGTTAAATATCTTTCAAAATAAGCTATATTAAACAATAATTCAATTAATATAATCTCTTCAATTATCATTAAGATTAATCAAAGATTATATAAAATCAAAAATTCAAATGACTAACATTGATGAATAGAGTAGTATCATAGGTTGACAGATTTTTTTAACTATTATGTGAAAATGCAGGCCTATTATAGGCTTTACTCTAAACTAAAAGAATTTAGACCACTATGAGGAAGTCAACATTTAAACAGTCGATACCTCAACCTTAATCTTCTGTATTGTTGTAAGTTATAGTTTGATTAAATACAAAAATATCAGTAATTCTTTAAAGGTTCACTCATCATCTTCACGAATTAAGCTAAGTCCATCTATATGCAAGTAAATTTACTTGAGAATCTTTATTCTAATCAAAATATTTGAGAATCCTCGCATAGTATCCCTAGTCTAGATGGCTACCCAGTCTCAGTTGCAGCTAGGATGCACTTATTGATTTGCTATTATCAATATCAAAATAACGAAATGTTTTGCAGATGTTTTAGTAGCTCAACACATACCTCAAATCTGTCGCTCCAAGAATAAACTCTTAATAAAATGATGTATACAAGAAAAAGAAATGTATCCCGAACTATCTACATCCATAATGGTCATTATATTGGTAGTTGCCTCTTCAGCAGCTTTAGTTGATAGCCCTAAAAAACGTACTAATGCTTGTTTGAGTTCTTTTTAGGACAATTGACCATCATTTTGCTAGTCAATATACAAAAATGACTGGATCATCGCTACTTCATTCTGTCTTTTAATCAAAAAGTAGTTCATGAACTAGATTATGCCCATTTGCAGAGTCATAACTTTGACTTTCTAAATATTCTCACATCTACGCTAAATTTGATTAGTTTCTATAAGCAGTTACACACCGCCTCTTTTTGAGATTTGTGCATTCCTTGACTTTATTTATACTTTAAAACCCAAGGTTCTTTGAAGATTTAGCTTATGTTTGGACGTCTTTCAAAGTTTTTCTCTAACATTTTACTGATAAGTGTTTTCACTTCTTTAGATCGCGATTCCCAAATAGGTTTTTTAAATGCTAGAGGTTACTTTAAAGTCTTCTGTATAACTTCTTCATGACTTGAACTAGCAAATGGAGCATTTCCAGAAAGTAGTACATAGAGCATAATTCCTAAAGACCAAACATCACATTTCATATTATAATACTTATTTATGACTTCAGGAGCCATATAATTAATCTGTATAAAAGAATACTCACTGTTCCAGTGCATCTGCGTTATCGAGGTGCTGGTGAAGTAAATCTGAGAGCTGAGCCGAAATCAATCAGTTTGAAGCACATATAGTATTCATCATAAATGATGTTTTAAAGTTTTATATCTCTGCTTAGAGAATACAGTACCTATGCATAATATTGTTTTTGTGAAGATATTTAAGAGTCAAGAGTGTCTGGTAAAATATTCGAAAGGCTGTATCTTCATTGACTTGTTTGTTGGTTAGGAGTAGTTAAAGTGCATCACATCCGGGTAAATACTAGGTGACGACATAATGATATTTCTAATCTTAGAACATTTCGTATAATCTTCTGATGTTGGGATGGTCCTTTATTGCTAAAAATATACTAATTAACGCAGAATTTCGTATTAGTTTAGAATCTGTCGACTTGCAGCCATGTTCTCGCTCTTCTTCACCTTTTTAATTACCCTGTATTATCCAGAACCGAGGAATTGCACTTTGTAAATCTAAGATGAACTTCCTTAACCTATCATCTCTAAAAATTTATAATGAATAGTGGGTGAAGTGACAGATGTTTTTTTGATCATCTCCTTGAAAAGAAACAATTTTTCAGCACTGATATCTTAAGATGGTTTGTGATGAAGTGAGCCCATGTGGTCAAAAATATTTTTACGATAGATTATATTATAAGTTAAAAGAATCAGATAAACATAGTAACGAATGTGAAAAGTTAAACGATTTAACCTCATCATTTTATTTTATAAACATTTTAAAAGATGATCATTCAAATCAAATAAATACAACTTAACTTTGATTATTATTTGAATAGCTATGAACGCCAGCGCCATACACTCCAACAAACAGCGCGGAATCTATTCGGAAATCATCATACCCGACAACTCTGGCATCTACCAGAATCAACTTGTCGGTGGACCCGACTAGAGTCTATACATCAATACACAACAACGACAAAAAATACCCAAAGCAAATGCCCTCCCCAAAAAGGATAATACTTTCACTCTCAACAATAGAGCCACTCAAAAACGCAGGACTATGGAGCAACTTTAAAAAATTGTGGTGAAAATCGGACAAGAAGAGACCACTGATCTAAAAGTATAACCAAAAGTAATTTATCATCAACTCAGGTTATGGAGCCATATGACCCTATCCCAGGCCGAGTTCCACGTAAAGTTGCAATTTAAAGAAGAAAGAAATAGTACGCAAGCTTCAATATTGATCAGTTACTCAGTGAAAAATGTATTTTATTTTCAACTTAGGTATCGATTTCGCTGAAAAAAGAAAGTAATCATGGATGCCACTGCATTACTTTGATGAGTCTACTTTTGATGACTACTCAAACTAGGGATGGATTGAGAAAAAAACTGATGAAGATGGCAATCAACGTCGCCTCACTGGAAAAGCTGTAAGAAACCATGATGGAAAATATGAATATGAACCAGTTGATGTCCTAGCTTATAAGCACGATACTTAATAGTTTTCTATTTTCTGGAAAAAGGACAAAAAATACGACAAAATAAAAAGAATCTACTTATGCTTCGATTCTGAAGATCCTCGTAAGTATGTAGCTCGAGTTGAAAATGCCTTTCATTAAAGAGTCTATGCTGACAGCATTATTAGATATGAATTTTTCATTGATAATATGCCTCTGACAAATGCTGATCTTCCTTAACTTGATCAAGAACAAAAAAGAAGACTCTAGAATATGGCTAAAACTAAAAAGATCAAAGAAATGGAATGCACAGGTCTTTTGATGGAAGTGGGATACGATTATAGTAGGACTATGAACAAAATCATTTTCAATAAATTTTTGCAAGAAGGGAATTAAGAAATCTAACAACTAAAACTTGTTTTTCCTAAAAAGGTTTAGAAAGTAATCAGAGAGTTCGGAATGATTCAATTCTAAAAGACAGGAGCAGAGGGAAAGGAGCTTGTAATATATGGTAAAACTCCAACACTATAAGATGCAAAAGACTTCGATGAAACATTCAAAAGTTTTTGCTTCCATTCACTCTTTATAAAAACAGAAGTCGTAAAAGCTCTTCAAGATATACGACTCAAATGTAATGAAGTGTTATAACTTTCACTTTTTGACACTAAAGTCAAAAGAAGATTAGTTCTTGATTAATTCAAGTCAAAGCAATAAAGCAGTATTACTCAAATGCTATATCATCTTAAGGGTGCTTGGATTTAAGATTTGATAAAAGTAATAAAAAATAATTTCTCGATGGTTGGCAAAGGATGGTTCAACATGCAATAAACTTCTAAAATTACCTATGATTTTGGTAAATTAAAAAGATTTTTGACTGTGGTCAGATTAATGATGCAAGATACTGTTCTGACTGTTGTCAAACGTTGCTTCTACTAATTCAAAAATTATATTTTTGAGAGTATTCCAAAGAAAGTAGTTGTAAAAAATGCTTGTGAAGTTACAAACTACTACCTTTCAGAATAAGAATAAAGAACTTTAAATGAAAATGATAAACATAAACTCATCAAAATAAGAGCCTTAGAGCCATTGTTCTATGTTGATCTGGTCAAAAACAAAGAAGACGAATTTGGATTTAGCACCAATCCTTAGAAGTTTGTGATCATGATCAGAGCATTATTTGAAAAGCCATTCGAAGATTTAGCAAAAATACCTGATCTTTAGCCTAAAATTTTATCTGATCTTTACAAGGCAATTAAAAATTAAGCATTTATTAAGGCTCCAATCAAACCTACACAATAGCCTGTTGATCCAGACCCGAATATCTTGCCACGAAAACTACCCGATGAAAACAAATGGATTTGGTTCCTTATTAGAGATGTTGAAAAACTAATGAAAGAGGCCATCATACCTTTGAATGAATACAAAAAGTCTTGGGGATAGTATCTCTAACTATTGAAAATGGATCCAGATGAGTTTACTCGTAAGATATAGATGGACGACAATCCTTGGGAAGTGGATCAAATCCAAGCTGAAATATCTTAGATTATCAAAAAAGATAAGATAATGAGAGAAAAACTCCCCTAAACAATTAAAGTGTCAATTTTCGAGATAAATTGTAAAGAAATGAAATAGTTTTTGTCTGAAAAATATCAAATTCTACAAAAGAATTTAATAGATATGATTGCAAAGAAAGCAAAGTCAGAGGCTCAAAATATTTTCCAAGGTTTCAAACAAATGGAAAGAAATCTTAAAGAAACTCCCAAAGACATTGAAAAACTGACATAAATAAGAGAATATATCGGAAATCTCCCTGCCTAGCTGGAAAAGATGAAGATTTAAATGAGTAAATGTTTTGACACTTACAAAATACTATAAGAATTCAACTATCGTTTCAACAGATAAGACTTAGACAAAAGATGGTTAATCTTTGGTAGTCCCAAGTAGTTAATGGAGTTAGTGGAAAAGAGACAGAAAGAGTTGTAAAAATAAAAGACCAAATTTTTAGAAGAGATGAAGTTAAGTCAATAATAGTTCAAATAAACAATCGATAACCTTTAGCGTACAATTTTAAATTTCCACTCCTATCAAGACATCAACAAGCACGAAGAAGTAAGCAAAAGTTGCATCGAAATCAACAAAAGTTTGGCAACACTTCAAGAATAAGCAAGGAAGTATAACTCACGATAAAATTTATTTGATATGGAAACAACTGATTACAATAAGATTTCAAATATGGTCAAATAGTTCACACCCTATAGCAATTTATGGATTACAGCTCATAACTGGTTCGTAAATATTGAAAACTGGATGAATGGTGATTGGTATACCTTAGATGCTCCAGCTGCCGAAAAATTTGTAGAATAAAGTATCAGAATAATTGGATCTGGTATAAGATTCTTCCC
>Ga0194117_10005974_pt1 | contig 10849 bp, 8 predicted proteins | sample TA2MahsurfametaG_FD_160579 | JGI IMG/M metagenome (GOLD analysis project Ga0194117, IMG submission 160579) | Freshwater microbial communities from Lake Tanganyika, Tanzania - TA2015009 Mahale N1 surface | ecosystem: Environmental > Aquatic > Freshwater > Lake | place: Tanzania: Lake Tanganyika...
GGGGTAGGTCGAATAAAATTAGTCGTAGAAAGACGATTAAAACACTTTTGAATCGTCATTTTATCAAAACTAAACTTTTTCGTATCTTCATCATTGACGATATAGAACGTTTGAAGAAATCTTTCTAAACTAACCGAATTATCATACGTAATTATACCATCATGGATTAACATATCTATTGTTTCTGGTATAACTTCGGGATTAAACCTGCTTGCTCCTGATTGTTGTCGTCGTTCTTCTTCTTCTGCTTTTATAGCATTATACGTTCTCTGAAAGGATGTATAAACATCTGAAAACTCATCCCGCTCCAAGTCTTCTGTAGTCTTTACTAGACCAACTACTTTTTGAACCGAAGAAGTCATTTTTGTATTATATAATATAAACCTAAAATAATTATTATACCTAAAAATGTCATCCACAACCTCCCCCACCCCCTCCCTCCCAGATACCATCGCCATTCTCTCGGAAATATGGAATGCAAACGCCGCGATCCCCGGCAACGAACATATTCTCGAACGAATCCACTCTTACGTGAAAACCCAGCTCCCGCAGTCGATCAAAAACTACCAAACCGCGCATAGTGAACGCGAAACACGGAAGAAATCTCTCGCGGTGACTGCCGACGAAATCACGGAGACCTTCCTAAACAAGACCAAATATTTCTATTGCGCTGCGTCGGAGTTGTATTTCACGTATAACAATCAAATTCACTATTCATTGATACACGAGGATGAGATACATCACCGCGTTTTATCTTTCACCTCTTGCACCTCGTCCACACCCAGCACCTTCGGTGCTTCCGTGGACTCGGTGCTTATCTCGGCGCCTGTCTCGGAAGCCTCGTATGGTGGTGCGACTGCCAGTGCGAATGGTGGCGCGGTTGGTGGCGCGAATATAATCAGTGCGAGTGCGAATGGTGGAGCGAGTCCGATTGGTGGAGCGAGTCCGATTTGTGGAGCGAGTGCGAGCACGAGCGAAACAAATCGCACGAGCGTTAGCGCAAGCATAAGCACGAGCGTAAAATACCGCATCAAAAACAAAATCATCAAGAGTATCCAATCCCGCGATATTCTCTCCTCCATACCCGAATCCCGCACCATCCAAAATGTCATCGGGCTCCTCTACCCCGCGCTTTTCCGCACACGCGACCACGCCAAGTATTTCCTGACCATCCTCGGCGATATTCTCTTGAAGAAGACCGCGACTTCGTCTTCGTCACCGTCTATCGTCTACTTCATCCCACCCGTCGCCAAAGAATTCATCAAAGACCTCGGCAGTGAGTGTTACTTCCTGTTCGGTTCAGGGTCATCAGCATTTACCACCGTGTTCAAGTTCAAATATTACGAGCATCAGTATAAGGATTGCCGGATTGTGGATATTCACGCGATGGGCGGAGGCAGCAACGCGTCATTTATCACACCAACCACCGGCGCATTATTTCGGAGTTCGTGTCTCCGTCTCTCGCATATGCCAGAATTAAAATCCGCAGTGATTGACCTATTCTGTGTTGCCGCGCATTATTCGCATCGGTTCGGGTGTGCGGATGATTTCTTACGTCTTCATTGTAAGACGCCAGATGTCGCCACCCACGCGCTCTATTTGCGCGACCGCACAGACCCTCAAATCATCCAGGAGTTTGTAGATTATGCGACGGAGCCTGCGTCTGCGGGCCACGAAATTTCAATGACGAATATGATGTATCTGTGGAAGATGTATCTCTCGGAGTTTCGTTTGCCTGCGATGTTTTTTGCGGCAACATTGCGTGCGAAGTTGGCGGAATATGCGGGGTCGGCAGCGTCGGACGTGTTCCCCCATCGCACCAGTCGGTATCTCCCCGTTGTCAGCAAGTTTCGCCAATTTTGGAGCGAGCATTGCGTGGTAAATGATACGGAAATAGAGTTGGAAATTGATGAACTTTCAACGCTATTCAAGGACTACGTTCACGACGGGTCTGCGTCGGCGTCGGCGTCGGATGCGACACTTCTCGGCATATTGCGCCATTTTTATCCCGATATCGTGATTGAGGATGATAAATATATCCTAAACGTGGGGTGCCGTTTGTGGAATAAGAACGCCGAAATCGACGAAATCCTCGTCCAGTTCCGCGACCAGTGTCTCGCAATGAATCTCTCGTTTCCGCAACCCGTATACAACGCATACGAGTATTATTGTGGCAAGTGCTACTCCGCCGCAAAGCGGCGCATCATTAGCAAACGATACTTTGAAAAGTATTTCAGTGAAGAATACGCGGAGTATTTGGACGAGAATGGGATGATTACGATGAAGTGGTGGGTGACGGATGACACGGACGCGGACTACGACGACGCCGACGCCGACGCACCCGCCGCGACCTTGTAATAAAAATTCGAGAGAATCGCACGCGTCTCCTTTTTCGCCTCGGGATGAAACATAAACCCGTAGACGCGGTTCTTTACGAATTCAAACGCACACGCGTGGCGCCGGCCATCACGAAACTTGGTCATCCACGCAATCTCTCGCACACCGGCTTTCTTGGCGGCGGGGGTGACTACGGGGAGGTCGTGAAAATGGACGTGTAATTGCTGTCGCGGTTCTTCCCCGTGGAATATCGTGTCACCACAATGCGCGATGTCGAGTTCAATCTCCGGACTGCGTATCCAGAAACGATTATATGGAATAAGGTCGCCGCCATAATATACCATCAACAGTTGACATCCGTGGCAGATTCCGAGGGTTGGTAAATTCGGGAAATGGTATAAGTAAAAGAGTTCCAATTCTAGTTCGGGTTGTGGTTCTTCTGGATGAATACGAAAGCGCGCACCTGGGAAAATCATTGCGCGGATATCTTTACGCCGTGTTATTGCGGGGTCACATTTCGTCACGATTTCATACGGTATATCTTGGTCGCGAAGAGAATGATATAATTCCGAGAGATGATTGACATTATTAGGGGGTTCACGAGTAATCACGAGTAACATCAGTTTCGCTCGGTTTCACTCCGTTTCACTCCGTTACACTATGTTCGGACAATTTTTCCGCTTTCTAGATATATCTTTTTCCGAAACAACGTGGCAATATCCTGGTCGTGCGTGACGACAATCAGCGTCGTCTTCTTCATCATTTCGTGAATCATTTGGATGACATACTTCTTGTGAAATGTGTCAACTGCTGCGGTGGGTTCGTCCATTATCGTAATTGGTTTGTTACTCAAGTAACTCCGTAATAAATACACAATCTGGCGCTGTCCACCGCTCAATCTCTCGCCTCTCGCCCCCGCCATTGTATCTAGACCCTGCGGGAGTTTATGGAACACGCTCATTATCTGAAGTCGGTCTAATACGGGGACCACTTGTTCCTTCGGAATATTCGTGCCGTAGCAGATATTCTCTAAAACGGTGCGATTGAATAGAACCACTTTTTGCGACACCAACGATATATTATTGCGTAAATGTTCGCGGTCAATCTCTCGCAATTCCACTCCATCAAAGAGAATCTGGCCCTCGGTGGGCCCGAAATACCCGCACATCAATTTGATAATCGTGGATTTGCCGCTGCCATTTGTGCCGATGATCGCGACGCTGTCGCGCGGGTTGATTTTAAAACTCACGTTGTCGAGAGATTTCGCGCCTGCTCCCACGCTAGAACCGGAACCATAACCAGGGTATCCAAACGACACATTTTTGAACTCGATATCGCCGGTGATGGGGATGCCTGTTTTAGGCGCCGATGCTGCCGATGCCGTATCCGCGCGCAACGCACTGCTATTGTCCGTATCATAACGCAAGAGTTCTTGAATATGATGTTCGCTCTCCACGATTTTGCCATACTCTGCGATGACATAAATGCTTTCGTGCGACACTACCTTGACATACCGAACAAAGAACAGAATAATAATAATGAGTTTGATGGTATCTGCGCTATTGAGCTGATTCTTTCGGTAAAGTGTGAGTAACATATACACGTAAAACACGAGCAAAAACGTCCCTACCACGGATAATATGAATCCATTCTTTGAATTATGCCATAGATGGTCTTCGTGAACCGTGTCGTATACATTGTGGCGTTCGGTGAGATACTCTTTCTCGTCGTCAACTTTACGTGTTGAGAGAATACTAATGGAATTGCTGAGCACGTCGTCAATCTCCGACAATAATGTGTTTTCTTGATGCTCGCGTTCTTCTGATGTTGTCATTGTTTTATGAAGTGTGGAATAATAGACGATGAAATAGATGGCAAATACAAGCGTCGTCATCGCACCCACAGCGGGACTCACCCAGAAGATATACCCAATAATGAGCACTGTGGTGAGTAAAAATGTGACAATCCAATACACGAAAAGACTTGTAAACATTGTGACAGAATTTGGCACCTTCAGTGCTTTTACAACGTGATTGGAGATGTCTTCTTTTTCATAGTTGACATCAATATCATTGAAGATAATGTCGATGAGCTTGAAACGGATGAATTTTTCTAATTTCGGATAGTATATTTTATCAACGTAGTTGCTTACCATATTCGCGAGGTCAATGAAAATATAGACCGCGGTTAGTTTCCAGAGAATGGAGAGGGTTTTCGCATACTGAAGTTTGTCAATGGCGATGGTAAACTGCGTAAATAAATCGGAGAGCCATATCATTTCAATGGGGTTACATATCAATGTAATGATGATGGTGATAAACGCCCAGAATTTGTTTTCAGAGAGAAATTCTAAAATATACCCGATGATAACATTCATCCAATGTTGGATAGAAACTGTTATATTCACGAGATATAATTTTCGCGTTTCGCGTCGCTTCTCGCGTCGCTTTGCTCATTGCGCTCACCGCGTCGCTTTGCTCATTGCGCTATCGCTCCATTCGCGCCGCTCCGCTCCATTCGCTCCATTCGCGCCGCTCCGCTAATTTTGCTAAATTCACAATAAATCTAGATGTAATTCTGATGAATCTAGATTTATACTTCACTAAATGATTCAATAATTCTACGCCAAAAAAGCACAGGCGCGGAGTGGCGCGAATGGAGCGATAGCGCAATGAGCAAAGCGACGCGAGAAGCGACGCGAGAAGCGACGCGAGAAGCGACGCGCGGTTAACGCCTCTTCGGCGTATTCACCAAACGGTGACGACGACCCGTCTTGGCATTAATCTTAATCGCACCAAACTTACCCTTACGAGCAGTGTAACCATACTTACGCAGACGATTCTCCTTCTTGGCAGTCACGTGCTTCTTCGCAGACACAATGCGTCCGTGCTTGTTAAACACGAGGTCGCTCTTCACGAGACCACCAGGCGTCTTGTAGGCAGTTTCGTGCCACACCTGGGCGCGAGACCCCTCCAACAATTCATATTTCTTGCCGTGCATGTGGTAGTAACCATCATCACTTCGGTCGCAACGTTTCACCATTTTACTAAACCTTTCGTTATAAACTATCATTAGAAAAAAGGCGTCCGGACGTCCGGACGTCCGTTAGAAAGAATTGGTTATCGGCGCACCAAACCCGCCAGGCGCCCCCGTCCATCGCCCGAACCTATTCAGATTATTGACGGCATATACCTTTTTCACATTTTTGGTTTCCGTCGCGACGCGGATATTCTGCGCATAACGCATCTTCTTCGTGATATTCGTATTGTTCGTGGACGTCGCCATTCCTGCGGTAGGATTCGCAAGACTAGGGCATTTGTAATAGGGTGTTCGTGCATCGTTTATTACCGTTGGGTTGCCGGATGCGTCATATTGAACGAGTGCGTCAGTGATACGGTAGATATCACTACATGTGAGACCCAGTCCTATAGTTGTGCGGTATCGTGGTGCTGCTGGCATTGTGTCTAAGTTGGTGTATGTATATGTGTGTCGCTAACGATACATAATGGCCTCAAAATAAAATTGAACCTGATTTAAACATTCATTGTTATTTTATGTTATCCACCCGGATAGAATGCCGCCTAAAGTCAGTTTAAAAGCATCTGTTGCCTCTGCTGCTGCCGGAACCGGAACGGCGGAAGACCTCCAGAAATATCAGAAGATGACTGACCGCGAGCATATTTTGAAGAAACCAGACACTTATATCGGAACGATTGAACCTACGGAGACAATGGAATATATAATGGACGCTGCACCTGCACCAACCATCGCATCAGACGCCACCGCAGCCTCCGCCACCACCGCCGCCACCGCCGCCACCCCCACGCTCTTGACCCGCCGAAACATCACTTACATCCCCGGTCTCTACAAACTATTCGATGAAGGTATGGTCAATATGCGTGACCATGTCGTGCGTCAAGCCCAAGCCGTCGCCGACGGTAAACCTGACTCGCTCCCCGTCACCACCCTCGAAGTAGAAATCGACCCCAACGACGGGACGATTCATATGACGAACGACGGTAACGGCATTGACGTCGCCCAGCACCCTGAACATAAACTGTGGATTCCTGAAATGATTTTCGGGCATCTTCGCACGTCAACCAACTACGACGAGAACAAGAAAGAGAAAATCGTTGGCGGGAAGAACGGGTTCGGATTCAAACTCGTCCTCATCTGGTCAGTCTGGGGTCGCGTGGAGACCGTCGACCATATTCGCGGACTGAAATACACCCAAGAGTTCAAGAACAATCTCTCGGAAATCGCGCCACCCATCGTCACGAAATCCAAGGTCAAACCGTATACCCGCGTCAGCTTCCGCCCCGATTACGCGCGATTCGGACTCGCTGGCAATAACCTGACCGCGGATATGGCCGCCTTGTTCCTGAAACGAACCTACGATATCGCCGCTGTCACCGACAAAACCGTGAAAGTCAAATACAATGGCGCGCTTATTCCCGTCAGGCATTTTCAACAGTATGTTGACCTCTATATCGGCGCGAAGGGCGGTAGTGGCGGCGAGGGCGGCGCAGGCGTCAAGCGCATCTATGAGAACCCCGACCCTCGTTGGGAGTATGTCGTTTGCCTGACCACCACCGACGAATTCGCGCACATATCGTTCGTCAACGGGATTTATACGCCGAGGGGCGGCAAGCACGTCGAGTATATCACGAATCAAATCGTCCGCAAGTTGGCGGAACTCATCAAGAAGAAGAAGAAGGTCGATGTCAAACCCAACACCATCAAGGAGCAACTGATGCTCTTCCTGCGTTGTGATATTGAGAATCCGTCATTTTCGAGTCAAACGAAGGATGAACTCGGCACGGCTGTCGCCAATTTCGGTTCGTCGTGTAAAGTCAGCGACGAGTTCATCGAGAAACTGGCGAAACTCGGTGTGATGGATGCCGCGTGTGCGCTCACCGAAGTCAAAGACACGAAGGCGGCGAAGAAGACCGACGGCGCGAAGACGCGCACCATCCGCGGTATCCCCAAACTCGTAGATGCAAATTATGCGGGGTCGCCGGACAAATCCGCGCAATGCACGATTATCCTTTGCGAAGGTGATTCAGCGAAGGCGGGCATCATCAGCGGGTTAAGCAAGGAAGACCGGAATTATATCGGCGTTTACCCGATGAAGGGCAAACTCTTCAATGTCCACGGTGAGACAACGAAACGCATCTCGGAGAATCGCGAGATTGCGGAAATCAAGCAAATCCTCGGTCTAGAGACGGGGAAGACGTATACACCGGCCGATGTCGCCACGCGGCTGCGTTATGGCAAGGTCCTCTTTATGACTGACCAGGATTTAGATGGCGCACATATCCAGGGTCTCGGTATCAATCTCTTCCAAACCGAGTGGCCGTCACTTACGAAGATACCTGGTTTCATCGGGTTTATGAATACACCGATTCTAAAGGCGCGTCGCGGGGCGCAAGAGGTTCTCTTCTACAATGACGGTGAATTCAATGCGTGGAAGAAGCAGTTTCCCGGGGAAGTCGTGCCTTCGGGTTGGGCGACGAAATATTATAAAGGTTTAGGCACGAGCACCGGAAAGGAGTTCAAGGAATATTTCGAGCATAAGAAGATGGTTGCGTTCATCCATACGGGCAAAGAAAGCGACGACCACCTGGATATGGCGTTCAATAAGAAGCGCGCAGACGACCGGAAAGAGTGGTTGGCGAATTATTCGCGTGAGGCATTCCTCGATACATCCAAGCCCGAGATTCCCTATGAAGAATTCATCGACCGCGGCCTTATCCACTTCTCCATCTACGACAATGAACGGTCCATTCCGAACTTGATGGATGGACTGAAAATCTCGTTGCGTAAAATCCTGTATGCGGCGTTCAAGAAGGGTGGACTGAAGACCGAAATCAAGGTGGCGCAATTCAGTGGTTACGTATCTGAGCACTCGGGATACCATCACGGCGAGGCGAGTTTGAACGCGGCGATTGTCGGGATGGCGCAGAACTTCGTCGGTAGCAATAATATCAATCTGTTTGAACCGAATGGTCAGTTTGGCGGGAGACTTCAAGGTGGAAAAGACAGCGCGAGTGAAAGATATATCTTCACCCAACTCAACCGTCTGACGCGACTCATCTTTCGCCAAGAAGATGACGCGGTGTTATCGTATATCAACGATGATGGGCAGATGGTGGAGCCGATATACTACGCGCCGGCGATTCCGATGATTCTCGTCAATGGAAGCAAGGGTATTGGAACGGGATTTAGCACGGATGTTATGCCGCATAATCCGCTTCAAATCATTGCGTATATTCGGGCGATGCTTCGCGAAGCGACCGAACAAGCAGCGAGTGTCGGTGACCGTCCCATCATTGAGCCGTATTTCAAAGGGTTCAAGGGAATCGTGAAGAATATATCATCTGAAGCGCAGCAGCCGAAGTATCTCATCAAGGGCGCATATGAAATTGTGGCGGACCGTAAAGTCCGCATCACCGAGCTCCCGATTGGGACGTGGACGGATGATTATAAGGAATTCTTAGAGAAGTTGATGGAAGTGCCTGCGGCGTCGTCGGCGTCGTCGTCGGCGGACAAAGGCGACAAGGGCGGTGGCGTCCCCGTCCTCAAAGAGTATACGGATATGTCCACCGACACCGTCGTAGATATCACCGTTACATTCCATCCGTCGTATCCACATACCCCCAAAGACCTCCAGGCAGTGGTCGTGGACGCTGAAGCCGGAACAAACAAACTGGAGAAACTGCTCGGACTCTTCACGACCCAAAGCACGACGAATATGAATCTGTTCGACGCACACGAGAAACTCCGAAAATACGCCAATATTTACGACATCATTGAAGATTATTACACGGAACGTCTTGCCTTATACGCCAAAAGAAAGGCCGCAATGCTTGCGCAACTCGGCAATGAACTGCGCGTCCTCACCAACCGCGCCCGGTATATTCAGGAAGTCTTGGACGATAAACTGGAACTTCGAAGGCAGACAAAGGACGCGATTTTCGCGAAGATGGTCGCGCACGGATATGAACACATTGAAGGCGACACCGAGTTCAAATACTTGCTGAAAATGCCAATGGATAGTGTGACCGATGAAAATGTCAAGCACTTGCTGTCAGAACGTGATGCCAAACGCGCGCAACATCAGAGACTCACGGATACAACGATACAAGCGTTGTGGACCAATGATTTAGATGAACTGGAGACGGAGTATCGTAAATGGGCGACGGCGACGGAGGCTGCAAAGACCGCAGGGGCGGCGGGAGGTGGCGGAGCAGCGGCGGCAACGAAGAAGAAGATGGTGGTAAAGAAGTAACTCGGCTCGCACCTGTCTGATATGATGCCATATACGGACACACACACACACACACACACACACACACCAATAATAAAAAACAACACTTTTTTTATTATTTTGGAACCGATATAGAGCACGATGCGAACGAGGCGCGCAAGGATGGCTTCGCCGCCCTGGAGCGCCGAGTGAGCACTTAGAACCACGGCTTCAACTCCAGCGTCTTATGCTTGTAATCCGAGAAATTCGGCCGCGCCATCGGTGTATACATATTGCTCACATCACGCTTATACTGAATATACCCTTCCGCCTCACCGTGGACCCTGGGGACACAATATTCAAATACTAATTCGTTCAACTCAATAATCTGCTCGCGGATATCAGTGGGAGCATTTGCGGCGTTCTGGAGATAAATCGTGCGCATAATGATGCGGAGGGTGTCGCAATCCTGCTCACCAATGATGTACTTGCCACGCGACCTCTGATATACACCTGCGCGGATTCCGTTCTGAATAATCTGCATGTTCTCTTTGCTAAAGAATGCGTTGGAAAGCGGTGTGTTCTCCCAGATGCCGTTCAATGCGTCGCGGTAAGTGACACATTGATGGACGGGATTTTTGTCATAAAGAGCGAACTGGTCTTGCGTTGGTGGCGTTACAATATCCAGACGTCCGTTCTTTGGTTGACCGATAAATGTTTCTTCGGGAAAGGTGCGATATTCAAAACGATTCATCCCTTCCTTCCTTCCTTCTTGTTTAATCTTTGTAATTATTTGTATGGATTATATATAGACAAATGGATTTTATTTCTGGTGCTAAAAATATCGGTGCTTCGGCGTTTGGTTCATCGGGGTCATCATCTGGGTCATCGTCGGGTTCCAGTGGCAGTGGTAGCAGCAGCGGAAGTGGGTTGTTTAGCAACTTTTTCAATCTCTCTATCCAGAAGATGGTGTTATTGCTTGCGATTATCGCATTTGTCATCTCGGTAGGCACGGTTGCGATTTTACTGTGGAAATCAAAGAGTTCGCGAAAATGGCCGCCCGAAGTCGCGAAATGCCCGGATAGGATGGAGTTAAATGCTGCTGGAGATAAGTGTGTTGACAACTACGGATTGTTTACAAATGATTATACGTTAACTCCTGATGCTGCTGGCAACAACTGTAACAACTTCAATAATAACAAAACGTCGTTGACATATAGTGGCACTGGATTGGCTAATATCGAGAATGGGTTTGTTCCGGGG
>Ga0194117_10005976_pt1 | contig 10847 bp, 15 predicted proteins | sample TA2MahsurfametaG_FD_160579 | JGI IMG/M metagenome (GOLD analysis project Ga0194117, IMG submission 160579) | Freshwater microbial communities from Lake Tanganyika, Tanzania - TA2015009 Mahale N1 surface | ecosystem: Environmental > Aquatic > Freshwater > Lake | place: Tanzania: Lake Tanganyika...
AATAAAACTTATATTAAGACTCATACTTTATATGTATTTTTTTTAATTGTAAAACGTATTATTTTCTGTATCTTACGAGTGTACAATGGGAATCTTCATACTTTTGATCATAACTTGGAGTATAATATATAAATGAAAATGAAACTTTGTCACGAAGATTAATTTGTTTCAAATGGTGTGGTATTATGTTTTTGATTTTCATAACGATTTAATCACAGTTTCCATTATTTTTTCTTTATTGTTTATATTTTTAAAATTAAAAATTTTGCCTAATTTCTTTAAACTATCGTCAAATACGATTTCTTTTCTCATCATATCTATCATGTTATACGTATACGGAAGTTTATTATAATCACATTCGAAGAAAAAATTTTGAGGTATAAACGTAGTGTCTAATTTATTTGTTAATTCTTGATAATTATTTTCTAAAAATGAAACGACGTTATCGAAAATAAATTTATGTGAATTATTTACTATAAAAAACCCTAAATCAAAGAATCTAGTAAAATCTACATTTTCTTTTTTAAAAAAATGTTTGTTATAAATTTCAATATTATTGAATAAATAATTAAAATCGCTGTCCCATTCGGCAAATGTTAACTTATTTTTGGTAATATTAAATATATTGTCAACATCGGTTTTAATTAAAGTTGTATCGGAAACAAAAAGTATATTATCAACTGTTAAATTGTTAGCTTCTAATATTTTATAAAAATAAAATATTTGGTTTGATTGGTCTAATTTTTCATTTATTTTATATGTAAATTCAAATAACTTTAAATTGTGTTTATTACAATATTTTGACCAACTCTCAAACGAAAACTTGTTGAGAACATTTTCTGTTTGGTATAATACTACTATATTATTCATAATTGTGTTTAACAAGATCCCACGTTTGTTTCATTAATTTAGTTCTAGTTTCTCCTCTATCTGAAAATCCTGAAAAAATCCACGTATTTAAATATTTTATAAAATGTGGAGTTTTATCTTCTAAATATGGGTTTACATCTAATACATTGCGTCTCCACATATGATTGGCTCCATATGACAGTGGAAATGCTTTAGTTTCAATATTATTTATTTGTAACATGTAATTTAAAACAGGCTGATCTCTTCCTCTTTTTATTAATTTATCTTCGTAATTTATTATTGTTTCTAAATTGGAAAAATAATACTTTTTTAATTCGTCGAAAAAATTTATATGAGATTTATTAAATAAAGTAAATCCAGCTAAAAAATGTTTGCTATAGTCAAATTCAAAATTATTAAATAATGGTTTATAACCTTCTATGCTTTCATATACCCATTTTAAATTTTCATTTCCTATCAAACCACACCATTTGTTCTCACTCTCATTAAAAAAATTAGGCGCATCCCACTTTACCATTATAGAAGCATCTACAGCCAGTATCTGGTCAAAGTCACCAACCACATCAATTATATCTAACCATCTTTGCCAATTTATTTTGTATTTGAGATGATCATCCAATTTGGTTTTGTTATAGTGAACAAATCTTACATTATTTTTGTTACACCAATACTGCCACGATTTTTTACTATATTCCATCCAAGAAAAATCGCCATAACGATATTTTTCTTTAACTGTTTGATTACCTTCTACACCACACCAAAATAAAACATTTTTCATAAAAATTGATTATTGTAATATATATGTATTTATATGGACGATATCGGTTTTATCACACCATTTTTGCCAACTTTTAACGGAATAATGATATGGATTGTTTCTTCCATTACCTAAATCAATGTTTGGAATAAATACAATATTCATGAAACCGCTGATTTAGATTTTTCCCAATCTTTGTTTTTACGAACTATATCATTTCTATTCCAAGTTGCTTTCAACATGATAGGATCTATTCCGAGATTTTCAAATGTTTTTATAAAAGCATTAATATCTTTTGGAAAACATGTACCTCCGAATCCAAAATCACCATCGTGACCAGGCACTTGATAATGACTTACTCCGATTCTACCATCCGACATTACACCGTCTAATATTTTATCCCAAGATAAATTTAATTTGTTACATAATAAAAACATTTCATTGAAAAATGACACTTTGGTAGCGAAGAAACAATTCGCAAAATATTTTACAAATTCAGATTCTTCACTCGTCATTGTATGACATTTTATACCTGGAAATCTTTCTTCATATAAATTTTTAACTGTAAAAATGCCGTTTTCTTCTTTACCGCCAACTATATTTCTACTTGGGGTGATGAAATCAATTAGAGCAGTTCTGGCTGTTAAAAATTCCGGCGAATGAATAATTTTTAAAGTTTTAAATTTTTCACATAGATCGTTTGTTGTACCAACTGGTACAGTAGATTTAATTACAAAAATCGTATTTGTATTATAATCACGGGTAATTACAGTATTAAAAAAATTAATTATATATGATGTGTCACATTCTAATGTTTCTTTGAACATCGGTGTAGGTAAACATACAAACACAATATCTTGGTTTATAACTTCGTCTAAAGAATGTGATGATTTACATTCATTCGAGTCGTAAACTTTAACATCATTGTACTGTAAAAACCCTTTAACTATAGCACTTCCCACAAAACCGTTTCCTACAACACCGATACTAATTTTAGATTTGTTCATATATTATATTCCATTTATACAACCATTCTTCTTCTTTATAATGTATTTGATATAATTCTTTAGATTCGTCGATTGTAGAGTAAAAATAGATTTTTCATAATGATAAATAATCATCCACGGAATATTTTTTTTCTAGTCTTTTAATTCTGTTATCGACATCGGTTTGCACTGGAATTGTAGGGTTACATCCTTTTAAATGAAAAACCGCAGTTTCATCTGAAACTTCATCTATACCATAATAATAACTTATTTTTTTGTATGAAAGTCTTTCAATTTTAAAATTAGGATCTTGTGACATTAAATTTAAAGATTTTGTTTCTACTACATCTTCATTCAGTGCTTTAATCAAAGATATCCACTTTTCTAGAAAACATATACTTTTTTGTTTGTTATTAAATGAAATGTACGATGCTATTATTCTTTTAATTTTTTGTTGATTTTCTCTTTCACAAACTTGAATATCGTATTCGGTATTAATATGTTGACTAAAATTTTTAATGAAAAATGAATCTAAATCGATTAATACGGTGGGTATGTTAGATTCCAACACTTTCTCATAAACGTACATTGATTTAGATAAAACAGATAACCTCCAATCGTGTCTAAAAACACCTTTTATTTTTGGTAAATCTAAGTTGTAATTCTTATTTTCAAAGATAATTTTACCATATTTTTTTATTAAACTGATTTTCAATTCTTCTCTGACATTTTTTTCTAAAATATAAACCGAATTTAAATTATCGGTATTTGTATTTCTAAATAAAGAGTTTAAGAATAGAATTAGAAATTTTTCATATTCTTTATTTGTAATAACTGTAACTATATTGAACTTTGAATCATTCATAAAAAAAACTTGTATGTCCTTTCCATCCAATAACTAACATGTCTCGGGTTTTGTGGTATAGCATTAAAATGATATACCCAACCTGCATTTATAAAATGTAGTTCATCACTAAACCAACTATGATTAGGCATATGTAATAAATTTTTTCTAAATAAATCTTGAAGATTATAACATTCTGGTAAATAATTAATTTCGAATTTATTTTCCTGAATTATATAATTTATAATAGTTTGATCTGTACCTGCTTTTATTTGTGTAGTTAATGAATTAATTAAACCTATATTATTTAAATAAAAATCTTTTATTTTGTCATAAATGTGTTTTGTAGATTTATTTCCAATAATAAATCCTCCGTTAATATATTTCCAAACTGGTACTTCGTTTTGGTTCGGAAATAATTTTTTCCATTCACGTATACTTCTACATGTCCACTCATAACATCCGTTATTTAATACTGCAGAGAATTTATTATTAGTTTCATTGAAAAAATTAGGACAGTCCGGATTAATGATAGTATCAGCATCAACCACTAATACTTGATCATAATTAATATCGTTATGTTCTAATATATCTAACACCCACCATCTTTGTAAAGTGACTTTGAATTTATCAACATCCATTATAGGATCTTTCCATTCTATTAACTTTACATCGTTTTTATCACACCATTTTTGCCAACTTTTAACGGAATAATGATATGGATTACTTCTTCCATTTCCTAAATCTATATTTGGAATAAAAACTATATTCATGACACAGCTGACTTAGATCGTTCCCAATCTTATAACTATCTTTTATAACTCACTTTCTAATATTTTAATCGTTTTCTCGACGAATTTTTGTTCGGTAAAATGTGTATTGTATAGTTCCATAGTTTCTTCACTACATTTTTTATAAAAATCTTTATCTCTTACAAGTCTACTTGCTAGTTTTCTAGCTTCGTATATATCACCTTCTTTAACGGACAAACTCGGATGTAAAATTTTTTGTGTATGTAAATTTTCATATCCTACACATGGTATACCAAAGTAACTACTATTCATGTTGAATGTACCAGCGGCGGGAGTTCCTAACTGCACTGTCCATTTAAATGCAGATAGTGTTTTCATCCACTCTAACCAGTCCATCCAAGGAAAGTGATTGACTGGTAATAACGACTCACTATCACGTTTTCTACCGGTACTAGGTACGTAGATAGGTTCGTCAAAAGTCTGTGCAACTATAAAACTATCAAATCCTCTGTATATAGATGAAAAGTTACCTCCGATAATTACACCATCATTTTTTATGTTTTGATTTTTAACATAATCTGTGATCATTGTACTTTGTAAGATGTATGTATTTTTATCAGTTAATCCTTTGAAATAATTTATGTCATCGTGATTATGACAGAAAAGAAAATCTGCGTTGGTATAAATGTTATAAAACCACAGTTGAAGGTCTATAGTAGCGTCTTGCCAGTACCAAAATGTACTTTCCTGCATTACAGCATATTTTTTACAGATACGTTTTAATTGATCTACTATAGGATATTCCACATAACTTTTATTAATAACGTGATTTTTAAGAGGAATACAGAGTTTTGGTATTATGATTATACCGATATCATATTTTTCGGTACAATTATGCATATTACCAATAGGACAGTGATCTGCGTTTAAAGCACATATCCATGCTGTGTCGGTACGCATATTTGAATAGTTTCTAGGTACTTTACCTAAAAAGCCATTTTCTGTAAAAAAACAAATTTTCATAATTGATTGTATCTTACAATTCTAAATTGTTCAACGTATTTCATGTTTTTCTTTAAACATTGAAAATTGATGTGAAAGTTCTTGATATTTTCTTTGTCAAAATAATTTTTTTTATTTTGTGATTCAAATGAATCGTATAAACATTTTACCTTATCCTCAACATGATCCGATACATTGACAAATAAATTTGGTATCCAACTATTAAGACTACTTGGTGTTTTATATTCTATAAGGTTTGCATTATTTACTCTTAAGATTGGTTCCGACATTGAATTGATATATTTATGATCGTTATGACTATCTTCGTAAGAAGGTACTAAAATAGTATCAAAATCTCCATCGTTAATTGTTTCTTCTATTAGTTGAACCCACTCTTCGAATGGTTTATCTTGTATATAACATTCCACTGACCAACTCTGTTTTAGATTTTTACATTTATACAAATTCCAAAATTTAACAATTTCTGAGTATCTATTTTGAGTGACCGTTTTGTCATTTTTTCCTGAAGCACTAAAACAAAATGATTCAAACTTTGTTTGACTACATTTTTTTATTGTACCCGATATAGCATATTCTACATCGTCTGGATGTGGAGATAAACATAAAACTTTTTTACATGATAAGAACTTCATATTTCTTCTATTCTTTTGCTACGGTCACAAATTAATAAATCATAATTCGGTTTTTCGCCCACAATTAATTTATGATATTTACATCCCCACATATCTAATGAGTTCTTAGTAACATCATAATAATTTATCTTACTTACATAACCTCTTGATGTCCAGTAAGTTATTTCGTTACCGTCTTCATATAATTTATTAATTTTTTCTATATTTGAATATATAGGTTTAGCTAAATTATATTTGCGTTCGCCGTCGTAGTAACAAATGGTTTCGTCTATATCAACGTATATTTTCATACACTATTTCTTCCCAATATCTAGAAACATAAATGTTTTTTGGAGTACGATATGAAGGGTGATTGTCGTGAGACAATTGATAATATAGTTCTGCAAAATTAATACCTGCTAAAGTAGATACAATCGATGAACCGCCCAGTCTTGGATTAACCTCTACTACCTTTTCGATACCATTTATGTCTTGTTTAAATTGAATACATACCGGACCAATTAAACCGAGAAATACACATATTTCTTCAGAAATTCTAATTAGATCGCTTTTTTCAAAGTTGCAAACTTTATTTTGTGTTGATATACCAGATTTAATCACAACACGTTCTCTTACAACCGTGCCCATAGATTCACTATTTTCATCACAAAATACATCTACAGTATATTCTTTACCTGGTAAATATTCCTGTATTATGTTATTGCCATCATTTGATATTAGTTTTATTCCTCTCGATCCAGCGGACCTTCTAGGTTTTTGAAATAAATCACCTTCCAATGTTAATGGAAGATTAAAATTATTTTTTAGTGTATTATAAAACAACAATTTATTTTGACAAATATTTATTGATTTTTCGGGACTGACATATATCTTTGTTTTATCCCATGTATTTTTATATAATGATAACAATCTTAGATCATATTCACCTGTAGGTAATATTAAATCAATAGACTTGTTCGTAATCAAATCGTTTAACCACTTCAAATAATCTACGGCATTATCCGATGCTTTCGGACACACATAAAACTCATCACTAAGGTTTCTACCTACAGCATAGTTATCAATGTCAGCGGATACAATTCGAATAGGAAAATTGTTTAATTCTCTGAAAGATTTAATTGCACAAACTGCAGCTGCACCACCCGATTCGGAAATAAAGACTGTAAATGGTTTCATTTTATTTTTTTAAAAACGTCGTCAAATGTATAAAATTTGTTTTGGCATCCTATGAGAGTATGTAAATTGTGTTTAGAGAACTTATCTAAAATATCTGACCATTCTCCCTTGTGTTTGCCACAAAACCCTCTTGGATTGTTTTCATCTTTTATATATAACCGTTTTTTTGGATGTCGTCTAGCATGAACTTTTAATATATTTTTAACTGTAAACTGTATAAATTTGTCTCCTAAAATCAGTTTAGCCATTGTACCTATACTAGAATCGTCACCGTATAACAATAAACTATGTGGTAAATTTACTCCAGACTTAATCAACTCGCTTGTAAGAACCAAACAAGAACCGTCTATTTTAGGATAGTCTATCGATCTAATATCAAGTTCTTTTGTTTTGGAATTAATTTCATTCATTTTTTCTATGTTAATGAATGATTTAGCATAGTTCTCTTTGTTTGATTGTAACCAATCTTGAAAGCTGTAATGATCTGCATTTAATGCAATTTGCATGCATGCAAATTCAGTACGGCAGTTGGGGAAACTTCTATGTACTTTACCACGATGGCCATTTTGACTGATAAAACAAATGTTCATACTTCAACGCAAATCACTCCTTCCCAATCACATAGTTTTCTGGTGAAAGACTCTTCATCACTATAACCAATCTTTTTTATTGGTTTTATAACATTACGATCAAATAGATCATTAATTGAGTTAATAATTTCTGGATATGCACCTACATCGTCAAAGATGAAGTACTTCTTACCGTCTGATTTCAACTTTAGGGCGTTATATACATCCATTTGGATGGCATCATAGGTGTGGAGAGCATCCACCATAATTACATCGGCAGTATCAACAGGAAGACCATATTTGTATACGTCTTGGCCAAAGAACTTTACGTTGGTTCTACCATTGCGTTTACAGAATTCATCCGCTTTATCAAATTCCTTTTCGTTGATACCATAGACTTGTTTAAATAAGAAACTTAGAATAAATGTGGTATAACCCAAGTTTGATCCAATTTCCAATCCAACTTTGTTCTTAAACTCTGGTTTATCAAAAAATTCAAAAACATCACGCTTGAACTTCTTTGAAGTGGTTGTTTTGTGTTCAAATTTATCTGGTACAAGATTTAGTATTTCATCTATTGTCATAATTTGCCGAGTACGTCTTTAAATGTATAAAATTTGTTTTGAGAGTTTAATATATTGTGTAGATTAAACTTTGAGTGTTGATCCAATATTTGTGACCACTTACCCTTCTTATCACCACAAAATCTCTGGGTAGTTTATCAATATGACTATTTTGACTAACAAAACAAATATTCATACACTTGCATGATTCATTTTTATATCTTTAAATCCTTCTTCGTATTTTTCAACCATTTCATTTTTAATACCCACTCTGATTTTGTTTTTTCCACGTATCAAAATAGATCTGCGTCCCACTTCTTCTAGTCCAAGAAGATTTTCTTTTCCTTTACGAATATCTGACTCAAGATCCCATATTTCGCCGTTAATTGTGTATAATCTATCTAAATAAAACTGTATTCCCTCGTACTTATTCAATTCTTGTTTATAAGTTGAAAGTTCTTCCGTTAAATCCACACCTTCGATTCTTTCACTTTTTAGTAAAGTTATACTATATCTATCTGATATTTCTGATATTGGCATTTTCATAATGATTTTAACCTTTCAAATACATCGTTAAATGTGTAAAATTTTGATTGAGAATTTAGAAGTGACGATAAATTTGACTTTGAACAGTCTTGTAACACCCTCCACCAATCACCTTTTTCTTTTCCGCAAAATCCCCTTGGATTTTGTTCATTTAATACATACATTCTTTTGTTTGGATGTCTGCGTGCATGTACTTTAAGTATATTTTTTACAACAATTTGTACAAATTGTTCTCCTAACAATTGTTTTGCTATTACCCCCAAGCTACTATCTTCACCACTACACAATAAGCTGTGAGGTATATTAACACCGCTTTTAATTAAATCCGAACTAATAACCAAACAACTTCCATCAATCTTAGGTTGCGACAAAACTCTTATATCAAATTCCGTAGTTTTTGCATTTATACTATTCATTTCTTCTATGGAAAGACTAGATTTTGCATAGTTCTTGTTGTCTACTTGATCTGGTGTATCAACGAACTTAATGTTTTCATAATCAACGTGTTCTGTAACCTTCCATGTATCATCCCACATCTTACGATCCGCAAAACTTAATATGTATTTGTGTATGTTGGCATTTTGACCATATTGAGCAACACTTTCGATTACATTAAAAGCTTCTTTTGGAAAGAAACTATCGGTCTCACCCCACATGATATAATCTACTTTCTTACAATAGTTGTAATTCAAATCTCTTCTGTAGTCTGCTATATTATAAATGTCTTCATCATCTGTCTTTAATTTGATTACGATGTTATCTTTAGGTACATTGATATCATATAACATTTGGATACCCTCATGAAATTTGTCATATAATCTTTGAATTTCAATTTTACTGGTATCGATTTTTTCAAAATACTGAGATGTATTAAAACAAAAGTGAAGGTATATGTTTTCTTTGTTAGAAACAGGCTCGATTAGATTAATCAATCCACCAATAAATTCTTTGTAAATTTCTATCTCATAGAACATTACATGTGTGCCTATAATATATGTTTTTGATAGTTTCATTCTAGAATATTTTTGATTACATGGTTTACTATATAATGATCAGAAGATTTATACATAAATACTTCTCGTTGATGATTTAATAAATTCAATATATAATTGTAGTTTGATAATGCAAAATCTACAACTTCTTTTATATTTGAATAATCGGATTTACAATCCACGCTCATATCACCACCATAAACAAATGGGGTACTTTTAACGCAATCAATATTTGGTTTTATAATAGGTGTACCTGTAATCAAACATTCTACCTCTCTGATGTTTACCTCGCCATAACCAAATGGAGATATACACAATTTGCTATTGTATAACACTTGCATATATTTTTCTTTATCAATCTTACCAGTTTTTTCCGTGGTGATTAAGTTAACTTTTAATTTATTAACTTCTTCAAATAGTTTTCTACGAGGACCATTATAGTGTTCATCTACTCTAATACCATGTTCATAGTTATCACCACATAATCCAACCATGACTGCAACGTCATATTGTTTATTGTTATTTGGTTTTGTAAATGGTAATTTATTTCCAAATGTATTTAACCAATTGGTACCACTATGTACTAATTTTTCATTCAAAAGACTAACATCGGATATATCAATATTATAACCATCTACACTTTCACCCCAAAACCAACGACCGTTAGGATAACGTTTGGTATATAGTGAATAATCTTTTAATACTACATTTTTTGCTAGTCTATAGCCAGGTATATTTCTGAATACGTCCCATACACCGATTAATGATGATGAATCCTGTCCATCAAATAAAACATATGGTGCGTCTAAATTTTCAAGGAATTTAGTACCTTTATCAATTGATTCGTTTAAACTTACTTTTTTATCAACAACGGATGCATGACCAACCCAATAGATATCTGGGTTAGTATTGACAAATTCAATACCATACTCATTAAATGTTTTTAATACGCCTAGATATGGTCTAAATGTGGTTTCATTGCGATGCTTATCTAATTCTAATATTTGAATTTTCATACTTTTTCAATTAATACTTGCCATTCCTTGATTAATAGATTGTATTTACCCTCATAACATTTCAGAAATGCATCAATACCATATCTACAGTTACCCCAACCATAGTCATCAAATAACAAGA
>Ga0194117_10005977_pt1 | contig 10847 bp, 5 predicted proteins | sample TA2MahsurfametaG_FD_160579 | JGI IMG/M metagenome (GOLD analysis project Ga0194117, IMG submission 160579) | Freshwater microbial communities from Lake Tanganyika, Tanzania - TA2015009 Mahale N1 surface | ecosystem: Environmental > Aquatic > Freshwater > Lake | place: Tanzania: Lake Tanganyika...
CCCCACTCTTTCAGTTGTATCCTTGATTATATAAGCACTATTCAACCTTTTACTTTTTTAAATGCCTGTCCTCGCTGTTTGTTTGATGGGTTGGCTCAATTAACTTAATTATCTGACATAAGTATCGTCATTGGGCAAAGTTTATGTTTAGTTATAGACCTTTATAAAGTTAGCAGTACCATTTATCTGAGAGAAAGTAATCCAATTCTTTCCTATTACTCTTCTTGAAGTAAACAAAGAAGCAGCTATCTAAATTCTTGTGAAAATTGTAGCTGACTGGCTAATTGCCGTAATCCATTTACATCTACAGTTTTACCTTAGTAATCATAGAATCGATCACAGTTGTTCAGAGTAGCTAGTTCAATTAATAAAACTCCTAAAGTAAACAAGTCAGCTTTAGGACTCTGATAGTAATCTCCACTTCCTTTCTTAATGTCCTAATTTAAGAAATTCTTACTGCAAGTAGTTCTGGAGCGAGATATGTACCATTTTTGGGAGGCACTCCGTTGAGTATTTAAAAATAGGGATGAATTCTATTACATAGCTGTGTATCTATAAGTTTATAAGTGTTTTAGGATGTTATTACAATGGCTTCTTTGTGGAGATGCACATTTTTGAAATTGTTATCATGCAGAACTATCAATCCACTAACTACAGATCTTACCAATCTTTGAAGTTAATCTTACTCAAAATAGCGTTTGCTTCGTATTCTTTATTGATAAATTGTTTTTAGACTATTCGGTAGGTATTAAATATAGACGAGCAGTTTGAAGCTTTTACCACAAATTTAGCTTGTTTCCTTTCCTTAATAGTCTCGTACTCGGACCAAATACTTCCCAATTTTTTTATCACTAAGCATTTTTCTTTGTTTGAATTCTTTGGTGAGTTTGAGATACTCTACATCGCTTGCGATATTCATTTGTTTAACAAAGGACTTCTCCTGCGTCTCATTATCTTTGACAAGAATGAGTGTGGAGAGCAACTCATTTTAATCAATACCTAGTTGTTGGTATCGTGTTTCTAGACCTATGATTGAATTTGAATTATTCCCCATTTTGCAGTTGTTATATTAATCCTAAATGGTTCTAGTTTCAATAAATATCAAGTTTATTTGCTTTTGTTTTGGCCAAAATGTACTTCCTTCTTTACTCTCTCATGTCTATGTTATGGAATTACTCTGAGTGTATTTATTAAAGAATTTTTTTGTATCTCAGATTGATGATTTTCTAGATGTGTATGTATTTTTGAAGTTTGAATTGTTGCATATCTTTTCTAATGAGGATGAATCGCTCAATCAAATATTAACTCAAAAGTTAATACATGTCTAATTTTATCTACTCAGACAGGAGATAGGCTAATCTTTATACTTCTTCAGGAGTGATTTGTTCTGTATAGGATTTATTGCTCCAAGAGCCAACAACAAACTAGTTGAATTTATCAATCAACATCCTCAGTTCCCCGCAGATAGTCATTTAAGGCTGATGATTTATGATATAGGGTTTGTTTTCAAGTTTAGCAACAATTTTCTACATCTGCTTACGCTAATTCTTTTCCTCTATCTTTTTCAGCTTACTATTCGATTTTTTTGTAGGCTTCTGTTCTTCATGTGAAAATAGTTTGTCTTCTTAAAAAATAAAGTTTGTTTTTGGAGATCGCTTTCGGATTGACTATCTTTGATTTGAGTTCAAAGCCTCCTTTGTTATTTTTTAAGCTCTAAGTTGTAAACAAAATACTTAATAGTGTACAAAATTAAATCTTCGGCATTATGGATAGCCATTTCAGTTTGCTGATCATCAATTATATACCTTCCCCTCTCAATTTAATCAATCACTATACCCGTTATCAACTCCCTATTAGTTTGTACTCGTACTCGATCACCTTTTTTAAACCTTATCTCCATAGTCAATTATAATTATACTTTAAAGTCAACTTAATGATAATCGATATCTCTAATTATTAGGAAAATACTACAATCAATTTGTATTATTTCTGGTATTGTTAAGCAACCTCCAAAATGATATTTGAGGACTTATTCGTGCATTACATGCTATTCTTGCAGCTGCCTTTCGGAAGGTATAGACCCTTCTGTTAATTTCTTTGAACATTTTGAAGTAACTTCTCTGGACTATTCGATTTAATACATGCAATTTGGCTTATTATACTTTGGCAAGCTGCTATTCTTTTTATTTCGTTTAAAAAGCCACTCTTTTCCATTACTTAAATCCTTGCTCTCTTCTTAATTTGCCACACATCACAATCAACTTCGCAATATTTTGTTGCTTTACTTCTCTTATTTCACTCCTCAGCATTATCGAATTAAACGCATTAGTTTGAAGTCTTAAAGCCCTTTCCTATATTTTTTATGCGATTGAGACTAATTTATTGAGTTATAACCAACCAAAATTAGACGTTTGCTGTTCTTCAGGCAGCATTTTCCACTTAAAAAGTGAATCTTGACGTTTTTGCACAAAGTTAGTTAACAATTTAATAAGATATCTTTTTACAGTTAAGCACTGTGCCCTATTGAAGTAAAATTTTTTAATAATGTTTTTTAAATTTTACTTTAGTAAATTTTATAGCTTCAAAACTGCATATCCCTTGTTATCATTCTTCTCTCCACTCATTGGTAGTACAAAGATATTATTTCCATTCACAAATTTTAACTTTGATGTAGGTTGTTTTTATTGTTCGCTAAGCCCATAAAAAAGTGTTCTCATCACTGAAGTTTACAGAGTTACCTTTGTCTTTTTTATAAGTTGGCTTGCCAGTTCGAAATTCTAACCTTTTCTAAAGAGACTAGTGGGAATTTAATCCATTTTTTTGAGGGCGATTCTAACATTAAGTTTTCTATTGATAAGAACTTTTATAACATAGTTTTTTTTAGCATAGTCCTATTTACCTTTGGTCTTTTTTTCAGCAATTTTGGACCTGATAGGAGTAACGTTGGAAATGAGTTAGAGGTTTCGTTAGTAACTTGATTCTATCATACTGATATCCAAATCGAAAGTAGTGTTCATTCTGGAACCTGACTCCCCAAGAGAGGTAAACTAGCTTCCTCGAGAGATGTTGTTTTTGGGAGTCTTTTCCTTGAGTATTGAAGATTTGTTGCTTCTGTTTTGCATAATAAGTTTATTTAAAAAAGATAGTAAGAATCTAGATAAGAAGCTTTTAGCTTATTATAAAAAAACAGAAAGACCTGTACTTGACTGATTAAAGAAATATGAAGTAACTCTTAAAATATTATCTTTATAAATTGATAATAATCCTTCACGATGCAGTAGAACAAATTTCTCTCCCTGATTCCCAAAATAGTAAGTTAGAAATAACTTAGCTCGCACTTAGCAAGGACTATCAACAAAAACTTTAGGATCTCTTTCGGTCCCAGTAAAAACAAACCCTCAGCCAAAAGCATCTCTCCCATGGAATCATCATCAATCCGAAAGCTATCTTCAATCTGATTTAATCTAACTTCCTGAGGGAGTTGCGGAACAGCAATTGTGCAAGATACATTTAAGTACGACTGGTTGTATCTAGCTTAAAAGCGAAGTGCTTGAATTAATAAAGCATCTCATCTAAAATTTCACTCTAAATGCGAAATTTATATACGAAGATGCCTATCTTATAGTATAAAACAACTGTGGAATCAATTTTGTAATCTATCTTGTGAGAGATATCAATGATATACACCTCAAATTCAAAAAGGCCTAAAACTAATAAGAAAAGAAGTTGTATGAAAATTACATCAATATATGTACATCTGTTTTCTATCTCATTTGTTCAATATGTACTCTAAGAACTTCTTAACTCAAACTCATCACCAACAATCTCACACAGTTCTATTACCAGTAATAACTGTCAACTTCCCTCATTGCTCATTGCTTGCGGTTGCTGGACGCAGGTTTGCAGTAGAGAAACATAACTCCATATCTCTATTTTATCGATAACAATAAGAACGATAGTGTGAAAGTATTGTTTTCGAACAACAAATGGCTATTTTCGAAAGGTATGACTGTATTTATGTGGCTAACAGGTTTAAAGTATGTGGATAGTCGTTTGCTGTGGATTAAAACTGAAGATAATAACTAGTTGATCCTCAAAGTAGTGCAACAAAAAATAGTACTTTAATGTATCAATAAAGGTAAGATGATTTCTAAATAGATAATGTTGATAATGGTAGTGTTTAAATTTGTGAATTTCCACTCAATACAGTTGTTGCCCTGGGTGTATAACTTTAACCAACAAATGAAGGTCTATTCAAGTCAGCTACGTACAATTTGAATGTAAGGACTTGACTATAAAGATTAACGTAAATGGAACTGAGTTTAAAAATGTCACAAGCAAAATGCCCAAATTTTAAAGCAATTAGTTTATCACTTAGTTTTCATTACTCAACAGTTTCATAGGAAACCTATATAGTATAGTTATCACTGCTAAACCTTAGCTTTCCACTTTTGACGAAATAACTAAATTTTCACAATATGGCATATGTAAGTAATCCTTAGTTTGGAGTTTAATTGACTAGAAATTATTAAAAACATAGTCGATTTTGTGCATCTTTAATTCTGAAAGATATTTCTAAGGTTTATTGCTGAACTATGTATCTTAAAAGAATCATGCATGCTTTTAGGGAAGAATATCTTCTGTAACTTATCATAAATATGACTCCAAAATTATAGAAATATACCTGCCTTTTCTTTATTTCTTAAGTACTCTATCATATATGCAGCTTTGATTAAAGATAAAGACTAAAAATGTGGAGAATTATTTGATTTGACATTTCAGTACATTCTACAAATAATTGCCAAATAGAACTATGAAATCGATAGTATCATGATTTTACTGTTTTTCCTTTAAATGAATGAGTACAGAATTAGCCAGTCCACTCTTAATTATCTCTATGATTGCTGCAAATAGCATAACAACTTCTATGTATTTACAACTTCATTTAGATTAATATCATAGCTAAATATCTAGATTTTCACACTCTTATTGAGAGAGGACTCTAAATTGATTAGACTATTGAACCTTATGAAGATCCTGTCTAAAAGATTATCTTTTTGTTTTACTTGGAGACTCTCTGGGCAAAAAAATGGAATAGCTTGCAAGGATTCTAAGGATGGTGGTCTCCCTTGTTTTTCTAATCTCAAATAAACCATCCTTTCAATCCTGCAGACTTCAAATATGATCCTTCGAGATAGTCTCGAGTTGAATGGTCAGTCAAAAATTTAGTGACAAAAGATTACTGTAAATGTTTTATTTAGCCCGTCTTTAAAATCCCATCTTACGGCTAGTTGACCCGTTTTCAGAAAGAATACAAAAAGAAGTAGTGCTTTTAAGATTTCAAGTTGAAGTTGTATCATTAACCTAAAAAATAAGTGATGATATGCAATAAAGTATCGAATTCTAGTTTGGATAAGATTAGGAGCAAGTTGTGGGGACTCAGAGAAAATATTCATTAAATTCCCAAGAAGAAGATTTCAAACTCTTAAATCAAATAGTTTTCAACTTAGTGTGCCTACATCGACATTTTAACTGTTATTCAAGGAGTTGTAAGGATCAACAAAGAGGGTTACATTGTTTTTACTTCCAAACATAAAACAACCAGATTCGATCGTATGTGTGTGCGGGGTAACCAAAACGAATAGTTTTTGTATTTGGCGATTCCTTTGAAAGATATACGTAAAGTCTACAAGAAAAGGTTTAATGCTTCCAACAATGCTCTTTAGATTAAAACGAAAGACGGGCAATAGATAATGTTCTACTTTTATAGAAAGGATAAGTAAGAAGAACCCACAAAGAGAAAAGATGTGGATATGTTTATTTCAATTATTTAAAATCTAGTGAGGGTGAAAAAATATGCTTATAGTAACTATATTAATTCCCAGAAGCCAGTGCAATGGATCGATAAGCTTATTTCGAACTATGAGTATTTACAATGGCTTAATTAGATAGCTGGTAGGAGTTATTGTGATATGACTCAGTATCCTGTCCTTCCATGGGTCTATATTGCTAGTTATCAGAAAGTAGAATAACTTCATCATAAAGCGCTTTATAGAGATTTGACTAAAAATATGGGATTGCAGGGAGATGAAGATCGTATTCGTCACTTCTTAGCCAAGTATTAAAATAAAGATGAGAATGAGTTATTTAGTTAGTATCATTTCGGTACTCACTATTCTTCCTCAGCTATTATCTTCAACTTTTTGGTGAGAATAAGACCTTATAGTTTGGGTGCTATTACTCTCCAAAGTGGCAAATTCGATGTTGCTGATCGTTTGTTTTACAGTTATATTGGGTCATGGAACAATGCAATTAACTCACCTACTGATTTACGTGAATTAATCCCTGAAATATATACTTTACCTGAGTTGTTCATCAATAGAAATAACTATGACTATGGTCTGACTCAAGATAAGATCCCAATCGACAATGTAATTTTACCGAGTTGGGCCAAAGAAAATCCTTATGTGTTTGTGAGCAAGATACGTTCGTAGTTAGAGAGTGAGTATGTTTCTGAAAATATCAATGAATGGATTAATTTGATCTATGGTTACAAGCAAAGAGGGAAGGATGCTGTGGAAAATATGAATATTTTCTATCCTCTCACCTACGAAAACTGTATTGATTTAGATAAAGTTACAGATTAAAGCTAGCTATAGTCTTTCTAGACTCAGATTGCTCACTTCGGACAAAATCCATCCCAAATCATCGGCAACAATCCTCATCCCAAAAGACTCGCAGTCAAAGCAAGTTGGTAGTAAAAACTCATCGGCGACGCGAATGAACTTTAAACCATAAAGTGCTATCTAAATAAGACACCATTAAACGAATCTAAATTCCTCTTCCAGTCAGTGTTTGAAGATAAAAACGCGATTTTAGGTATAAAATTTGTGACAGACTAGCTGTTCTTTGTATTACGTAAAAATGAGTACTGTTTATTCCAAATTTTGGGTAAGTAGTTAAAAAAAAATATATCCAAAGAGCTGGAAGTTAAATATGAATTAGAGTCCATAAAAGTGAGTTTGAACTATAAAGAGCTATCCACTATTGTTCCCATTACTTCTATTCATGATCATGTTATGATTGTTGGAGGGTTCTATAATGGCAATGTTCAGATCATCTTCTTAAAGGAAAATAAGTATAATAGGTTTTTTAAATTTCAAAGCAGCACCATCACAGCTCTTTAGTACCATCCATACTACAACATCCTTTATGTGGGAGATGCAAATGGATATCTTAGAGTCTATGATGTTGTTTTAACACCCAAATTCATCCAATTTTAGGAGAAAAAAATACTGAAAAGTCACGATAGCAAGATCAATGGTATCACTCTCAATATTGGAGCCAATCTAATCATAATCTGTTCAGAAGATGGCTCTATAAGTATATACAATAGTTATTCGAGTACAAAATTGATTATATAGTTTAAATACTGAGGACTATCAGACATCCAACTGGTCTGCCTATCACTTTCGCACACATTACTACTAATCCACTATATGGAGTGGTTTTTTATTCAATTGAGAACAGTAAAGTCTATGTTTACTCTATTAATGGGCAATTTTTGGACTCTTTTTGTTAAAAGACTGGCTTTATCTATAATATGAGTATAGTAAAAGGATCAAATTCAACTTAGAGTCTAGTAAAATTTAAGTAACCTAGGTTTATTTGAATGCCCACAAAGAAATGTACATCTTTGGGTTACCTTTCCTCAAGCTCAAACGCAAAATAAAAGTGAAGAAGGATGATACAAGGATAAGTTGTTTTTAGACATGTGGCAACAGCAAAATGGTAATTGCAGGTACTGAAGATGGTTCTCTTCACTTTGTAGTAAATCCATCTTCATCTTGATCTAAAATTGTAACTCATATTTTAGCTAACAATCATAATAGATTCACTATATGAAGATGTGCCAATGCATACAGATTATATTTATTTAATGTAGATTGAGTAAAGTAGACCAAGTCTTTTCTTTAAAGGCATTTCACTCTCCTAATACATGAGAGATATGAATTGTCCAGAACAAGGTGAGTTTATGGACTAGACTAATGATTAAAACAACGATTTGTATCTGCAATGCCAGGCGAAAGCTAACATCACAAACTGTGCTATCAAAGAAATTGATGAGGATAACTATGATGAATCTGCGGATCATCAGGATCTTATCGTACAGCCAATGCATGTATAATCATCTAAAAATAGAAATTCGATCTGCAGAGAGGGAGAATTATTCATCCTGAAGACATCAAGAACAAGCTGAAGGCTCATCAGTTAAAATTTATGGAGGTTCGTCGTTCCAAACATCAGTCCAAAAGTCCATTGAAAGAAAACCCATCACCAAAAAAAGACATGTTTAGGTCACTTTACGGTCAAAACTTCAATACTGAGCCTAAGCAAGAGCATGGACAGTTACTGTCAACTTTGGGTATCAGTAACTGGCGAGGAAAGCATCGCAGTCTCAACAAAAAATAAGTTTAAACCAGATAAAAGAATAGAAGGCAGTATCAGTAGATAGTAAAGTATGAGAGTGTAGTAAATCAAAGATTGGATACTAAATTGAACAGTATTCGTATAGATGGTATTAAGGATAAGATACATGAGCGCAACTAAAGATTTGGCAAAAATAGGTGAGCGTGATTTCTTCTTTTTTGTATTCACTTATATCATCCAGATTTAATTTTAGTGAAAAAGGATGGAGATAATGATTTGACTTTGTATTATATTTGTATTGTTATATGGAATTGGCAATTGACTTAGTATATTATTTGACTATGAGGGCTCAGCTTTTTCTTTAGGCCACGCGAAATTTATAGAGATAGGGGGGAGAGCGAAGAAGACTATTTACATCTTATAAACCAAAGTATCAAGTTATAATTGATCGAGGGTGGTCAGCAGTAAAGCAGATTATGTGTGATGTCACATCAAACATTTATGATTCTTTTGTCAACCTTCGAAACTCTAAAAAGTCTCCTTCATAGATTTATACAAATAGAAAGCCTTCTAAAATGACTATGTAGCTTATAAAGCAAATTGACAATGGGTTTGAACCTCTTGAGATTTCAGCTAAGAGATGGATGTTTTAGATGGAGGATTAGAGCTAGAAGTAGAAAAAAGATGTTGATTAAATCCTATTCAATCAAGAACTGTTTAATTCTCGTGATAATTAAGTTGAGCCAAAGAAAAAGAAGATTTTTACGATTATATAGAAAAAAATTGAAAATCCAAAGCCATTCGAAATGGTTTTATGGAAGAACGCAGAAGACAACATCACTGTTTCCAAAAAGAAACTAGAAGAAATATAAAAACAAGAAAAATAAAAATAGGAAAAGCTGAAATCTGATATACTCAATTCCAGTTAGGCCAAACCAACAGAAGAAAAACTCGATGAAACAAACAAAATTGGATAAATCAAGTAGTCAGGCCCAGCAGTCACAGATTAAAAAAAGTCAAATGAATAGCCAAAGCCAAAATAGCCTTCAAATACAATTAACAGAGGTGCTGCATAGGACATATCAAATAAATAGATATTTAATTCTCCTGCTAAAATTAAATTGACCAGCAGCTTAATAATTGAAAACAAATAGTCAGAGCTAAACAAAGATAAACCATTGGATACTCCAATAAAGGTAGATAATCCTTTTTTAGCGCCTGTTTCCAAACCACTAAGTTTTGCTGATCTCCTAGGCTTTAAAACTGATATTTTCGGTAACAAAAATACATAAACTAACTTAAGCAACAACAACTTAATTAACAATAATTGCCAAAACAACAATAAATTACCTTTTCCAGTCAAAAATGATGCACAGCTATGGTTAAACAATCGAGATAAATAATAGAGTTGCAAAGTAGAGTTGAAGGCAGAGCTATTCAATAATTTGCCTAAAAATGGGCCAACGAATAACCAGAACAATCCTACAATTCAATCAACTCCATTTACATTACAACAAAGTAATCCATTTTCACAGCCTAAGCCTCTAAGCGTTGCCAAAAAAGGTCTTGCACCCGGACAAATAACATCAGCTACAATTTTCAAACCCAATCAAACCATACAAAATTAATCTTTATCTAAAGACGTATCTTAGTTCTCTCAAACGTTCAGTTCTGGTGTTAACTCTAATGATAGAGCCAAACAGATGTTTTCTAATACCCGAGCTCCATCAGTTCAGCCACAAGGTCTATTCGATATACCACAATCAGCTCGCCAAAACACAGAGAAGAAAGGCAGAAACAACCGACGAGGTAGAAAGGAGAAGTAGACTAGAATCAATTGATTGTTTCATTTTACGTTTACCCATCAAAATAAATATAATGTTAGCGAAGGCATTGTAAACTAAGCCGGAACTCAAAGATAATCAAAAAACCGAAAATACTATTAAGAACTCCCTTCCTAAACGTAAGTATAGAAATCAGATACCCAAAATCGCAGATAAAGAAATACCTTTACATAACTTTGGTCTCAATGTGACTCATCTGCCTCTTTCTAAACAACTCACCTATCGATCTAAAGTATGGAAGATCCCAAGAAAATAGAGCAATGTTGAGTAGTAAAGACCAAAGAGTGTATACAATCGCCCTGTGCAGTTGTTAAAACATTATCTGTAAAGGAAATAAAAAATGTTATTTCAACCTCTAATAGTAACAAATCCTTAAACTCTATTCTAATAATAAGTTAAATCCCAATAACTCTATCATACTGCGAACGAGTTCCGAGTAAAGAAAGCAAACAGAAAGTTGCTAGCAGTCTTACCCAAAAACCCTGTGAATAACTAATCAGAATAAATGAAATCGCACCCTTCTTATAGTGAGTAAATCGATTTCATAAGCCTCAATATCGCCACAAATATTTC
>Ga0194117_10005987_pt1 | contig 10831 bp, 8 predicted proteins | sample TA2MahsurfametaG_FD_160579 | JGI IMG/M metagenome (GOLD analysis project Ga0194117, IMG submission 160579) | Freshwater microbial communities from Lake Tanganyika, Tanzania - TA2015009 Mahale N1 surface | ecosystem: Environmental > Aquatic > Freshwater > Lake | place: Tanzania: Lake Tanganyika...
AAAAATTTAAAGTATAGTTTGTATAAAAATTGACTATTATCTATTCTTGAGATTTCTTTTAAAGAAAAATGTTAGATTGCTTATCTATTTTGTGTATTGCATTTTTTCTTTAATGCACAGATAAATACATGTAGTTTACTATAAACGAGGAGGAAAAGATAAAATATTGCATCCTATTAAGAAAGTTTACAGAAAATATACAAACTTTCTAAAATTTATTCTGAAAATAAACTACATATTCTCTGTTAACTCTTTTTAACTTTAGTTTAGAAAATTTTTATAAATGTATTCAACAAGTTAACTATCTTATATAGAATTTTGTCAGATAGCAATAAATATCGATAAATACAATTTTCATGACTCTCATTTATTCTGAATAAACAATATTTTCTAGTTAACAAAAACTAGACTTTAGCACTTCTGATATTTTTTATGGTAATTGATAAGTAAAATTAGAAAAAATATTGGCATAAATTATCCATCATCAAACTCAGTTAGATGCAGTACACACTCCATTTACTAAAATATAACCTGATTGACAGCTGCATGAGTTGGTTTTGTTGTCCCAAACACTAAAAGCTCTTCCGAAACACCAAGGATTTACATCGCAATCACATTTGCAATAACTTCCATTCCAGACTGTGTAAGCAGGGCAGGGTAAACATTGATCGTTGATTAAGTACAATCCTGCGTTGCATACACATTTTCCATCTACAGCGATCTGGTTGGAACCGCAAGTAATTGAGCTAACTGCTTTGGCTGAGCATTGAGTACCATCAAATCCAGTTCCTACAGGGCATTTTTGGCAAACTCCATTGATTAAGCTGAATCCAGAGACACAAACGCAACAGGCTCCGTTAAAGTAAGCATTGTCTCCGCATGATGGAGCTGAGGGTTCACATTGACCTGAGTTTACGTTGTAGATATAACCACTGGCACAAGTTTTAGCAGGTTGAGTTCCACAAATGTTTCCATCCCATGAAGTTCCTGCAGGGCAAGGAGCACATCCATCGACTGAGGCTTGATAAAAACCAACATTGCAAGTGCAAGAAACACCATTGAAGTATGCGTTATTAGGACAGCTAGGTACCACAGCATTGATGGCAACGCATTGACCATTTTGGAGTTGGAAGCCAGTGTTGCAAACACAGGAGACACTGTTATAGTAAGAGTTAGCAGGGCAAGTTGGGAGTTGAACACATTTTCCTCTCACATATTGAGTGCCAGAAACACAAACACAGGCTTTAAGAGTTGAGTCATATCTTTCGTTTTGGTAGCAAAGAGGTTGGAAGTTAGATTGGACACAATTTCCAGTGACATCAGCAGTGAATCCAAGATAGCATTCACATGAAACACCGTTGAAACCTTGATTTGCTCCGCAAGGTTTGCAGACTCCATTGATCCTGAAGTATCCAGGGTTGCAGTAGCATTGACCATACTTAAGGAAACCGTTCACACCACAATATTGATAGTTTGAACATTTTCCTCCAATAACTGAAAATCCTGGCTTGCAGACACAGCAGTTTGTAGAAACATCAAGTTGACTGTTGAGTGGGCAGTTGAGTGCAGCAACGCATTTACCATTATTTAGAGGAAGTCCATTGTTGCACTAGCATTTTCCGTTGACATAAGTTTGGTCGCTTGGGCAGATAGGATCACAGAATCCACCTTTCTCGACGTAACCAGGTTTGCAGAGACATCTATCACTATAACTATCGTAGTAGTATCCAGGTGAACAATTAGTGCATACTCCTTGGATACGGACGTATTGGGGAAGACAAATGCATGTTTGGGTGGAAACAGAGTAGAATTCGTTAACACCTTGGCAGGCAGTGATGATGCATTCTCTTTTGTATTCATCATAAATTTCTCCGGGTTGGCATTTTGAGCAGATTCCTTGAACAATGTAAAATCCTTGAGCGCAATCACATTTTCCAGTATTGAAGTTGTATACTTGGTTGGTTCCACATTGAATTCTGCACACTCTTTGATAAACATCATAGAATTGACCTTTAGGGCATTGAGTACAGAAATTATTTATAAGATAATATCCTGGCTTGCAAACACATCTTCCTCGGATATAGTCTTCATTAACGGCGCAAAGAGGTGTGCAAACTCCATTGCAACGTTGTCCACTTGCTTTTTTGTAGCCATCAATACAGTTGCAGCATTGATTTGCTTGATCGTAAACTTGAGTTTTAGGGTCACAGATACTGCACAAACCTCCTACAAGGTAATATCCAGGTAAACATCTGCAGGCACGGATGGTAGGATCCCAAACTTCATTGACTTTACATGGTGCATGACAGATTCTGTAAGTTCTATCATAGAATTGAGTAGGAGGGCAAACTCCACAAGAATATCCAATCAAATAGTATCCAGTTTTACATTGGCAAGTTCCATTAATCGATTCTTAATAAGCATTACAAGCTGATATGCAGAGGCCGAGATTCTTGATGTATCCGTTGTTGCAAACACATGATTTAGTGATATTGTTATAATTTGAGTTGACAGGGCAAGTACCACAAGTTCCATCAGTAAATTCGAAATATTGAGGTAAACATACACAAGCTTGTTTGCTAAGATCGAAAATACGTCTTGAGTCGCATGGTATTCTGCAGATTCCGAGACCTTGATCATAGACTTGGTTCCAGGAACATTGACCACAAATTCCGTTAACTGGGTAGTATCCAGTAATGCAGCAGCAGATTCCATTGTTCAGAACTTCGTTAACACCGCATCCAATAACACAATTACCGGCTGAAGTTTGTCTGTATCCGGTGGGGCAGGAACAGGTGCCAGTTTGTGCGTTAAAGGTAGTGTTTCCAGGGCATTTTGTGCAAGTTCCATTGATTCTGAAGTAAAGAGGAGCACAATCACAGATTCCAGTCACAATGTTGAAAGATTCATTCAAAAGGCAAGGAATTCTGCAAATTCCTAGGTCAGCATCCCAGAAAGTATTGATAGGGCATTGTTGGCAAATTCCAACAATCAGATGGTACCCAGAGTTGCAGACACATCCTGTTCCAGAAATGAAGAAAGCATTGGGATCTTAGCATTCTGAAGGTTGAACTGGAAGCTCGTTTTTAGTGGGAGCAGTAGTAGCAGGAATGCATGAACCACTATTGAATGTGTATCCCACAATACAATCGCATTGAGCAGCAGCTTTGTTGTAAATTGAGTAAGCAGGACAGATTCCACAATCTCCTTTTACGTTGACGAATCCAGTGTTGCAGACACAGGTGTTAGTGTTAAGATCTAAAATTTAATTTAATTTGCATTTAGGTCTGCAGATAGCATTTTGAGGATCATAGTAGTTGGGGGCGACACAGTAGGTACAAACTCCTTTGATCAAGTAGAAATCTTTCAAACAAGTGCAAATACCGTTAATATTTTGTTGGTTGAGGCCACAAACAACTGGTGGAGGAAGAACTGGTTGGGGAGGAGCGACATAACGAAGTCTGCATTCACCCTGGACAAGGTCATATCCAGTTGCACAGATGCAGGAAGTAGTGGCAAGGTTGTAGGTGGAATAGGGAGGGCAAACATCGCAGTTACTTCCGATGAGGAAATATCCAATTGCGCAAACACATCTATTATTTTGGTAGACTTGATTTATTCCACATACAGGTATAACTTTTGAGTATTCAACGCAAGTGTTATTTACGAAGTAGAAGCCTACAGCGCACACGCATTGGCATAGAATGTTATCATAGACTTGGTTGATGGGACATGTGATAGTAGCTGCTGCTGGTCCTGTAGCTGGCGGAGTGTAAGTACTATCGGGGGTGTATGAGTTTGTGGTGCTATTTCTGGGTGTGGTGCTGCTTCCAGCGTCACCCGCACCAAATAAATAGACGTATTTTTGTCCGTCGAGAGTGTAGATTTAGCTGTCTACTTTGGTGGTTTGCGAGTAGAGCAGCACAATTAAGAGAGAGAGTAGAAGTGCTGTGCTTAAAGTTCTCATCGTTTAATCTTTTGGTCTAAATTATATTATTATTGTTGTTTATGTAATAAATATTCGGCGGAGTGGCCTTAAGTCTTAGTTTTGTCAATAACCCATCAATCTTTCATGAATTCATCTTAATCCATAAATAGGTAAAATTTTTGCCTATCTCAACTTACATAACATGCCTAATTTTATCATCTTTTGTTTCATTTTTTAAATTTTTTTCTCCCTTTGAACACAACAACTATTTTTCTCATCTAATCTCTACTATTCTTAACCAAATACATCCTAAGAATCATTAAATATTTTCTTGAATTATACAAAATTTGAAATTTAAAATTTTTAGGAACATTGCGAAAACACCACAAAAAAACAAAAATTAACTATGAGCCTACAGAAAAAGTGAAGGATCGTTCTCCTCATTCTAGTTATCACTAGCTCTACATTTTCGAAGACAAAACCATCATCTTCTACCCATAGATAAACTACCAAAAATTAAAAAAAATAGCAAAAACAGAGCCAAAGCATCTCCCTGTCATCGATAAAAATCAAAATTTTGTTTTCTTTGAGTAAATAGACTACTTAAGACAAACTAGCAGACTCATCAGATTCTTAACATTGACATCTCGTTTCCAAAAAAAGCGAAGGAAATCGATATCAAAGACAGGAAAATCTTAACAGAAGTTTTTAAGAATCAGTACATCTTATTGAAATCGAGTAAGAAGGATATGTTTGATTATAAACAAATAGTAATAAAGATGGATCGAAATCAGCCCTCTCAATGTCTATTGTTGCCAACGACTTGAGGATTATAAATGTTTCCGTAGTTCGGACTGTTAGTGTTAACTTGCGAAGCATCGTAGTTGCTTCCCAAAATGATAATCGGTGATCCAACAAGTGCCCCAGTGAAAGCATTTTTGTAGGAATAAAGATAATTGGGATTACTAATAAAGGAGCTACCTGTGTCAGATTATTGATAGGGAATCTGTTTAACTTCTTCTCCAACAAAGTAGTATCCTTCGTCACAAACACAGCTGTCAGTGTTAAAATCATAACTTGAATACTCGGGACAAGAGTTACAGACACCGTTGATTTTTACGAATCCTATCTGGCAAAAACAGCAGCAACCGAAATAATATTCATTTAATCCGCAGGCTGGAGCAACGATTTTGCTGCAAGTTTGGGTTAAAAAATCGTAGACCTAATCGCTTGCGCATTGACCACAAATTCCATTAATAATGTAGAAGCCAAAAGAACAGACGCAAGATTGTTGTTGAGTTGAGTATACTTGATTCAAACCACATTTTATAAGAATACATGAGCCATTTACTGAAGTATAGTTTTCACTGCAGCGACAGGCATCAAAAGCAGGAGCATAGGTTTGGTTTTCAGGGCATCTTTGGCAGATGTTTTGGATTACAAGAAGTCCTGGTAAGCAAACACATTTTCCGTTCAAAAGATATTGATTAATACTACAAGGGTTGATACCTATGCATTGCTGAAGCATCTAATCATAATTATAACCTTTTTTGCATTTCCCACAATTACCACTGATAGGGTAGAAGCCAGAAGCACAGTCACAATAGCGAGTCTCAGGGTTGAATACTTGATTGATGCCACATCGATAACATTTAGGTTAGTAACAGTTTTGTATTTTAACAGGAGGATGACAGTTGATGCAGTTTTGTGTGTAGACGTAGACTGCTAGGAATAGCAGAATAAGCAATGCTTTGCTCATGATTTAGATTAGTATAAACTTAAGAATATAATGAAGAGGCAAAAAAATAAATTAATTCGTCGGGACATCTCTATCCGTTCTCTTACCCTGATCTCCATCTGCTTTTCTTTCTTAGTTAAACCCTTTATTAATACATTTTTATGTATATTCACAACCTTACAAAAGCCTTTTTACTATAAATACCTGCATATAAATCCTCCATTAACATCAAAAAAACAAGTCTTTCTCCTACTGAAATCAGAAAACATCATTACTTTGATATGAAGATTCAAATTAAATGATTTCTGCTAAACTATTTTTGAATATCAGACTTCATTTTTAAAGATCTATTTAAATAATACACAACATGACTCCGAAATAATCAAAGAGGATCATTTATATACATTTCAAAGAGTACCTTCGACTTATTATCTATGTTATTCGGGCTCATTTCTAACATTCAACTACTCATCTGTTTAATTGCTCCTATGAAAAATTTAAGAAACTTTATCTACAATCGGAAATTTTTAAGGTAAAGAGGCTTTAATATCCTCGAGCTTGTTTCCTAAAAATATACCTAACAAGAAAGAGATAAGAACCAAAATCACTACTTTTAAACCACTCACCCCTTTCTTTTAGCTTTTTTCCAAAGGCTTAATGGTTTTTTACACGACCTTTTCCTGAACAAATTCAGTTATATGTACTTTCGTAGAAACTTCTTTTTAATTTTAAAACTCTTCATCTTCGGGCAAACTTTCATGTTACCTCTTCTGAGATTAATTGATTATTAGACTTTATTGGCTTTACTTAGTTTGGTACTTTTTGCTGAATAGAACCAGCTGAGACTTTTAATTACCCGTATTTCTTTTCACTATATCATACTATTCCTTGAATTCGTCATGAGTGAGTTTTTTTTACAACAATTTTTAAAGTGCTGCTCCTCCTAAATGTCCCCAAACCCAACTAAGCTGTAGTTTCATCTTACTCAATTAATCTAAATGGCCTAAATATTTGATATGCATTGTTGCTATGCCATCGTCTTAAGCATTTTTTAAGATGACTCCGAAGGATGGACGTACATCAATGAGGTCCTTTAAGTTTGTCCTAACCTAAATCTTAAAAAAATGACCTTAAAGAAGACAGCTGTAGGTTAATTTATACCAAAAAAAGTAGCTTTGATGTTGAGAACACCTAGATGTTTCTCATCGAGCTATATTTGTTTGGATGAAAGGATGAGTTAAACAGACATAACTATTATATCAAACTCTAAAATATATCCTAGAGATAGTGGAGTATAAATAATAGTATGTTTTCAGTAAGTAAATTTTACAATATCATGGACTGAGCGTGTTCAGCACACGTTAGAAGGATACTAAAGAAAGCTATAGTCTTACTGCTGCAAAAAATAAAGATGAAATGTCGGAGTCTATGGTTAGACAAGCCATCAAAAGTATAGATTGTGGAAGTGCCTAAAGCTAAAGATACTGACTAGTTATAATGAGAACTAATGATAGTACAAGTAAGAGTATGTGCACAATCGCCATATAAAAGTTTTAAATAAGAAGACCCATCTCTTTGCACTCAAAAATTTGTCTCCAAGTACTCTTGAGTTAGAGATGATAATTGATTTTCCAACCTTCAATCATACTTTTGACCATTTCCGCTTTCATTTTCAATTCTTTGCGGACAACTTCTCTCCTTGATCTCATAATGAATCGATTGTAGTGTACTCCAAGTAAAAGAGAAATGGTTAAAAATAAGAATAAAACACATTGTAACCAGAAGATTCCAAGTGAAATAATTGAATAGATGTAAGAGCCGATGATAAAAGAAAAAGAAGAAAATATTTCAAAGAGATTTGTTGTAACAGTTCGATCAATTGCTGCTATGTCTCCACTTATTCTGTTTAGAATCTAGTAGTCGATCTATTTTCTTAGTTTCAAAAATAGTGAAGAAGAAACTCGATGACTGCAAAAAATTAGCATTAAATAAAATAGTAAAGGAGCTAAGATTTGGCCACTAAGTCCTATGTAGTGGGAGTATTCACAATCTCCTCTTATAATATGCTGCGTAATGAAGAAACTATAGATTTTGGTAATACTGAGCAGGACAGAAGAGATGACAAGACCAAAACAGTAAAATAGAGGAAGAGATTAAAAAAAATAACGAAAGATAACTTTCAACGCAATATTTCCTTTTTCAGTGTTGATATTTGAATGGGAAAGATTAAATCTCTCATTATTTTAAATCAGTTAGTCACCTATTTTCGATTCACTTACTATATTCTGCTAACTGCTAAGGGTCACTATTCTTTTGCAAGAATTCAAAATTTATGCATTCAGATTCATTGCTAACATCAGTTCTGAGATGGGACTTCTGATCAAATTTATCAGAATCAGGATTGTATATTCCTAGTCCTAAAAACTGCTTCTGTCAGCTATTAAAAACACATAAACATTTATAAGTATTGGGAATAGTATGCTTATCAATTTGCCTAGAAGCTTAGTAAACAAAAATTTTTTATTAGCAAAAAGCTCTTTTTCTCTTTGTTTCAGGACCATTTAATTATCGTTTACAGTGATATTGCAATTAATCCTAGAATCTTTTTGCTGCATGTATTTACTATTGCTTCTGTAAGTCATGTAACTAACCAAAGCTTGGCCTAAGATATAGAGACTGACGATTAATGCAAATACTGAAAAGGGCGAAGAATCTTTCAGATAGGCAATGAGCATAGAATAAATAACGATGATTTCAATGGTGTAAAAAAAAGCAGTGAGAGATGAGTAAGTGATATTAGTGATAATATTACAATCATACTCTATGATATTGATCTTTTTTCCAAACGTACCAAACAACCTGCTGTAGTTGTTGAAAATGAACCAGTAGAGATAAGCAAAATATTAGAAACCAAGACTAGAATAAACAAAGTCACAGATAACATTTATAACTGAACCGAAAAGTTTATAAACGACTACTAGAAGCACTATGATTGCAAAAGATAATTGTTATTTTGACTTATCCAGCATTATGTGAATTATGTTGTTTATAATAAACGGTCCAGATATTGTTAAAGCTACCTTTATAGTGAAAAGCAGCAGGCAGACCAAAAACTTGACTTTGTTCAAACGAGCCAGACCTAAGAGCAGGTTTTTAGTTGAGGAGTGATCAATGCTTTTCTACTTGAGTTCTTCCAATCTTTATTAAGATGATAGACAATCTTTGAACTGCCCTATATCTATCTCACTTCCCTTTTGGATGCAGCCAAGTATCTCCTGCAAATTATAACCACTCATAATTTTATAATATCTTTATTGTATTGTGACGCTAAAATAACTTCACTTTTGGAATCCTAAAAAAAATGAAGAGATAGAATTTACACTAGTTCTGATCAAAATAACATAAGGCTTTGATTACAAACAAACATTATATTATTGCCGTTATTTTCTGGCATAAATTTCTGTAGTTAAGCAACAGAAAATTAACAACTGTTATATTTAGTAGTTTGAATCGTTTGAATTCTAAATAAATATCGTGACAAACTTAAAATAACAAAAATATCGCATGAAGGGTAATGATAGATAGTGAAAATTGAAAATTTTCACTGAATTTACACTGCTGAGCCTAACCGATCAGAGCTTAGTAATCTGAGCATCTCACTACCTTCATCTCTATTTACAGATTTAGATTATCTTTTTTCGGCATTGATTATTTTTTCTACAAATTCTATACACATCAAAAGAAAAGGAATGTCTTGAGGGTGTTTAGTCTCGAAAAATCGTTAGTTTTTTTTTGAAAATTATACTTTTTGGAGCAATGTGATAAAAAATTCTTCCAATGAATGATCAAGTATTTTTTACTGGTTGCTACGAATCAAAATTAAGTGATATGCAATTTTTTAAAAATCACTCCTTTTTAGATTATCTTCGAATTTTAATTTAGACTTCCGTTAAATTTCTCCTTTTTCCCTTTTAAGCTACGACAAATCCTCTACATACTACTCTTTGGTATCTACCAGGTATGGGTGTACGTGCTTTTGAATGTTTGTTTAGGCTTAACCTTATTTATATAGATTGATCGAAATAAAAAAATATTATTTAAGTGCAATGGCAGTCAGAAATCTTGTCTTTCATTTCCTTTCAGCTGTATTCGCTGTTCTAGTAGTCCTATCTAACTGGATTTCATACAGCGTAATGGTAGTGCTCAATCCGCTCAAAACCAGAAGCACTTTAGCGTGCAACATCTCTCGGAAGTGGAAGAGAGTTGCCGAATCAGGAAAAAGATAAATTCTTGAGTATATACAAATCGTGGTGAACATGATCCTAGGACTTCTTTTAACAAAATGTTTAGTTTCCTATCACTCTTTCCTCATAAAGACGATAGTTACAATTTCATTTCAACTTCATCTCATTAGTTTAAATTGGGTCGTAGATATCCCCGATTACTCTGCGTATTTGAATGACTCAGAATCGTTCAAATTGGTAACTGTCCTGCTTTGCCTCCTGTTTGGATATCTTGGCCTCTCAATTCAAATATCCTTCCTTTTGGATCTAATTTCTATTTTCAGTTATCCTTTTAGAGCTATTAGAAGAATTTGTGATAAAACTCAAGAAGGCGTTATCTCACTCAAGAATGCCATGATTGATATACTTCTCACCAAAAGAAAATATTGGCTCACATGTCCATATCCTGACTATCTACTCAGTGATACACTGAAAGTTGTCTATATCTGCTCTCTTCCTTTAATATTTTCACTCATAATCTTCCTCAAAGCCTACACCATTCTTCTATCTTCTCTTAACTTCATAGCCTAGACTGCAATTGTACTTTTAATCTTATTTAGAATATTGGATTGAATGCTTCTCAATTTAGCGAGGAAATCAGTCGAATCTTCAGTTCTGTAGTTGGACTTGAAATTGAAAACGATAGAATTTGTTTGAACAAATCTAGTCTAAACGAACGCTTCTAATATTTTATAACAAATCTGAGACAAATGGAGTGGACCCCAGTGGTTAGCTGGAATAAAATACGATAAATTTTCACAACAAGTTAAAAGGAAAGTGTAAGCTACTGTTAATAAAAAAGTTTCAAATACGTTTCCATTTTGAAAGTGTACGAAACTTTTGTTAACTATTTAAAATGATATATCATGATTTTGTATTTAC
>Ga0194117_10005991_pt1 | contig 10826 bp, 6 predicted proteins | sample TA2MahsurfametaG_FD_160579 | JGI IMG/M metagenome (GOLD analysis project Ga0194117, IMG submission 160579) | Freshwater microbial communities from Lake Tanganyika, Tanzania - TA2015009 Mahale N1 surface | ecosystem: Environmental > Aquatic > Freshwater > Lake | place: Tanzania: Lake Tanganyika...
ATGGTCAAATAACGAAGCAGATGGAGGATGGAGAGTGCGGCATAACGGCTGTTGGCCCGTCTATTCTCTGGCGGGAACAGTGCTATCTGGTGGTGTATAATATGCAACATTAAAGCACAAATATATATCAAAACAGTTCCTGTTGTATTTATTTTCTCGAGACTTTATTCAACATATACTATCTATCAGGAATCTTCATTATAAAATAATTATATCAAATGAAGAAAAATTAATACTCCAGAAAAAAAGAAGCAGTTTTTATTGCATCTGCATGCTCATCTATCATCAGTACTGCAGTCTCCAACCCTCTCGAAGTAGCCAAATTGAATATACAATTTTTTCCTCTGTCCTGCTAATTCTACCCTCACCAAAGTAAAAACATCTCTATCTTAGGTTCTCGCTAACTATCTACTTGCTAATGTTCTCGCTTCAGCATCCAAGGTTCTTTAAATAGTCTAAAAGTAGCCTTGCCTCAAGTCCTTTTCAGCAACATCGTCTACATGCAAATCTATGAACGGTTAAGACAGTAATGCATCAACAATACAAATTTAGGACCCGTATTGTCCACTCTAGCTGCTTCGATTGCAGGCAGGACCATTGTAACTACAGCAAATGTTCCGATTTAATCTCTAAGAATACGCATCAGCAACGAGGTCAAGAGCAAGCAAATAAACTTTCATGGTCTAAAAGTCACTCTAGCGAGAGATATTATCTATTCGGGGATGTTTTGGTCACTACTTTAATACTACCGAAATCTCTCTTTTAAAGGATAGTATAGGGCAAACGTCAAAAATATTGAAGAGTTTAGCTGGAAAAACTTTACCTCTAACCTAGTCCCCGGATTCGTATTTACAGGGCTAGTTTCTGCTCTCACAACACCTTTAGACACTTTAAAAACTAGAGTACAAAGCAAAGGAATAACAGATTACAAAATTCTGCAAGGAATCACAAGTATTTATGCGAAAGAGGGGATAACTGGGCTGTTTTCAGGGATGAAGTGGAGAATGCTAAAAAATAGTGTCCATACTTCACTATATTTGTTCACATATGAATGGTTCATACAAAAGATTCGATTTAATGATGCTTACTGCGCACAAGTATAGTAGTGATAAATTTTAATGATTTTAAAGATTCCAAATGACTTACTAGATCTAAGTATACCACTAAAAAGAAATCAATTTTCAAAATAAAATATTTGCCAATTAAAGCTTATTATTTATCCAATCAATCTTTACATTGTTTTTGAATAAAATAAAAACTTAATGCCTCTTAATATAAGTATTTAGTCTTCAAAAGGATAGCGGCAGAGAGTTATCAGCTATTCTCCCATCAATAGTAATTTTTTAGCAGTAAAACAGTTCAAAGATGCAGATGGACAGTTGGATTTGATGAGAAGAAGGATATCTATCCTCAAAATCAAATAAGAAAAAAATAATAGTCAAACCTAACTTGCCCTCAAAAAGTTGAAATACCATAAAATGTTACAGTAAATTTAAAACAAAAGAAAAATGGACAATGACAACTATCGAAATTAAGTGCAAAGCAGAATTGAAAGGCAAAAAGCAGTTAACAGTTCCTAACGAAGCTAACGTAAAAAAAGGATAGTTTAAACTAAGAGCATATTGCTTGAGAGGAGAGCCAGCAGCTTTATATAGTAAAAAATTGCCTCAAAAGAAATCAACAATCGTCTAAAACAACTTAACTAGGAGCAGTACATGTCCAGAAGATAAATCCGAGATAACATTAGAAAAAGCTAACTCATCTCACGGAAAAACTATGATATCTTTTGTGAACAGAGGAAAAGTGCAATCAGATATTACCGAGACCAAGAACAAAGTAGAATCATTGATCTTAAAGACAAAAGATAGCATTAGATGAGGTAGTTAGCAAGAATATAAATACAATTGCTATAAAGACAGTCCAAAAGCAAGGAGAATGCTCAAAAAACTATTCGACAGCTTGCCAACCATTTTAAAAGTTCAAACAAAAGACTCCCTAGTACCGAACTCAGCCACTCCGAATATGTGAATCCTTAAAATGATTTTATTTGAACATTTTTAGTTAAAACCTACAACTATAACATATAAATAGAATAGTTTTGCTTATCACTTGCGCTGACGTTGTCCCCATGTTTAATCTCTATATGTTTATTAAACTATCTGAAAAAAAGTTTCTTGATAGCCCTAGTCACAAAAACTGAACATATTCTTGGTTTCGGCAACACCTTTGTAGATGCCAACAGGTTCTCTATCAGGCAAACTTTAGAAATTTCCCAACTTCTCACCAGCAAATCTTACTCCAGGCGTATATTGAACAGAAAACACCAAAATACCACAAGGTTTTTCTGCTTTGTTGAAAATATTTGTCTTATCTATATTTTATAACAATTACACGTTATCTCCTCTTTCTGATATAGTTTCTGCACATACTTGTTTTATCTCAAAAAACGACCTGCACTGAATGTCACCTCTCCAATCAGCTTATCTTTGAATTCCTCGTAAATATAAATATAGAGGACATCTTAGCAGTTACATATGATGTTGAAGTTTAGAGGCGATCTACCTTTTTTGGAAATAAGAGGACCTGCTTCGCTACCCTACACGTAAATTATTGCTTTCTTGATAACTCTAATCTAACCTCTGACACATTTGTCATTCCCACGAGTTCAATTCTCAATGTCATTTTATAAATGAATATATGCATATCATCAATAATATTCTTTCTAGTCCCAAGCAGGCAAAACTGTACCCTCACAGTCTCCGAAACCTATCCACTTGTCTCCCTTCTTGGCACGTCCTCTAATGTTCACGGAATCTCCGTCTAGAAGGAACTTTCTCGTTTCTCCATTACTTAAAGGAATGTCATCCCTACCTCCCCAGTTAAGTTAAACCAAACTTCCAAATTAGTTCTTATTAGGTCCACTGATAGTGCCTGAACCTAGCAAATCTCCAACTTGCATATTGCATCCTGACACAGAATGATGAGTAAGTTTTTGTGCGAAGCTCCAGTACATGTATTTGTAATTTGTTTTGACGATTTCATCTGCTTTTTACATTTTGGAAGTTTTGTATAAAAGGGAAAGCTCAATGTCATAAGACTTATGGTCATTCTAGAAGAGATAAGGAAGAGGTTTTGGATCTTGTTCAGCAAGTGGAACTTAGCAGCCGTTTAAAGCTTACAAAGTAACTATCCATGGGGAGATTGTGGTCATTCCATTTTTAGCTGTGAAAGGTCCCAAAGGAACATACTACCAAGTTTGAAAATCTCTGAAACTCCAATCATTCAAAACAACCAATCCAAAAATATTATTCCAAGCTTAATTAACTTTCAAAGGTTTACCCAACTCGTTAGGAGTACCACCAACAAAGGCTCCCATCTCAATCTCAAAATCTAATCTTTTGCAATCTGAAAAAGTTGGAAGTACTGCATCTTTTGCTTTGACTTGACCACGCGGTCTTCTCAAAGGTGTTCCTGATAAAACTATTGATGAAGATCTTCCATGATAGCCAATAGGAATATGAAGCCAGTTTTCATTTAAAGCGTTTGCTGGTCCTCTAATGATTGAGCCAACATTGAAAGCGTGAGAACGAGATGAGTAAAAATCTGTATAGTCTCCAATTCTAGCAGGCAAATGGTTTACAATTTCTTGAGCACTAATTGTAACGTTTTGAGGGAAGTTCTATTCACTTTTTAAAGGAGAGTTAATGGAAAATATTTATTGGATTCTAGTTCTCACCTCTCCCCAGTGAGGGCGACTAAGAGACATAAAATCGTTGAGATACTCTTTCTGGAAAACTTTATTGTTTAACACAGACATAAGTGGGCCATTAAAAACACCTCTATTTTCAAGTTATTTGAGATTGATGATGTAGTCACCTAAATATTATGAGCAATACCAATCCTTGTAGCTGTAAACTTGTCAGTAGGATTGTTCTTTAGAGAAACAACTCCGAACGGAATATTTTCAAGTGGAAAATCGCTGTTCTCAGGAACAGGTAGGAAAGATGTAAGAGATTATGCTTGCATGGAGTATGTGATCAAGATATGATGAATAAAAATAAGAACAACAAACATTAACTAAAATATATAAATGGCTAAAAAAATAAAGCGCGCAATCCTTACTGTTTTCAAATTGAATGTTCCTCTTGAAAATATACATACAAGTATTTAAAATTTAGAATACATCATTTCTCTTTCTATTTTTTCTTAGTAAGGCCAGTATATTTTTTATTATCTTTTCTGGAAAGCACCGCTTGATCTCTACATCCTAATCCACCTTACCAGTGCCCTGTCTTGTCGATTCCCTTAACTAATTGCTTGTGGCAAAATGTACAAATATTACCTGTAGGCTGCTCTCGACTGCAAAAACCACAAAGCATAGTTATGCCTTTGAGTTTTTCATGCACAACTACTGAGTTCATGATATGACAATCATCACAACTAAAGCATCTGCCACAACAACCGTATCTATACCATTTATATGAAAGTTTCATGTGTTTGCAAGTTCCTTTTCCTGGGAGCTAGGTGTCAGTTTTAACTTGTGGAATTTTAAGATTAGGATTGAAAAATTTAAGTCCCATGTAGCTTACATTAATTGAGTTAAAACAGTTATGACAGTTAGCACTAATTCTTTCACCGGGAAGATATATTTTTGTTTTTGATATTTAGTTAGCACAGATGCATCCAATCTTGAATCCAAGACCTCCCATATCAAATAGATGGCCTCCATTGACTGCTATCTTCCCTAATCCTTCTCTTCTTGCTTGAATAACACTTCTCTCTAGTCCTAAAGAAATAATATTTTGGCATTTTCTACATTGTAGTTTTAAAGCGATCTGGAGTGCTCTATCGTCGCATCCATCGAGAATATACATAATTTTTTGTTCGCAGACACACTCTAAATACAATAATGCTTTTTCGATGAGAATGTATTAGCAATTTTGCATAATAACTGATTATGAGCTGAGTTCGTACATATAATTCAGATTTTCTTTGTTTTCTTATTATTTATATTTGATTTCAATGACAAAAGGATTTTTATATTTCTAGGCTTTTACTTTTACTTTTTTCTTCCCTGGGTCGTTAGAATTATTTGACTTCTCAGTTTTATTGTTGATTTAGTTCTTTAATTTCTTTTCAAGTTCTTTTCTGCTGTAAAATTCATTCTATAGTTTGAAGTGACTCTCTCTGTATAACTTTTCGAAGTTATTTTGTACAAATTTAAGCGTATCCAGTAGACTCTTAGTTTAATGGTATTTCATCATGAAATACAAAAACTTTTATTTGTATTACTAAGGAATACTTTTATTTAAAATAGTTATATCTGCTCTCTCTTCAGGATATTTATTGGCATCAATATCCAAATCTAAAGTATTCTACATAAATTCAAAGTGCATTTCCATTTCTTTATCATACAAGAGCGGTCTTATTTTAACTGAAAAGTGATAAGGTTATTATTATGATGCTGAGAAATAGTCTGTATACTTTCTAACTATCTGCAAATACTCTTTTTATTTTGGATCTGTGGTTTTCGTGATTAAGTCTAAAAATTTTGCACCTTTGAAGTATTTGAGTTAATTTTGCTTTATCTGCTACTTCATTTATGCAGTTTTGTTATGATCTATAAATTTTTTTGGGTAGGTCTTTACAAATTGGATTGTACTTTTGGGTTATTATTTTTGGATAACTTTTTATTAATACTCCTCAGAATCTGATTTGTCGGATTAGTTCAGGCCTAGCAAAAAATTAATTTTGTTTACCTTATCATTTGTTTATATCTTTTCACTTTAGATAGGTTTCATTTCCTCTATTTAATCCTCACTTCTTTACTAGATATTGTCTTGATGTTAGATTGACTTTTCGGCCTATTCTTCTTTTTCATGAATCTACTCAGCATGCTATTATGTCACTTTCTCTTTTTATATTTATTACTTCTAAGACTATGAGGACTACGCTTACTTTTCCTTAGCCTTCAATTTTTACTACTTTCCTTTGGTCTTCAGTTCTTCTTTGAGTTTTGCAAGCTTTTACTATTCTCTTGGCGGGTGATAGAAATTACAACGGGTTCCTTTGCGACAGTAGCCCTCCATATAGAAGTTACAAGTTTTCCTGTTTTATTTGAGATGAACAAAAGGACAATTGTCCTTTCTACATGAGCCTCTCTAAAAGTATCTGCAAATTTTTCTCCTCTACATGATTATAAATAATTAAAGAATTATAATAACTCAATAAATGTTGATAGAAGAATAATTGAGAGCATAAGCAGTGCTGGTCCTATGGTGTAATGGTTAGCACCTTGGACTCTGAATCCAATAATCCGAGTTCAAATCTCGGTAGGACCTCTTTTTATCTCACAAGCTGAACACACACTTTTTAGTCTATGAAATTCCTATAAGAATTCAATAGTTTATTTGATTTTAAATTTGCATTGAAAATTTAATGAGGTCATGATCTATTCTTGGAAAATTATAATTGAAAATATTCGAAATGGAAGCCTTAAATACAACTACACCTAACTCGAAATAACAGCCCAAAATTAAAACTTTATAATGCTATACTAAAATACAAGAAGGTCGACCTGCTCATTACTCAAATCTTATCAACAAAGAATTGGGATATGATTGCATTATTGATATAGCGAACAACGAGCAACAGATTAAGATAAAAAATTGTATCTCTTCAGCTCGTTCCAATTCTTAGCTCTTCAAAAGAATTTCTCGTTCTCTTGTATCGAATATAAAGAACAGTATCGACCAATTATACTTATTCGTTTCTGCAAATTCATCCACTCGTTTATAAACTTCAATAGGGTTGTCGACTAACCCTGGAATTTTCCTCATTGTAGGGCTCACTTATTTGGATTAGAAATATAAATAAGCCTACCAAAAATGTGATGTTTAGTTTAGCTTTATTTAATTCAGAGAAGGATAAATGTACGATTTACTATGCTATACAGGCCAACCGTTAATAGAGAAACGTCAATGTTGCACGAATAAGCTTGCTAACTTTGGGTAGCACTGGGCAAAAACTTCTACTTTCAATCAATTTATAAAAGTATTCAAAATAGCTTTATTCAACAACAAGGAGAGAGATTTTAGTTCAGGAGGAAATACGTAAAAATTAAAATCTACATTCATAATGAAAGTAAGAAATAAACTCTACAATGAAGATGGTGAATTAATCAAGGAAAGCGAAACAGCTTTGGTCGATTTTTAACCCAACTGCATTAAGTAAAGTTCACAAGGCGCAAAATAAAAAAATGGCAGTAAAAATTTATTAGACTACATATTGATAGAGTGCCATAACTCAAATCCTGAAAATAAAAACATACATTACCATCTTGTATAGTAAAACAACTTATTAGTTCTAATCAAGAAATATTTATACAAAAATAAAGATATTATTACAGGTTAAACCTGTAATGATCAAAAAGATCTCCCAACTGTAGGTGGACAGATTACAATAATCAATTCTTTCCCAGCCATAAAGTAATCTTTCAACTTGCATTACTCTTTTTTGCAGCATATCAATTCATACATTAGCTAGCCTTTTGAGGCCAAAGTTGAAGTTAATTTTAAGAAAAACATAGTATTTAATTATCTTTTCCTTCATAATCAACTAAATAAAATAGTAAAGACCACCACAAACAACACATATTCTTCATTACGAAATTTTGATTAATTCAAACGATTATTCGTAAGCGAAGCCAAAAAATGTAAAACAATAATCAGGCAACTCAGAAGACTCATAAATACTTCCATGAAACAGAAATTAGAACTTATATTTTTAAAAAATGAGTTTTTGGGTTACTAAATGCGGTTAGTGGGTAGCTGCATAAAATCTGATCACTTCAAAGATTTTTATAACGCAAAAAGTTATTTATTACTTTAAAGAGAAGTTGGCATAAAGACACAGTAAATAAAGGAATAGATAAAGCTGAAAGCCAAAGGCTTAAATGAAAGTGAGACTAAATTCTACATTCTGAAGAAAAGAGAAAACTAAAAATATGCTAAATTTAAATAAGAAGAGGACAGAAAAAAGTTAAATGTAGTTGATTTCAATCTTCAACCAGATAACACTCTTTACAACTTCTTGTTGGGAAAAACCTTGGCAGCTTTATCAAAATAACCTAAATTTAAGCCCCTTGGAAGCTCATAGACTACAAATATTAATCAGCTTTAATTCTTAAAATCTTTGACAAATTTTTTATCTTAACACATGTATGCGCTCTGGGAAAACTATGTGTTATTTGATCCAAGAACAACAGCCCAAATTTTATAATACTAGGACAATATTATGAAGCAGGAAAATTAATTAAATCAAGCTTTAGACAAATTTATCTTATCAATAAACGGAATCAAATAGACTGACATCTTATACGAGCAGTAAAATAATCTTTATAACAACAACTAGGTAGCTTTGTTTAGGAGTTTAAACTTTTTAGGAGTAATTGGACCGCATAAAAATGTTAAGGGATATAATGTTGGCAAAAGAATAGCAATAAAATCTAATCAACCATAAGCAAAGACCATGTTTTCAAAGACGATAACCTCTGGAAAAACTAAATTACCCCTAATAAAGCCTATACTAATTAAAGCCGATCTAAGAATTTCTGATTTACTTTTAGAACCCAAGGAATGCCTCTTTAGCACGAAGTCAAAATCGAAAATAGTAGAAGAAAGTGTTGAATAACCTAAAACTATAATGTGATTTTTTTTTATTATGTAATTTAGTATTATGTCTTTATTTTTTAAATTCTTCTTAAGACTACATTCTGTGGAGGATTTTGTTTCATCCACCCTTAGATAGTTTTTATTGTAGATTAGTTGTCAGTTTTCATTTTTCATATTAAGGAAGTATTTGTTTGAGAATAGTGTTTAGTAATTAACTTGCTTATCTAAATTATCTAAATTAAATTATGGTAATTAAGTAAGATTTATAGCAGCAAAAAAGTTTGCGAATTCCATCTTGAATACACCAATATTTAACAACCAATTAATTTGCATTTCTATAAACAGATGAAACTAAATTACTACAAAAAAATAATCAGTCCATTCAAATTATTATTTTTATTCTAAATATTTTCGATTTAAAACAAATTCATAATCATTTCTGATTTGTTTAAATGATTTGTATTCTTTAGTAATAAGTAAGATTGTTTCATTTTTAATATAATTATTGCTAAATGGAGAGTGATGAAGGTAGAAATAAGGGTGTTAGAAAAGATTCAGGCCAAATCATCAAAGGTACTCTCAAAGAAGCTGGCCTCAAAATTAAAGCTTCTTCCATCCCAAGCAAAATTGAAAATATTGTTTACAATAACCATCATCGTCCAGCTTTCGGAAATTCGCAATAAAGATTCCATACGTTTACAACTTCAAGATTAGAAGCACCTCCTGGACCAGGAAACTACAATCCAAGTCTTCTAGATGCAAAGATAAACTCTAAAAAAGGCTATGGTAATTTTGCTAGTTAAACTCAATTGAATCGTTTTAACAATAAACGCAACTCTAATCCTGCTCCCGGCCAGTATGAAATGTCCAAAAAGATAGCTTATAATTTTGGAAGTACTACGATTATGAAGTCAAAAGACAAAGCAAGAAAATTATTCCAAAACTAAATTGAAAATGCTAAATAGAGGCCAAGTCCATGTGATTATGAAAGTGGAAGAATTTTAAGATCAATTTCTGCTGCTACAAACATTTTTAAAAGTAAGAATGAAAGATTTGTTTAAAAACAGCCTGACATTCCAGGTGTTGGTGCATATCATTGGGAAGCAATTAAAAATAAGGTAAAATCTTTGAAATTTTCTAATAATCAAAAGAGTCCAGACAAAACTGCAAGATCTTTCCGTTAAAGCTATTTTGAGGAGCTAATCAAAACGAAAATAGATCATCAAAGCGAAATAGGACCTGGCAAGTATGAGACTAATTTGATGATGTCAACAACTAAAACTTTTACTTTCAGTAAAGAAAAACTCGAAAAAACTAGAACCAAAATACACTAAAAAGTAAATCAGGAGATTCAAATCGGTAACGGAGTACAGGAGAAGAGTGATAGTTTTAAAAGATTAAAATAGTAGAAAGGAGGGCATGTTTCAGTATTTAGATCAAATACGAAGAGATATTAATTCGGCCATAATGAGAGTTTAATTTTTGGTGATCCTCGCAAATACAGTCCAGTTATAAATAAGAAGCAGTCCCATCTGTTAAACTTTAACAATAAATGGGTCTGAAAAAAATATTTCAAATGATAGAACAATAGTTATTTGTTTATCTCTTCATATTGAGTTATGGTAATTTCTGCGATATTTTATTTCAATGGTTTTATCGCTTTAAATGAGCTTGAATGTTTATTAAAATTTCTTTTATTTTATATATTATTATAATCTCTTTTATAAAAAAGAGTCAGTAATTTTAAGAGTCAATTTTTTTGAAACTTCAATAATATTTTAAAGATGGACAGACTCAATTAGTCATACCAAAATTGGGTTAGGACAGCAATAAGACCCAGCCCTGACGACTGTCCTTTCCCTGCAACTGAGTGCCTTCTGAAAGGTAAACCTTGTGCCCTTCGTCATGTCTCTATCATTTAGGATGAAGAGTTTTTTAAAAGAACTTTTTACGGTTAACTAGTCGTAGCTATCTAAAATTTCAAAGAAAAATATCCTTTATAAGATTCTCAGTATCTATTACCTCGAGCTTTTAGTTAAGTCAAGGACAGAAAATAATATAAAAAATAAAAGAAGAAAAGAGATTTTTATATCCATCTGATAAACGATCATACTCTAGAGTCTTATGATGTGCCTTGTGATGAGTTTTTAAGCG
>Ga0194117_10005996_pt1 | contig 10821 bp, 4 predicted proteins | sample TA2MahsurfametaG_FD_160579 | JGI IMG/M metagenome (GOLD analysis project Ga0194117, IMG submission 160579) | Freshwater microbial communities from Lake Tanganyika, Tanzania - TA2015009 Mahale N1 surface | ecosystem: Environmental > Aquatic > Freshwater > Lake | place: Tanzania: Lake Tanganyika...
TAAAGCTCGCTAAGGAGCTACAATAGCAAGTATTAACACGAAAAATCGAGTTTCAATAAAAGAACACAAAATTCTAAATTTTAAATCAGTTTGAAGCAGGGACAAAATGTGGAGAGTCAGAAGCAATCCTTCACAAATTCCAACTTGTCGCTTGATATAGGACTCAGTATTTAGAATCTGAATCCAAGATAATTATTTGGAGTTAAGTTGAAGAAGATAGATAAGGATGCCTAAAAATTTAATAAATAAACTCTAAAATCGATATTGTAAGAACTAGACCGCGAAAAATATGATCTAACTCGAGTCTAAAAAAGCATGGTAAGCAAAATAAGGTTCATACTTAAAAATATGGAGGAAGCTGACTTCATCAAACTCACAGAAAAAGAGTTGAGAGTTCAAAAATAAAAATCTTTGAAAAAACTATGAATCAAGTAGAGTGATAATTTGTGATAAGATTGTTAAATCTATATCAACTTTCTTCAGAATTTGCATTTGTTTCGTTTACTTTAATCCTGCCTTCCCAATTCGGCAAAAATTTGGTGAAGAATTCTACTTTAATGTGTTATTTGAACACCTTTCTTACGTTGTCAGTAGTCACGTCGAAATACTTTTGGATTTATGAAATGGGTGCTTTTTATTAATCCTGCATCTTTTAGTGACTTTTGCAGAAATCTGCTAAGTTTACCTTATATTGGTAAGTCTCACTATACTCACATACCTTCCAAAAGGCCAGTGCAGCAATTGTATTTATCCTCACATCAGGAGTGGCGTTGTTTGATATATTTTAACACATTTAGATCATCGCGAGTTCTTCGAATTTTCGGATTTTACGACGTGCGCATACTCTCATAATCAAATGCTTTGGCTTTACAATCGGTACGAAGTCCATCCTGCCTTTGAGAACTGCATTCATTTCCTTGACTAAATCCTTCCAACCTTTGATGGTCATGCTGAGTATTTTACTGAGATAAAACTCTTAGAAGTAGCTTTCTTTTTAGAAACAGGCACTATAAATGGAGTACGCTGCCATATTCTTGAGTGAGAGAATATTTTTATGTCTCTATCTTTTTATCTTTCCTGTTTTTTCTTCACTATTCTCATCAGCAACATCTTCTTTTTATACTTCTCTCTCGGTTCTCTATTTTTCTTGGTTCATTATTTTTAGAATGGACAGAAAGCGTGCGGTTGCAGTATCGATGATATGTTGGTTGAGTTTCAAGGTGAAGCACCAGTCTGCGATAAATTTCCGTCCTTTTTTGAAATTTTTATCGAAATTTGCTTATTTTTCGAGTTAGATTCCCCCTCCCGCTAAGCTGGAAGAAAAGATTGCTGTGAATCTATTTTCTCTTCTGTCTTAGCCCTCATAGTGCATAACGTCGTTATCAAAACTGATGGGATGTACATCAATGAAAGTGCAGCCTTTGATTCCGCACACTCGTGCACCTCTTTCCATCCGCACTGAGTGACTTCTACACTTGGGACACTCCATAAAGATTTAAATATTATAAAACATTTGCATCTTGGAGTACCATACGTATATTTCTATAATTAACACAATCATATAATTTCCTCATTGTTTATTCAAAACTACTTTGTCCGAAAAAAATCGTAGAAATCATGATCACCAATGAATTTTTCTCAGATTTCGATGTATGACTCAACTAGTCTGTATAAACTACGCTAAGTTTATGATTTAACTGGTAATAATGTATTTATTTTAATTGACTTAATCTATCCTTCATAGATGGATTATTTATTGTTTTTTTAATATTATATTAAATAGAAATTAATTATGAAACACGATATTTCATGTATATTAGAACAGAAATCCTAAGCAGGAGCCATCTATATCTCTAATCTACGCACTGCTACCTCACTCTCATGCAGGAAAAGTAAAAATTAAAACATTTAGAATACAACATCAGATCCATTATTTCAGTGGCCACAGGTGCCAAACTTACCCAGTAAATTGATACTCTTTTGAACTACCTGCACCTACCTGCCATCGATCATCCTCACTATGATTTAAAGCAACACTTCTAATAAACTTTTTAATTCATTTAGAAAGCAAGATCTCAGGGGAACATCTTGGTACACTGTATGGCAGGAATTAGCAGAAGTGCAGCGATAGTAGCTGCTTATTTGATAAGAAAACAGTTTCTAACTGCTTAGTAGGCAATAACTGTCCTGCATAATAAGAGAAGTATCGTTAATCCGAATGTGGGTTTCAGGTTTCAACTGAAAGTCTTGGAAAAGGAGATGAGTATGCTTAGAAAGAACTCAATTACAAAATAAATTTTGTATCCGAATGCTTCTCTTTAATTGAAGTTGTCCTTTTGTAAAAAGGAAAGTTAATAGTTAAGGCTGATAACAACAAATCTCAGCTGCAATTTACAAGATAAGAAAAGTGGGGATTAAGAGAATGTTAGCAATTGTTTGGAGTAACTGCCTTCTTCTCTTACGGTAAAATCCAAAACGGTAACAAAAATATAGAGAATTAAAGCCAATATGATAAATCAGATGTAGAAAAATTCAAAAATGGAGAATGGATTTCAAAATTTACTGGCAAGCAACATCTATAAGAACAAGTTGAGACTCAGATGACATGAAAGTTGCCGGAGTGAGGACTTAATGATATTGTGTTTAGTAAAGACATCAATCAAATCATATTGTTTTTATGACATCGTTTCATTCGTAAAGAACATCATCAAAAAACAAACAAAAATATATAGAAATTTTGGCTGAAAATGATGACAATCGTAGAGAAATGTTAATAACTTATGGTTAAGTTGAATATGAATTTACTTTTTGAAGTTTATATTTCTACTTATGTTTGGAATTATTATACGAGTTGAAAATGTAAAAATATTGTTATAACAATATTTTAAATGATAGAGCTTTCCACGTTAAGCTATCAATAATTAGATGTTTTAATTCTTCTCCTAGCCAAGATTTACTTAGTTCCATACTATATTCATGTTTAGTAAACGACATCAAAAAGTGAACAGTATTTTTATCCAACATGAATTCTAGTATTAAAATTATGGACATTTGTAAGACCTGACTCGTCTGTACTTGCCTGATCTAAAAAGTACTTTGAAATTCAATATCAAGATCGACCATCCTTAAAACATTAAATCTCATGCTTTCATATATAATAAAATTCAAAGAAAGATGCACAAAAACTCATTTCCACCTTATTTCTATCAAGGACAGAAAATTCTGAATGCTGAGGAGGGACACGGGTAGGTCTGGATCAGTGGCATGCATTTTGCCTCAGATTTCTACGAATTAAAATTGCATAATATCACAGCTGTAGTCTCTGCTACTGATCTTGGTATTGTCTTTCCTTCTTCTATAAACCACTATAAACTCGATCTCAGAGATACTTAAGATGAGGAGATTCGTTATACATTTTTCCCTGTATTTAGGTTCGTCCAATAGTAAAGGAAAAAAGGAAATGTCCTCATACATTGTGCGGCGGGTGTTTCACGATCAGCTTCACTCTTGATAGCCTACATGATGAGAAAGCTTAATAAATCTTACGAAGCCTGTTTAAGAATTGTGAAAGCAGGCAGACCATGTGTTTGTCCAAATAAGGGATTTATGAGACAACTGAAAGGTTTTGGATAAGATTTAGGTGTCAAGGATTGAAAAGGAACAATTTCAGTTTAAAACTATAGTGATAAAGATATGAATGTTATTTTTCTCAGCTTTCTGATTTATAATGAATATTAACCTAAAAAGTCCACTGAAAATAGTTTTTTTGATATTTTAAGTATTGGATAGAAAAGTAGAGATGTTTAAAATTCTCTTGGCATTTAACTGATAAATAAGAAATAATAAAAAAAAAACATATTTAAACTACTTCTTTTGAGTATCAATTCAATCCAACAAATAAAGTCCTACTCAAGATCGACTAAAAAAGACCTGGAGATGTTACGATTTCCAATATTATTTTTTATTCTCGAACTCTGTAATAACAAAAAACATAAGATCAATCACCACAACCGAGTGAGAAGTTCTCTCAAGATGTTAAATTTTCACTCAAATCGCCTAAAATTATTCAAAACAAAAAGTTTCCTTCAGGTTACTTCAGTATTTGAAAAATTTACTAATTACATCATCAAATATCTGAAAATGGCACTTAAAACCTAATTCATAGAAAAAGAGTTTATAATTAAATAGTTTACCAAACATACACTTTTCAAGATAATCTATCAAACGATCAAATCTCGCGAGTCTGAACTGCAAAGCGATCACTTATCATATCTTTCTCAGAATACCTTAGTCCTTCAAAAGAAGCCAACAAACTCGCCTCATCTATCAGCATATCTTTTATTCCTCCAAAATTGTTACTCATTTTTCTCTCTATAAAATTTCCAACTGTTCTTATTTATCCTGAACCAATCATAGACTAAGTAAATCTAACCCCCTGATGAGATGGCAAATTTGAATTACTACTTTTCTTAGAGGCAGTTCCTCTCACTCTACTAGTTGCTGCTCCACTACCTGACCTGCTTCTAACTTAAAGCATTTCTTTTCTAGTATTTTCTTAATAATTGAGACTGGATATGATTTGCTTTCTTAAAGTGGCATTGCTGTTTTCTAAAGACAGTATTTCCTGTTGTTTTTCAGTTAGTAATTTATTGAGAGAATCTATATTTTTTTTCTGCTAAGCAGAGTAACCTTCCAAACTGTTGATACTCTTCTTTAAAACTTAGTTCTAAGATTCTCGTGAATTTTTTGTCTGGCTGGTTAGAGTAACAGAAAGAGTAAGTTTTTTGATTTGTTCTAATAATTGGTCTCTTTCTTCCAACAGATTTTTGTTTGATTCACCTAAATATTTTTCTTTTGATTTAATTTCTTCCCTTAAACTTCTAGTTTGACTTTAAAGTTGTTCAATTTTAGCCAAATTTATCTGTTTTTCAGCAATTAATTGTTGATTTTTATCTTTCTATTCATTCAGAGTTAGTCTTATTTAATTATTTTACCTTTAAAATTTAGCTTTGATTCTGTCCATTTATTCTCTTTGACTTGCATCAAGGTTCTTCCTACTACTTTGATTTATCTTTTAGATCTGTTTGATCTATTCATTTAACTATTCTATCTTTGAATCTTTTTTCTACAACTTCTTAGTTGCTTCCTTGATTCTTTCATTTAGAGTATAACTATCTGCCTCACTTTTCTTTTGGAATGTATAGTACTCTCGAGTTAGATGATCATTATTATCTTTCAAACTTAAATGCTACTTCTGAACATCTCTCAAACGGTTATTGATATCCTCGAGTTCAGTTTCTTTTCTTTTTTGATAAAACTGATATTCTTGCCTTATTGCATCCAAAGCTTATTTCAAAATGGTTTGTTCTTTAACTCCCTACTTTACTTTGACATTTAATGATATGATTTCTGTTTACTTTGCGTTTCTGAAAGCAATAAACTACTTAGACGATGTATTTGAGTTATCTCTATATGCAAGAAGTTGACCCTATAACTGATTTATCTTTTATTATAGTTCCATCACGTGCTTGTTTCTTTTGTCAATTGTTTACTAATGATTCTTTATGCAGTTTTCCAAGTAACTTTTTTGATTGAAAAAATCTTTGGCTAATGTTTGATTTGTTAATTCAATCTACTTTTTTTTGTTTTATGTCTCGTCTCTTAATCGTTTCATGTTAATAAAGTCTTGAGAAAGACTTTCTACTTTGAGTTATACCTGTTGTTTCATAAATGAAATGCTTTCTAGTTGGTTTCTAACTTCTGATAGCTGCTTAGATGTTTCTGTCAATTCTAAAGAAAGAACTTCGTTTTTTCTCACCATATCTGCTCTCAACTTAGCCTGCTAACTCACATCTCCTTTAACTGAATTATTCAGTGTTTATAATGTTTTTTTCTCCTCTTCAAGCCTTCTAATGATTCTGATGAGGCTATTTTTTTATTAATTACTCGATCTTATAGTATTTTAATGCTCTTGAGTTTTAACGTTAAGTCTTGCAACAACTCCATTGAAATCTTCATTTTTCTTTTACAATAGATATCTCAATTCTGATATCTCCTTCTTTGAATTTGTAGCTTAGGTTCGACTATCATTCAGTTACTTGATTATATGACGTAGTTGTGAACTATAGTTTTCATTTTGGCTGTTGGTTTGATGCAACTCTTCGTTTAATTTGGATTTCATCTCTTAGTGAGCCTGTGTGAATTTGAGAACTGTCTAGTTTTTGGATCGAATGGCTTCAGAAAGATTATTTTCACATTCTCTCAATTTTACCTAAAACAGATTTCTCTGCTCCTTCATATTGTTATACTCATTGCTAAGCTTATTGAGTTGACTTTTTAACTCTTAGATATCGTTGGAAAATAATTTCGCATCTCTTTCGAAAATTTATGTTCTATTTTGAATTTATCTCTATGCACCCCGAAGATGGGCTTCACAATTTTGTAAATATTTAGTCAGAACTTCATTTTGAGATAGAAGTTATTTTTTTTAGCTGTTTACTTTTTAAAGTTGTGCCTTGATTGCTGCCATTTCTAGCTCTAAACTCCCAACCTTTTTGATATTTTCTTCCTGTTTATAGAGGTTGTATCTTAATTGCCCATTTTAATTCCTTAATCTGATATTTTCCTCATTCATTTTTCGCAAATCTTCAGTTACATTCAGCTTGTTAGCATACTCTTCCTTTTTCTCACCTAATTTTTTCTAAAGACTAAGAATGTACTCATTAAGTAGTTTGATTTGTTTGGTATGAGAATCAATTGTGATGGTTCCTCCTAAGTTGGATGGATTCATAAAGAACTCTATTATAAAATATCAATAAAACTTAACTTAAAATAACACTTTACATTGAATTAACAATAAATTTTTAAATACTCACTGAAAGCAATTTTTTTTTAATATTTTTTTAATTCAGATCCATTCATAATATATCTTTACACATGGCACTTAAGAACGTATTTTTCAAAATAGATTTCGGAAACAACAAAACTGGCAAACTTGTTTTCCAACTTTTTGATAAAGAAGTACCCAAAACTGCTGCCAACTTTAGAGCTCTATGCACTCATGAAAAAGGTTTCGGATATAAAGGATCACACTTCCATAGAATCATAACCGACTTTATGGCACAAGGAGGAGATTTTACTAATCACAACGGCACTGGAGGTAAATCTATCTACGGTGCTAAATTCAATGATGAAAACTTTTTGCTCAAACACGATGTGCCTCATCTATTGTCAATGGCTAATGCTGGTCCCAACACAAATGGCTCTCAATTTTTCATAACTTTTGTACCATGCTCTTGGTTGAACGGAAAACATACTGTTTTCGGAAAAGTTATCGAAGGCAAGTAAGTTATGTAAATGCTGCATGCCTTGGGTACAGATACAGGCAAACCCACCTCAAAAGCCACAATTATTGAGTGTGGATCAGTATGATTTAGTAGCTAATGTTTAGATTTATAAGGAAACTAAAGTATCAGTTTTTGGAGCGAATGTGGATTATCAACTTATAGATTTCTTCCGTCTTTTATTGAGTTTATTTCTATTTTAGAGCTAAATCTTTTTGAAGAGCTTATATTTTTGTAAATAACTAGGTCTATTTGGAAGCCAATTTTCTCTAAAATTAGTTTTCCTTCTAACAAAGTAAAGTTTAGCACCTAGTCATCCAATATTTTTCCGATTACATCAATCTTAACTTTGTTTTTTACAGTTACATCATTATTTATTCTTTTTCAAGTCGTGCCAAACGACCATTTTGTACATCTATTCTCATCTACTCTATCTACATCTTCAAAGATAAATTTTGTTTCCGGATTGTTTCATTTTATTCCTATAAATATCTAATAACGTTTAACAACTACTAAATTTGAGTTTTCATTCTATCGTTTTGAATGCAGAATTATCTACTTGTTCTCTAGTCAATCGCTTTTAATTCTTATGTACTTGCACACAAAACTAAGTTGTCATCTTATAGCTTATTGATTTGATTTAGATAAAGTCTATTTAGTCGATGGGACTGTTGTAGTTAGTTTTCTTTGTCTGCAAGTAAAATTGTCAATCGTTTTACTTATGCTTTCGCATCTATTGTCTTATTTCGAGGCATCTTTTTTTAAGATTTGTGTTTACCTTGAGACCTTTTGGTTACAAACATAGTATATTTTTACAATATAATAAATGTCAAGAGTTCGTTAGTTCGGGCAGGTAAGAGAATCAAGGAGAAGTGAGAAGGCATCGTTTTCAGCCAAAAAATAGTAGAGATTTTAATCAGCAAAACGCAATTTGATTTGTGTGAATTGTGTTAACAAATCTCTTTCCAAACAAAAACACATCAAGAGTCTGACTGAAAAACAATAATAAATTAATGCAACTAAAAAATAATTGAAGGATTCTAAAATGCGAGAGACTGTCTTAAGGAATAGAAAAATCGATGATAACTATAGATAAGTAACAGAGTACAATACTGAAGTGATAAAAGTGCACTCTACGCAGAAAGAATTTTAAAAGATGAAGAAATTAGAATAAAAGAAGTAGGTTGAAAATCAAAGAGAAAAGTTACTCAAATAGCGTGAAAATATGGTTAAAAAGGAACAAGCATTAAAAGAAAAATGGTTTAATGAACTCAAAGAGCAACTAGCTGAAAAATAACAGCAGAAATAGAGAGAGAAGCAATAAAAACTCCAAAAAACTTATCTCTAATAAGAAAACATGTTGAATAATTTGGCTAAAAATCGAGAAAAGTAACCATATTAGAGATACAAGAAGGAATTGTAAGAGCAAATAAAAATAAATCAGCACAAAAAGTAAGCATAAAAGTAGGAAGAATTAAAAATGAGTTCAAGGAATACTAATTTTCTGTTAGATAGAGCATAAAAAAGACATGTCTTGCTTTTGAAACAGGAAATCGAGAAAAAAAGACAACTGTGGGAAGAAGCAAAAGAAAAGCAGTATAAAATTGCGATGCAAAGATATGAAAAAAAAACCAAGACCACCAAGCTCGATAGTAAATGGCTAGAAGAGAAAAACAATAAGAGTAACGTAGACAGTTGATAGCTAAAATGCGATAAAATCGTATGAGCGAATACATGAAGTAAGTAAAATAGCAGATATCTCAAAAGTAAGCTATGAAGCGTAAGTAAAAATAAGAAAAAAAAATTAAATTTTAATAGAGCTTCCAAACTAGTTCAACTAGAAAGAAATAAAACAGAGAGGATTCATCATTTGTAGCAGTTCTATGCAATCGCTTAACCCTAATTAAAAAAAGCTTACAAAGACACAACTAATAATAGGCAAGTTATTCTACACAATTAATGAGATGATGTTATTATATTGAAATCGTTATTTTGTTTGTTCATCCATAAAAAAACTAAAATATAAATATCCCACTCATAAAACTCAAGTCGATAGAAGTTATCTAGCTTGAAAAATAGAGGAGAGGCCTCAGGCTTGATAAAAAAAATTATTTTGGACACGCTCGATCTATAATGCACAAACAGTAGATCTACAGTTTGGAAAAGATAAATGGTGTTAACTGAAGCATGGGTTGAAGAGAAGTATAGTTAGATTGCTTATTTGAGCAAGTCTTTGTTTATTTTTTTATTTAAATAGATGATAGGTTGTTTATAAACATGATAATCTTAAAGAAGAATCTAAATACATTTTCATGAAGTGTTTGCATTTCGTGAGTTTTTACTCACCAAACTAGAGATAATCCATCCCCATATCTATCTAATTTATTTTAGCGAATTTATTTTCCAGAATGGATTACCAGAGGCTTTAGTTTATAAATTTAGGTTATGGTGGTATAGGTGAGTGATTAATTACAATTAAGATATTTCATACAATTTTATCAGTTTATTTATTAATGAGTAGAGAATAAGTAAAATCATTTCTCGTGCCTGCGAACAAAATATACCAATCTTATACCAAAAATAAAGCTATAGTAGCCCATACGAGACTTTAAAAGTCTGCCTACTTGTCCAAAAAGTACGATGCCAATGTTTACCTTAAAAGGGAGGATCTACAGGCAATACGAAGTTTCAAAATTAGAGGTGCTGCCACTGCTTTTAGATACCTGACTTAGTAGTAGCGTAGAAGAGGAGTAGTTACAGCAAGTGCTGGTAACCATGCTCAAGGTATAGCTTACTGCTGCAATAAACTCAAAATAAAGGGCACCATCTTTATGCCAGCGACCACTCCTAAAATAAAATTCAACAATGTCAAACATCATGGAGGTTAATGGCTTGATGTAGTTTTGGTGGGCACTACATTTGACGATGCGGTTTCAGCAGCTATGAAGTTTAGAGATCAAACTAACTCGGTTTTTATCCACGCTTTTGACAATATGAAAGTTATCGAAGGTCAAGGAGGAGTGGCTGCGGAAATTTTGGAAGAGTGGAATTCTCCTTCATAAATAGATTATGTTTTCACATGTGTAGGTGGAGGTGGACTTGCATCTGGAATTGGATCTTATTTGGCGCAAATGGCGCCAGATATAAAATTGGTCGGTTTTGAACCTTTAGGCTCTCCTTCAATGTACAATTCGCTTAAAGTTGGCCACCCTATCGTTTTGGATAGTCTTGACACTTTTGTTGATGGAGCCTCCATGAAAACAACAGGAAAAATACCATTTGTAAGTATAAATTGACTTAGGAAATACTGAATGAACTGAAACTAGAGATTCACTTAGTATCAGAAGGCCTAGTCGCAAAGACTATGCTCGAAATGTATAATGAATAGGCTGTAATTCTTGAACCAGCAGGTACTCTTGGAGTGGCTGGTCTATAGTTAAAAAAAGATTAAATTGTTGGTAAAAATGTAATCTGCATC
>Ga0194117_10006001_pt1 | contig 10814 bp, 10 predicted proteins | sample TA2MahsurfametaG_FD_160579 | JGI IMG/M metagenome (GOLD analysis project Ga0194117, IMG submission 160579) | Freshwater microbial communities from Lake Tanganyika, Tanzania - TA2015009 Mahale N1 surface | ecosystem: Environmental > Aquatic > Freshwater > Lake | place: Tanzania: Lake Tanganyika...
ACAAGTTCTTCCTATAGAGCCGTCGTAGACTACGACGTTGATAGGACGGGTGTGGAAGCGTGGTAACACGTTAAGCTTACCGTTACTAATAGCTCAATTGGCTTGATTTATGCACTGAAAAATTTTTTCTTGATACAAATTACAATAATTTTAAATTCAAAAAATTCTTATTTTAGAATGTAATCATTGAATACTTCATGCTTTGTGATTAAAAAAAAAATTTATAAACAATTTTTTAATAAAAATTGTACTCTTCTTGGTGTTGGCCCAATGAGTGCAAATTGCGTAGATTCAGCTTTAGAACTTGCAAATGAATATAATGCGCCAATTATTTTAATAGCAAGCAGACGTCAGATTGACTCGGAGCAATTTAATGGAGGTTATGTAAACAATTGGACAACTTCACAGTTTGCAAATTACGTCAGAAATAAAGATAAAGGAAAAAATATCATTTTAGCGAGGGACCATGGTGGGCCATGGCAAAATAATAATGAAATAGAGCAAAAAATGAGTTTAGATCAAGCTATGAGATCTGCAAAAAATTCTTTTAAATCAGACATAGATGCAGGATTTGAGGTTCTACATATTGATCCAAGTATTGATATAAATGAATCAGTCCCTAAAAATAAATTGATAGATCGTTTATTTGACCTTTATGAGTATTGTTGGGATTATGCAAAAAAAAATAATAAAGATATTGCTTTTGAGGTTGGAACCGAGGAGCAAAGCGGTAGCACAAATACTCCTGATGATTTGAATGAAACTTTATATTTGATTGAAAAATTTTGTAACAAAAATAAAATATCCTTTCCAACTTTTGTTGTAGTGCAAACAGGAACAAAAGTTATGGAGACAAGAAATATTGGAACTTTTGACTCACCTCTGCGAGTAGAAAATGAAATTGCTGCTGAAATTCAGGTACCTAAAATGATTGAAATCTGTAAAAATTTTAATGTTCTTATGAAAGAACATAATACGGATTATTTATCTGACGAGTCTTTAATGTGGCATCCAAGATTAGGAATTCATGCAGCAAATGTCGCTCCTGAATTTGGAGTTGCAGAAACAGTTGCATTTTTGCAAATTTTAGAAAACAACAATCTTCGTTCATTGGCTTTAAAATTTATAGAATTATCTTATAATTCAAAAAAATGGCATAAATGGATGCTCCCAAATTCAACAGCATCTGTTCGCGAAAAAGCTATAATCTCAGGTCATTATATTTTCTCAACACCTGAATGTGTTGAGCTTAAAAAAGAAGCTTCATTAAATCTTAAAAAAAAAGGAGTAGATCTTGACGCTTACCTTTGTGATCAAATAAAAAAAAGCATTTTTCGTTACATGTATAATTTTCGTTTAACAGAAGTAGCATGAAATCTATTGCGACTATAATACTTAATAGAAATTTGCCGGAAGTCACTAATAAATTACATGAACACTTAATAAAATATGATGACGACGAAACAGATGTATTTGTTTTGGAAGCAGGATCAGATAAGGATAAACTTTCAAAATATTGTACTTGGTATGCCAATAGCAATGAAATAATTAAACAAGGTTTACGTTATTCAAGAGGAATGAATTATGCTCTGCTACAACTTTATACAGAAAAAAAATGGAAACAATATGAAGGTTTTTTTTTAATAACAAATGATACAGAGTTTTCAAATTCAAAAACACTAAAGCCTCTTATAGAAGTTCTAAAAGAACATCAAAAAATAGGAATTTTATCTCCTTGCTCTTCACGCTGGGGCGAAAAACTTTTACTTCAAAAAGATGAAACTAAATATTTTTGGTTCATTCATAATAATGCCCTTCTTCTTCGTAGAACTTTTATTGAAAGTATTATGGAGACAGAAAAAGCAAATTATCTAAATTTTATTTTTGATGGAACTAATTTTCGTGGTTATTTTTCCGAAAGTGAGCTAATCGCCAAAGCTTATTCTAATAATTGGGCAGCCGCCATTACATCAAAAGTTTTTGCAGAAGAAAATGAAAGTTATTTGCTTAAAAAGGCTGATTTAATAAAAACAGAGAGTTTTAATGAAAATTTAAAACTTTATGTTGAAGAAGGTTTACTTTGGTTAAGACGAAAGTATGGGTTTAATAGTCGTTGGTCTATGCAGCAATATGTTAAATCTTTTTATGATAATTTTTTTAATTATAATCCAGAGTTAAAAAGATATAAAATTTAAATAAAATTATGAAAATAATTGATAAGCCATGGGGCAAAGAGGAATTGTTAGAAATTAATGATCATTATATGCTTAAAAAACTTACGATGCGGAAAGGTCACCGTTGTAGTTTACAATATCATAAACAAAAAAAAGAGACTATTTATGTTCTCAGCGGTCAACTCAAAATTTACTCTGGCCCGGCAGAAAATAAACTTATAGTAAAAATTTACGGTCCCAACGATACAATAACTCTACTCCCCGGTACTATTCACCGAATGGAGGGAGTTGAGGACTGTGTTTACCTTGAAGCAAGCACTCCACAAATGGAAGATGTGGTGAGAATTCAAGATGATTATAACCGTATAAAATTATAGTGAGTTACAGGGTTATAATTCCAACTGCAGGAATTGGTTCTCGACTTGAAAAATTAACTAAATATCTTAACAAGTCTTTAGTAAGTCTTGCGAATAAACCAATTTTGTCACATTTAATTGATCAGTTTCCTAAAACTTGCGATTTTGTAATAGCCCTTGGATACAAAGGCAATTTGGTAAAAGACTTTTTAGAATTGTCTTACCCTAATCGCACTTTTAACTTTGTAAATGTAACCCCATATGAGGGAAAAGGGTCGGGCTTAGGTTACAGTATTTTATGTTGTAAAAAATATTTACAAGAACCCTTTGTTTTTATTTCATGTGATACACTTGTTAAAGAGCAAATACCCAAACCTAAATTTAATTGGATGGGTTATGCAATAAAAAAAAAAATATTTTCATACCGCACATTACAAATTAAAGAAAATAAAATTATTCAAATTAATGAAAAGAACATTAGTTCATTAGAAAAACAAAGTCCTTATATAGGACTTGCGGGAATATATGATTATAAAATCTTTTGGAATGAAATGGAAAAAGGTCGACAAATTGCTATTCAGCAAGGAGAAGTTTTTGGTTTAAGAAAAATTTTAAAAAAACAGACAGTTCAATCATTCAAGTTTACCTGGTCAGATACTGGAACCCTAGAAAGTTTAGCAAAGACAAGAAAATTATATAATAATTTAAATGGAATTAATATTCTTGAAAAAGAAAATGAAGCTATTTGGTTTTTAGGAAATAAAGTAATTAAATTTTCCACCGACACTAAGTTTATAAAAAATCGTTTTATACGGGCTAAAAAGTTAAAAAGATTTATTCCTGAAGTTTTAAATTTAAAAAGAAATATGTATTCTTATAATAAATTTGACGGAAAAGTTTTATCGAAAATTATAACATTATCATTATTAAATAACTTATTAGATACTTGCAAAATTTTTTGGAAAAAGAAAAAACTAACTGTTAATCAAAAAGTAATTTTTAATAAAAATTGTCATAAATTTTATTACGATAAAACTTTAGAGCGTATAAATTTATTTTATAAAAAATTTAATAAAAAAGATGGAACGGAAAGTATTAACGGTGAAGCAATGCCTTCTTTATCAAATTTATTAAATTATATTGATTGGAAAGATTTAAAAAATGGATTACCTGGCCGATTTCATGGGGATTTTCATTTAGAAAATATTTTATATTACTCAAAAAAAAGAACATTTAAATTTTTAGATTGGCGTCAAGATTTTGCAGGCGATTTAGAGGTTGGTGATATTAATTATGATTTAGCAAAATTTTTACATGGATTAATCATTTCACATGAGGTAGTTGCTAAAAATAGGTTTTCTATAGAATGGACGAATAATCATATTTTATTTAAATTTGATCGTAAAAAAATTTTAAAAAAATCTGAAAAGAGATTTAGCCAGTGGTGCACGAAACATGGTTTTGCTTTAAATAAAATTCGAATTTTAACAGCACTTATTTATTTAAATATTGCCGCTTTACATCATCACCCATATTCATTATTTTTGTATGCTCTTGGTAAACAAATGTTAAAACAAGAATTAGATAAAGTAAAAAGTTTATTATAAAAATAACTAAATTACTCAAAGTGATTCAGTTTATATCAATTTTTTTTATTAGCAGAACTCTCTCAGATAATAACATTGAATATATCCTGGCATTTAAGTTAATTTAATAGTGAAATAAATAATTAAGAATTTAGAAAAAATAAAAAATTCCAATTTAAAAATTTTATTTTATAAATGAAAAAAAAAATCAAAATTGCTTTTCTTGATAGAGATGGTGTAATCAATTATTCTAAAGTTAAAAATGGATATATTGGTAAAATAAGGGATTTTAAATGGATTAAAGGCTCAAAAAAAACAATAAAATATCTTAAATCCAAAAATTTTAAAGTAGTTATTGTCACTAATCAATCTGGGGTTGCAAGGGGTTATTTTTCAATAAATGATGTATATAAATTACATGCGTTTCTTCAATCAGAATTAAAAAAATACGGAACTAAAGTAGATAAAATATTTTTTTGTCCATTTCATAAGGATGGAATAATAAAAAAATATAAAAAAAACTCTAATCTAAGAAAACCAGGAGTTGGTATGTTTTTAAAGGCTAAAAAAATATGGAATATAGATAAAGAAAACTCGTTCATTATAGGAGATCAGAAAACTGATATGCAGTTCGCTAAAAAAACAGGCATAAAAGGATACTTATTTAATAAAAAAAATCTTTACAAATTTATAATAAAACTAAATCTATAAAATAATCAAAAACATATCGTGAAAAAAATTAGCTACACAACAAGAAAAACTTGTATACTTTCTAAAAACGATAAACTTATAAATTTTTTATCTTTAAAAAAATTTCCAGTATTTATAGGATGCACAAATCAAAAAAAAAAAAAAGATCTTTTTTTTGACATGAATTGGTCTGTCGGTACTAAAAGTGGTTTAATTCAATTAAAAAATTTGATTGATCCAAAGCTAATATATTCAGATTATCATTCAGAAGCACATGGTAATCTTTGGAAAAAACATCATCAAGAACTTTCAAGATTTATAATTAAGTATTGTGGTAAAGAAATTATAGAAATAGGTGGTGGAGCTAATAATCTCGCTAATTTATGCTCAAAAAGTAATAAAATAAAATGTTGGCTTAATTTTGAATTGGCTAAAATACCAAGTGGTAAAATTAAATACAATAAAAAGGTAAAATATATAAATAAATTAATTAATGAAAAAAATATTAGAAAATACATCTCTAATAAAATTACATTTGTACATTCTCATGTACTTGAACATTTATATTCTCCAATTAAGACTTTGCACGATGTATTAAAATTTAATCAAGTGGATAAAATGATTTTTTCAATTCCTAATTTAAAAATATATTTAAAAAATAAATTTACTAATGTAATAAATTTTGAGCATACATATCTATTAACAGAAGAAGTTTTAGAAAAGATATTAAATACTTTTAATTTTGTGATAAAGAAAAAAAAATATTTTAAGCAACATTCCATTTTTATTTATGCAATAAGAAGTAAATTTATAAATAAATACCGAATACCAAATTTGAGCAAATATCAAATTATGTACAAAAATTTAATAAATTTCTATAAAAAAAAAATTATTAAACTTAATGAAATATTTTTAGAGAAAAATAAAAAAAATAATTTTTTATTTGGAGCGCATTTTTTTACACAGTTTTTAATAAATATGGGGCTCAAAGAAAAAAAATTTTGCTGTGTTTTGGACAATTCTTTAGTTAAAGAAAATAAAAGACTTTATGGAACAAGCTTATTTGTTCAAAATCCTATGATTATAAAAAATATTAAAAATCCTGCAGTTTTAGCTAATGTAGGCCAATATCAGGCTGAAATAGAAAGACAGTTAAAAAATATTAATAAAAGTGTAAAAATAGTTAAATTTTAAAATTTATTTTTTATATTTTATCGAGTTTTAGTCCAAATATTATTTTTTATTATAAATTTTTCAAAATTGTTTTTTGGCCATATCTGTTTGTCATTATAATATACATCTAGCCAATCAGAAAAGTTAATAGCCTCATGATCGATATTTGAATAAGTTTTAATTTGTCTTTCTTCAAAATGGTATCCGTGTTTTTTAAAAAAAAAATCAATGCTTGATACATCAAATATTAAAAAATACTTTTTTAATATTTTACGCCAACAACTTTGATTTAATTTTAAATTTACATTAAAATTTTTCATGTATCTCATGCATAAAAAAGTTTCGACTGTTATAGGTACGCCATTCTTGATAGGAAATTTTAAATTTATTTTACTATCAATTTTTTTAAGACCCACTTCATAACATTCATTTTTAAAATATTTTAAAAGATCATTAGTGGTTCCAAAAAGAAGAAGGTCACTCAAGCAAAAAAATCTATATTTCATTGTTCCGATGTTTGATACCAATATTCTTGAATACTCTTTGCTATTAGTTGGAAAAGATTTTGAGAGATTTTTAAAAAAATTTATGCAATTTGGATTATAAATTCGTCCATCTGCTCTTTGTTTAATTGTAAATTTTTTTTTACGTTTTTGGATATACTCTAGTCCTTTAAAAGTTGACTGAGTTTGAAGATTTAAATTTCCTATAGCTGGATTATTAACATCATCTCCTTTATTAATAATTATTTCATTAAAATTTTCTTTTAAATAAGTGTTTAAAAGCTTTTCCTCATAATCCCACATAGATAAGATCACATCTGTTTTTGGAAAATTTTTTTTATAAATTTTAACTGTTTCAGTTAAAAATTTTATATTATTTGTAATGGGTCCTTGAATTAATATTGAAGTATCATTATTTCCTTTTTGAAACGGTCTTATATTAATATCTCTTGAATATTTTGGTCGCAGAACAATAGATATGTACGAATTTGTTGTTAAAAATAAAAAAAAACCTCTAGCTTTTTTAAAAACGGGAAAATCTGTCATAGATGTATTAGAATTCAAAAAAAAAATTGGAATTTTACATCTAAGTTTATGCAGATAAGAATTGTGATGGGGATATGGAGATATGGTGTATTTAATTATTTTTTTTATAAAATCTAACATGTTTTGCAAATTATATTTTGATATTTACACTTAATTATAGTTATAAATACTCATTTTGCTTAACAAATTAAAGTTTTAGTTTAAAATATCAAAATCAAATAAAAATACAAATTTTCTTGGCACCAGGTTATATTATTTTATTTTTAATTAAATTTTTTTATATTTAAATAATAAATTTTTAACTTCCATAAATATTTTATATGCGTCATTCTCCACAGAAAACTTTTGATATTTTTTTGATCTAAGAAAATTTTTAATTTTTTTTTGATGAAATAAATATTTTTTTTTACTCATTCTGCCGATAAAATTTTCTAGTTTATCAATTTTTTTATAGTTTTTAAAATTTATGTAACAAGTTTTAGGTATTAATTTTATTTTTGAAATATTTCCAAAATAAACTGGAATAGTACCTGAAAAAAAAGATAAAAATATCCTTCCGGACAATGTAGGACTATTTTCAATAATGAAGCAGAATTTATATTTACTAGTTGTGAGAACTAAATTTTTTGTAACACCTTTCCAAATTTTATTATATTTTTTTATTTTAAAATTAAAAACATGAAATATTTTTTTTATAATAAAATAAAAGATCTTTGATCCAATTGTCGCATTCATTGGAGTAATAAGCTTATCCCAATTGCTACCATACAAACTTAGTTTTTTTGGTTGATTTTTATAGTAGTTAATAATTTCAAGTCTTTTTGAAAAATAAGAGTTTATATTTTTATTTGGTTTATTTGCAAAAAATATACATTTTTCAAATCTTTTTTTTTTCATTAAGAATATTGCTCTTTTTGGTATGACTTGCAGCCCATTAAAAAAAAAATATTTTTTGTTATCGATTAAATTATTTTCAAAGGTAAATATCTTATCAAAAAATCTGTGTTCATTTCTCTTGTATAAAATTGGTTTAATAGATTTATATTCCATAATTAAAAGGATTTTTGGTTTTTTAGAAAAAATTTCGAAATGCTTTATTATATTTAAAAAAATAAATAATTTAATTTTATTTTTATTTTTTATATTATCGTAATGATCTATTCGAACTTTAATTTTTTTTGACTGATAATGTAACTGATTTAAAAAAAAATTAGGGTGATTTTCTATATTGTAATTAAAACATTTATTTATTTCTTTTTTATAATTTTTATCATAATTACTTACAAAATTATAATCTTGAAAATTTTCTGCTTTATTTGTTATTAGTGCTATCACTTTTATTTATTCTAAAATAATCTAACAAATCATTATACATCAAATCATTTTCTTTCGCATAACTCCAATTTGTATGTTTTTGAAATTTACTTATATTTGGTATTTGAAGTGTAACATCGGTTTTTCTTAATAAATTTTTATCTAATTTTTTTTTAATTCTTTTTTCTTTTGATAAATTAATTAATTTTTTTAATATTTTTGATATTTTAATTGGATAAGTACTTCCTATGTTATAAATTTCGCCCACCCTACCTTTTTTTGCGGCAAGATAGTAAGCATTGCACATGTCATAAGTAGAGATTATTGTTCTAACCGAATTTAAATTTCCATGTTTTAATAATTTTATTTTTTTATTTTCTATATCAACAATTTGTTTTGCCCAATTTGATGCAAATAATGTTAAACGTCTCGGATTTAAGTATGAAAACATTCTTGTAATAATTATTTTTAAATCAAAGTTTTTTATATAATTCTGAGACAAAAGATCTTGGAAAGTTTTACTAACGGCATATGGATTTGCGGGATTATATTGGCATGTTTCTACAATAGGAGTTTGATCTTTTTTGACAAGTCCGTATACTTCAGATGTACTAATAGATATAATTAAGGGTTTATAATTTCTAGTTAACCTTATTGCTTCAAATAAATTTATGCATGAATTATTATTATTAAGAATGATTTTTCTTGGTTCAACAAACGATTGCCCAACATTAGCATCGGATGCAAAATTATAAATTAAGTCTGGTTTATTTTTTTTAATAATATTTTTTAGTTTTATAAAGTTATTCATATTGCATTGAATAATTTTAACATTTTTACTAAGGTTAGTAGGGACTTTGTTTCTTCTAGCCAATCCAATGATTTTTAAATTTGGCTCAACATCTAATAAATATTCGGCTAAATAACTTGCACCCGATCCACCTATGCCAGTTATTAGACATTTTTTAAAATTTCTATTTATCATCTGGGATGTTTTTACTATATTTAATTTAATTTATATTCAATCATTATAGTAACTATTAATGAAGATTTTAATATCTGGAACTTCGAGTGGATTAGGTAAATTCTTATATCAAAATATAGAGTCAACGAAATTTAAACGCAATAAAGATATAATTAAAAAATATCAAAAAAAATGGGATGCGATTATCCATTGTGGTTTTTATGCTGGAAATAAAAAAGAAAAATTAAAAAGTAATTTTTTATGGTCTAAAATAATAACTCAATTAGACTCAAAAAGATATATATTTATTTCTTCTTCCATAGTTTTAGCAAAAAAAAAAAATTCTTATGCAATGAGTAAAATTCAATCAGAAAAAATATTTAGAAAAAAAAAAAATTATACAATAATTAGATTGGCCTCAATTATTGGTTTACCTATGAGAAAAAATACTATTTTTAAAATTCTTTTTAACAAAAAACCAATCGTAGGTTTGAGTGCAAATAGTAAATATACTTTTGTCTCTTATAGTGAAATATTAAATTTCATTGAACTGTGTATTAATAAAAACATTAATGGTACTTTTAATTTTTTTAGAAAAGATATGATTACCTTAAAACAAATCTCAGAGTCGTTTAATAAACATGTAGAATTTGGAAGAATTAACTTTAGATGTGTTTTGGGAGATAATAGGAAAGCCTTAAAATACTGTAATTTTTTAAAACAATCTAGTTTACAAATATTAAAAAAAGTTAAATCTATTATTTAATTTTCTTTTATTTTGCAAATACCAAGAAATAGTATTTTCCAAACCAATTTTAAGTGGTGTGGAATTGTCAGTTAATTTAAGTTTTTTTGCTAAGCTAATATCCAAAACTCTTTTTTTATCTCCAGATGGCATTTTGACGTTATAAATAATTTGAGGTTTATTTTTTAATTGTTTAGATTGTAAAAGAATATCAATAATTTCTTTTATTTTTACACCTTTACCAGATCCTATATTTATAGGTTCCTGAATGTTTTTTTTCATTACATTTATCATAAATTGCGCAACATCTTTACTATATATAAAATCTCTAATGTTTTCTCCATCTCCCCATACTTCAATTTTTTTTTTTTTACTAAAAATTTTTTTTATCAACGAACCGATTACCATGGAGCTTTTTGGATTAAAATTCATATTTGGTCCATAGATATTAGCTGGTCTCACAATGTGTAGACTTTTAAATTTAAACTCGTTCCTATAAGCCTCTACTTGTAATTCTCCCATTCTTTTTGCCCAACCAGCATATTTATCATTTTCAGATGGAAAAGTTTTCCAAACTGAGTTCTCTTTCATTACTGAAGAATGATTGTAAACACCATAGGTGCTTGTGTATAAATATCTTTTGACATTATTTTTTTGAGCAGCGTAAAGTAAATTAATTGCACAATACAGGTTATTCATCATAAATGTTGCAGGTCTTTTAATATTTGTTTGTGGAGATCCAGTTACTCCTAATAAATTAAAA
>Ga0194117_10006006_pt1 | contig 10813 bp, 12 predicted proteins | sample TA2MahsurfametaG_FD_160579 | JGI IMG/M metagenome (GOLD analysis project Ga0194117, IMG submission 160579) | Freshwater microbial communities from Lake Tanganyika, Tanzania - TA2015009 Mahale N1 surface | ecosystem: Environmental > Aquatic > Freshwater > Lake | place: Tanzania: Lake Tanganyika...
GGGGCCTTCGCCACCTTCATCTTCGTCTTCGCCATCTTCGCAATCTTCATCATCTGCGTCTTCGCAATCTTCTCCATCTTCATCTTTATCATCTTCGCCTTCATCATCTTCATCATCTTCGCTATCTTCATCCTCATCTGCGTCCTCATCATCTTCGCCATCATCTTCATCTTCTTCATCTTCTTCATCTTCATCAATATAAATAAATACTAAATCTCCCGTTTTATTATTTGAATCAGTATTTCCTTGATTTTTAAATATCTGATATTCTCCAATCATTGCTCCCTTAGGTATAGTTATTTCCATATTAACTTTTTCTTTCTCTAATTTTTGAACTGGTTCAACTCCATCTTCTAACTCTAAATTAGAATTAAAAGATGTTCGTTCAAATGAAACATTTTTAACGGCTCCAAAATAAGAATCATCTAATGAAATTGAAACATAAATTTTAAGGTCATCTTGCTCTTCAACTTCGTTATCTTCATCTTCATAATCAGACTCTTCATTTTGTTCAATATTTTCTACATCTTCAATCTCTTCAATCGTATCAAGTTCGTTATCTTTACTCATAAATAAATAAAAGAAATTAATATAATTATATTTACGAATTATCTTATTTTTCTTTTTGATGCTTAAATAATCAGAATATCATGACGAATACCGATTCCCACTGGAAAACGAGGACAACCGTCCTTACTAATCTCTTGAAATCGGACAGTCAGTAATTGTCCTAAATACATCTTTTTGAAACTCTTCTTTGCGTTTTCAAATAATTCTCTCCTGAATTCTCTCGAACCTTTTGGTCGAACCTTAAACTTTTCCTTCTTTCCTTCGCTACTCACATAATAACATTCCCAAATAATAGTCCCCACGTCTTCTCCATTCGCTTCTTCATATCCGCAAACTTCGAACTCGCCATCCTCAAACTTCTTATACTTCAATAAGTCATTGCTCCGATACCGCAAAAGATATGCGCCCAACTTATTCCGCAACATACAACCTTCATAACCTTTCTCAATAAAAGTCGAATGAAAATCTTCGACATCCTCTTTATTCTTACAATCATCCGTTTCCACATTCTTCAAATGACTGAATTTCTTCTTTTTGAAAATCGAATCCAGAAGTTTCTTCCGGTCTTCGTAATCCATTTCCGGATTATCAGCGCAATATAAATCATAGACGTGGTATTCAATCAATTTTAGTTTCGCCTCCTTTTCTGGGTCAGACTCATCTTCCATTCGAATGCATCCGGATAATTCTTCAAATGGTATCTTGTCAGTGTATAATTCGCCATCGATATAAATTGAACCGTGCCCAAGCCCATCCGCTACTTCCAAAAACTTTTTAGCCTCTTCAATTAGATGTGGTATTTGCTTAAACTCCAACCCCGCCCGACTTTTCATAACTGGCGCCTTCTTATTTGAAGTCATACAGCGCAATCCATCCAATTTTGGCTGGACAAAGCAAGGAAAAATGATGCTGGACTTTTTCTTCTTAGGGTCGAATTTATTAGCCAACATCGGAAAAACTTTTATTTCAATGTGGTCCGGATCCGTTGAATAGCCTTCCTTCTCAATTTTATCATTATATTTCTTTTCGGCTTCTTGGACGGCCTGTTCGAGAACAGTAGTTTCATTCGCCTTCCCAATATTTTTACCGGTTTTAATTATGCGATGACTAACGTTCATTTTCCCATCGACATATCCATTCTCAGTAATAATCGTCGCCGTTTTATCAGGATTCATTTTTACTGAAATGAGCCACTTTTTCGTTTTATCTGTCTTTGATGTTCCATATAATGCTGGGAAACTCTTCATTATTTGAATAATGAAGAGATACTTTTATGCTAAAAATTTATAACGTTCGGAAATATTTGACCCAGATTTTATTCGCATATGTTTCATCATCCGTCTTTAATGATTTTTCAATCGATTCAATTGAATCCCATGGTTTAATCTGTCCAATATAGTGAATAACTTTAATCCTCTTAAAATCATACTCTTTTCCTTGAACTTCATCAATGTAATAACCGAAGTTCTTCCGATAAGCGCCAATATGATTATCAAATACATTATAGATGTGTGGTAAATGTAGCTCAGTTTTAGAAGGCCAGTCGTGGTAATACTGATGTAAGAATGCTTGGTCTCCCTTACCTTTCTCTTTCTCAATATGCCCAACTTTTGATTTCATATTTTCAAAAACTAGACTATTCGGTTCAAGAACTAAAAGGCCGGAGTTTAGTTGGACCCAGTCTTTTTTAATCCATCCACCAGCGTTAACTGCTGACATATTCTTCTTTTCAAATAACTCGTCTATATTATGTAATACAACCATATCAGCATCTAAATAAACGACTTTATCATATTGTGTCATGTTCCACATGTTTAGTTTGCTATAATTATAATAGCGCCTGTCTTTTGGGTCATCTAAAATCGGGTTTTTGATTGGAATAATATCAATTGTATGAATCCCGTATTTTTTAAGTGTATCTAATGTCTCTTTTGATAAGATTGGACTAACTAAAAGACTAAACGGATATTTAGGAGACGTGCTCATCAGAGATTTCCATAAAACGAGGGCTCCATTTAAATAATTATCGGTTGTTAGAATACTTATATAACAACATTTCATTTAGTTTTTTAGAGCAAAATTATTTTTTATTTTTTACGTAATAATTTAGAAAATTATATATTTCCATTTTTATGGACAAATCTTCCGAAAATTCAATATCAAGTGAATCTACATTTAATGAAGATTTAGGTAATATCGAGGAAAAAAATCAAATATTGTCAAAGGAGTTAGAGAAAAGTGTTCAAGATGAGAAGTCTGCCGTTAAGGAAGAGAAACCTGTTCAAAAAAAGAAAGTTCAACCAGTTGAAGCCCCATCACAAAATTTAGTGAAAGCACGACAGTTATTAACATTAGCGGATGAAAGAGATTATGAATTAGAGAATCCACGTGAAAAGAAAAATTATTGTTATTTTGGAGCAGTTAAACCAATCGCAGTTGAAAAGAATTTGACACCTCTTAAAGTGTATATCTATGGAAACTATCAACATTTTCAGAAATCTACCACTTATTTCATGCTTCGTAAAGCCGGAGTTGAAATGAGCAATAAACTTAATGGTAAATATGATGTTGGAATCTATTGGGACCCACGGATGGACATTAACAAACAGACCCCTAAACTCAAACAGAATGGTAAGAAAATTAAGCTGATTAATTTGTTTTTGGTTGATACTGCGAAGGGATTCGTTGCGGAATCATTTGAAACTCATTTTGGATATGGATACAAAGTGGACCCAACAACTTTCAATGGATATTGTATCAGTAAGCATAATGGAAATGGAACAAAGTCATGTTTTTTCCTAAAATGCCCAATTGAAGCGAATGATATATTTAAGGACCACTCTTACCAGCAAATTATTGATTATACAGATAAGAAGGACCCAAATACATTGTATGAATTACGTATTCCGATTGTTGGTGGAATTATTCCGTGCGTTCTTTTTAAGACGCGAAACCGCGGTCTCAGATTCACATCGAAGAATCGCTCAATTCAAATTGTTAATCCTCTTAAATATCTGACAGAAGAGGAATGTCAAAAGATTATTACTTATTGTAGATATATTGGTTTAGAAATTGGAGAAATTGATGTTTTACGTTCTCACGAAGATGGTAAGATTTATATTATTGATGTAAATAACACATCTTGGTGGCCTCCTAATAAATTAGGAGATGTTGATAGAAATATTGTATTGAACCTAATATGGAACGCATTTTTAGAATCATTCATTCCCAATAAATTTGATGAATATCGGGTTCCTGATAATATGATTGATGATTTCATTTATACGAAGACTCCTGAAAAAAATAAAAGAACGAAGGTTGTTTATAAATACAAAGAGAACCGTTTTATTCGTAGTCAGTACAGAATTCAATATAAAGTCATGTGGAGACAGCTTTATAGAACGAATGAAAATATTGATTTCGATGATGAACGAGTAGATGATGATAGCGTAAGAGAAGATGCTCAGACAGAGCTCGAAAGTGTTGTAAGTTCAAAGATTAATCAAGACCATGTAAAGAAAATGAATCGAATTTTCAAAAAGCAACCGCATTTAGCAAAGATGTTCATGAATGAAAAATTGGAAAAAGAAAGGAAAGAAAGAGAACAGAAAGAGAAAGAATTAAATAAACGCCAACAAGAAGAAGCTAAGAAAAAAACTTTGTTATTAAAGAAACAACAACAGGAAAAATTAGAACCAAAATTGAATCAAGTTCAAAATATTATGAGCCCGCAAATTATGGACCAGTTTCAGCAATTTCTAAAATTCCAGCAGATTCAATCTGGAATGAATCAATTACCAACAGTTCCACTAGAAATTAAAACATTTCGCGAATTTACGGATACAGATAATGATTCGGTTCAAACAAATAAAAAAACCGAAGTTATTATTAAACAGAAAGGTCCTCCAAGCTTAGCTCAACAGCGCCAATCATTAATGAAGATTTTAAGCAAAAAGAAATAAATCAATCTCTTATTTAATTTTCATATAGTAGTTATTTGCGGATTCTAATTGTTCCGGTGTATTTATATTATAAATTTCCATCTCATCAGTAATAATAACACTACTTATATATTCATCATTTTTAACTAATATTCCAAAAATATCCGTTAAATAATATTCATTCTGGGCGTTTTCATTACTCAGCTGGTGAATATATTTCTTCAAGAGGTCATATGATAAGCAATATAGACCAGCGTTTATTAATGTTATCTTCTTTTGATTCGCATCACAGTCCTTTTCTTCAACGATTCGATTGAACCGTTGATTTTCCAAAATAATACGTCCATATCCGTGTGGATTCGCGACGTCGCAAAGTAGGAGAGATGCTTCAAATTGGGCTCCCGTTATTTTGCGGATAGTCTCCCTCTTGATAAAAGGCGCGTCCCCATTACAAATTAGTATTTTAGTGTTTGGAACGCCATCGTAATATTTCTCTATTTCGCGGAAGGCGACTTGGACGGCATGGCCAGTCCCCAACTGCGGGTCCTGATGCACCCACACAATATTATTCTGTGGAACAATATAATCATCAAGGCGTTTCTGACCATATACGATAAATATGCGTTCAAATGATGATAATTTGTCAATGACGTGTTGAAGAAGCGACTTCCCATCAATCTTATGCGCTGGTTTTGGTAAATCGGAATTCATTCTTTTTCCGAGGCCTCCCGCTAAAATAATAGCAATCATATTTTATTATATATTATAATATATGAAGTTTTACCAATTGAATAATTTAGAAAAAAAAGAGTCCAAATTTTTTAATGATAAACAGGAGCCCATCAGGGAGGGAGATTTACCGGCGAATATTCAGAAGGTCGCCCTCGGTTTTCCAAAAGCAATCCTCTATCACCCCCCGCTAAATGATAAAATATACGCTTGTGTAATCGACAATGCGGGAAGGAAGCAGTATTTTTACACTAAAAAATATTTGGAGAAGGCCGAAGGGAATAAGTTCAAGAATTTTACTCAAATGATTCAAAGAGTTGATAAATTACTTGATTATTGTTATAAGCATTACAATGAAATAACTACATCTATCGTTTTAATGGATGAATGTAATTTCCGGATTGGTCATGAGAAGTATAAGAAGCTTTATGGAACTGATGGGGCGCTTACATTATCGAAGGACCATATTCACAAAAAGGATGACAAGATACATATTGAATTTTTAGGGAAGAAGAAGGAAGTAAATTATTGCTTATTGGATGATAAGGAGTCCCATCTTTATAAAATATTGGACCGCTTCCTTTCTAAAAACCAGAAGGATTTATTCAAGAACATTAAGTATGATGATGTTTATCAACTGATTAAGAAATACAAACTGAAACCGAAGGATATCCGTCAGGTGGGTGCGAACCGCCAGTTTTATTCGAACTTGAAGAGGATGCGTTTAAAGGGGGAAACAGTTAAGGAGTGTAAGCAATTTATGAAGGAGGTTCTTGAAATAACGGGTCGGAGAATGAATCACACTCCCGCCGTTTGTAAGAAGAAATATCTCATCCCGAAATGGTTCGAATTTCAGGGGGGAGAAGTCCATAAACTGAAAAAATACGCGATGGCGCATTCATTTTTAGAAACTGTCGCTTACGTAATGAATTATACCATTTAGAAAAAGAAAATTATTATATTATTTATAATATAATGGTTGATAAAAAAGCGAAGAAAGCCACGAAAACAACTAAAAAACCAGCGAAGAAGGCGACAAAAGCTAAAAAAGATGACAAACTTATATACGGAGATTCGAAGTATGTTAAGGAATTGAAACCGTCTGATTTCAAGGTTATTGACCTAAAACGCAAACTGGTTCCACTTGATGGAAAGCCGACGATTACAGTCTATTACGCGCACTGGTGCCCTCACTGCCACAGCCAAGAAATGACTCAACTCTGGGAAGCACTTGCGGAAGCTCTTCATAAAAAGACGAATATTCAAACAGCGGCGTTCAATGCTGATTACAATCTCAAACACAATGAAATCGCAGAAGCTAACGGAATTCAGGGATTTCCAACGATTCAATATTCTGATAGTCGCGCGAATTCTCCGGTTGAATACATGGGCGCAAGGGACCCGAAAAGTATCCTGACATTCCTTCATCAAGTTATGAATCGGTGATAAATTATTTTATATAAATGATATCATTCTCGAAAATATCTCATAATCCACCCCTTGTGTTAATGCTTTGTTTATTATGTTCCTGAACATAGTCGGTAATTCTTCTAATCCCATAAATTTCTTAATAATCATCATTATATGATTATAATCGCTCTTGATTTCATATACATCATTCGGATATTTTAGTTCAAGCATAAAAATAGAAATCATATACGGTATCAACTGCTTATGTTTCAAGACTCGGTGAATAGGCCATATATAATAATAAATACGGTCCTCTTTAAACGCTTTATCCATATAATTTTTATCACGCATCATCCCCATATCAATCATTTTTATATTATTATTTATATCAACCATATAATTCGCACTTTTCATATCAATATTAATCAAATCTATGCTCAATAATTCATCAACTGATTTAATAACTTTTTTACATATTACTTCCGGTTTTATTTTTGTATTTTTAATATTAAAATAATGGGGCATGATAATAACATAGTTTTCTTCATAAATCGCAACTTTTTTGGATTTAGTATTATTTGCGATTATACTATTATTGGGAATTTTATTTTCTTTTTTATTAATTCTTATATGTATTAATGAATCAATATCAATTTTACTATCATAACATACAATTTTACCGTAGCAATATTCAGAATTAACGACTTCAAATGTTTTTTCAGATGTTATTATTTTATCAATGACTGCGATTTCATCATAATCAACTAAATCATTACTATTATCTTCATGTGGGTTCAAGCAAAGTATTTTTACACAATATTCCGCATAATTAGTTGTAAAAACATATCCATATGTCCCGCAATTTAAAAATTTAGAAAGAGTTATAACACAGTCTTCGTTTTTTTTAAATTGGTCGATATTTGAATTTATAACATTTATTTTTATTTGGTTCATGATTTATTTATTATACATCTTTTATTTTTATATAGATAATAATAAATAATGGGAAAATTAGTAATATCAAAAGAACTATCGGACAAAATAAGCAATAGTCTTCGAATAAAACAGTCTGATATTGATAGTGGAGCAAATAAGCCAATTATTAGAAAAGTTGAACCTCCTAAAAAAGATTCTCCGCAACGACAACCAACTCCAACATATTCTCCGCGACCACTGACGCCAACATATTCTCCAATAAAAAAGAAAGACTCTCCGAAACAACCAGCGCCAAGAGATTCTCCTATAAAAAATACTACAATAACACATCAAAAAAAATCAAATCAATATAAAAAAACAGATAAAGTGAATTACCTTAAAATATCGAAGATTGTCTTTATTTCATCAATTATCGGCGGTATTGGGATAACACTCGGGATAAAAATTGGAACCATATTATTTTTGTAAAAATTGAATATAAAATCTATGGTTTATATTATAATAATATGGAAGCAGAAATGGATACAGGCATACATTCAATGGCAGAGTATTTCTATAAAAACGAGGATATAGAAGAGTATATCGTGATTGATAATCGTGATGTATATGATGAATCTCAGCGGACTCTATATGAAAAGATAAACCAAACCTTTCTTAAATATCAGATATATTTAAAAATAATCAAAGACAATGCAGAAGGAAAAGAACCGAAAAGTCTGAATACTGAAATCAGTTTTACACGTTTATTTGAATTATACGATATTCCTCAAACAATCAGATTTGATGGAATACATGAGGTGGATTATTTATCAATCCATAATTTGAACCGATTTGCGACGTGCTTCATTCCACGTGATACAGAATATCGAGATAACATAGATGGAATCGCAACAATCGTTGATAAAAAACTGGTCCTTATTGACATTGCGAACAATTATGAGAATATATGTTTTTCTTTGATGACTGGAAAATCAAAGTTCAATATAATTCTTATCTCTTATATAGATTCTGATGAATACATTTGTCAAGATTAGAGGTTTCTTCATTACAAACATCGCTCACATTCTTCTTTAAATCGCTCATAACAATCACGTCAATTTTGTGGTGATTCTTGCTTAAACACCGTTTGTGTTCTAATTGTTCCCGAAGACAATCCGTTTTTAGAAGATTCTCTAAACGTATTTTGAGGTCTTGGCGTTTTAGGTCATTTCCATTGGAGTTCAAATACTGTTCAACCATTACAATCTGAAAATAGAAGTAGAACAACTTATCTCCGTCGTATTTAGTGTTAATATTTCTAAAATGGTCAGATATGTGTTTTTGAAGGGGTTGTTCAATTGCGGGAACTACACAGAATATTCTTAAATTTTTGAAATGTTTGTCGTTCTTTTGAAGGAAATTGAAGAAGTTTTCATCGGTTTTAATATCATCATTCATTTTAATTTTCAATTGAGACCTGATATAATCGTCGGTCGTTTTATTAAAATCAATGTTGCTCGTAATCTCGTGAATTGATTTTAGCCCACTTATTATAAATTGCGCGAGTTCATTCATAATATAATATCTATAATATTTTATTTTATATAATATGAAAGCAAAAATGAATATTTCAAAATCATCTAATTGTTCAAACAATATTTATATTGCTTTATTAGTTTTATTGGGAATTTTAGTAATTCTTATTTTGATTTATTTGAACCAGACTAATAAAATTGGACAGAACACACATGAAAATATGGAAAATAAAAATAATATTCAATTTGATTCTGAATCAGTATTAAATACCACGATTCCAACAGTCGTATTATTTTATAGCTCAAAATGCGGGGCTTGTCATGAATTTTTACCAGATTATCAAATGTTAAGAGAGACATATAAAGATAATCCCAAATATAGAATAGCTATAATAAATTGTGATGAAAATCCAAACTTTGGAATTACTAAATTTCCGACTATTCGACATTATACGAACCCGCGCCAGAAAGAATATAAAACAATTTATGAATGAAATAATTAAATATTTTTTATTTTATATAATATGAAAGTTAAGGTTAATCTTGCGAAGGCTTCTAAGAAAATGGCATCCGCATGTTCTTCCGACAATAAAATCCAAATTGCTTTATGGGTTGTTTTAGGCGTTTTTATTGTGGCAGTTATTATTATGGCTGTTTTTTATCCAAGTCGTTTTAGTCGTGGAATGAATAACAAAGAGAGCTTTGATGATTACAGTGCTCTAATGGAAAACATGTCATCATCTGATGAAACTGATGACGACCCTAAAAAAGTATTCTCATCTACAAAACCGACGATGGTTCTATTTTATGCGCCGTGGTGCGGACATTGTAAGACGATGAAACCGGAATACGAGCAACTAAGAGAAAAATATATGAAGAATCCAAATAAGAATGTAGTTATGATTAATTGTGATGACCATAAGGAATTTGCTTCAAAGGCCGGAGTTCAAGGATTTCCAACTCTTCGATTATATAAGAATCCCAAAGATGACAAATATATTGATTATGAAGGACCAAGAACCGCGGAAGCGATTGAGACATTCCTTTCTGATAACTCATAATTCATTAGCCACTCCATTGCGCTATCTTCCCCAGTTTTTTCTAATAGGGTGCATTCTTCCTCAGTTATATTAAATTTCATTGATGGGACGGTTGATTGAATAATGACTTTATGCTTTAATTGTTTAGCGAGTTGTTCAGTTAGACTATCCACAATACAATATATTACATTGAGAATATATTGATATATTGATTCTATATTATTCTGACTGTTTGGGCGACTACAAAGAATCGCGAGTGTCCGTTTGCGATCCTTTTTAGTTATAACATTCGTGGCGATTGGTGAAATAATGGCCCCATCTGAGTATAGTTCTCCATCAATTTCAACGGGAGTAAATGCGAAGGGATAACCGCCCGAAATGCGCAGGGCGGTCAGAATGGAAAAATCGGGCGTTTCTTTTGCGGAGAAATACTTTGGGGCCGACCGCGAAATATTACTCGCCGCTATAATCAACCGATATTTCGATATTTTCTTCAATTGTCGGAATGTAATCTCGGGGTCGACCCCTTGTGTCTGGATAATCGCCTTAACAAATTTCATCATCTTATTACCTTCATCAAAGCCGAACTTGGAGATGAACATTTTCATGTCGAACTCTTGAAACTGGTCTAAGCGGATATTTTCGAAGATGACGCGAATCTTTCTTAAACCCC
>Ga0194117_10006011_pt1 | contig 10806 bp, 5 predicted proteins | sample TA2MahsurfametaG_FD_160579 | JGI IMG/M metagenome (GOLD analysis project Ga0194117, IMG submission 160579) | Freshwater microbial communities from Lake Tanganyika, Tanzania - TA2015009 Mahale N1 surface | ecosystem: Environmental > Aquatic > Freshwater > Lake | place: Tanzania: Lake Tanganyika...
CAAAGAAGAAGAGAAAGATGTGTCACTAGATCTCAGTACAAGTATAGATATCTATTGATCATTTATAAATTCTGGTCAGCAAATCCGCATAAGTCAGTTTGTTTTTGTTAATATATTATAATCTAATGGAGTATTAAAAAAAAGCTGAAACTTTTACGAATGCAACTGGCAAAACGATCCCAAGAATATTTGTGGAGTTATAGTACAAAGTGCCTGGAAAAACTTATTCTAAATAACCGCCAAAACACAATAAAAACCACTCTCTATTTCAATACGTCAAAGAACTTGTCACCTTCTTCTTGTCAAATAAACTCAAGTCTTTCTTATCAACAATCTTTAAACCAAAAAGAACTTTACAATCAGTGTATGGTGAGTAGTCGCTTGCAATTCTAGCCAATAGCGTCGATTTGGAGTAAGCTCTCATCAAAGGACTACAATACAATATTCCTCTAATCCAAGTAATGATACTAACAGATCAAGGTGAAAAAATCATCAAGTAAAAAGTGTTAAAAAATTTCACAATCTCACATTTTATCAATCAAAATTTTGTACTTTATGGAGATTGGTAAAGAAGAACAGATATTCTTTAATTCATGCCTGAAAGTGTAGTAGTCGAGGGACAAACTGAAACAGTTGAGGGGATGTATTTCAGAAGAGGAGAATTTATCTACGGTTTTCTATCTCTTTAGGCGATTTAAAAAGCAGAAGAACAGATTATCTAGTAAAACCTGACAAAACTAAGAAATATCTACTTCTCTTACAATGATAATCTAAACTCAACAATTTCCAACGTTTCGCCTCAATAATCTTAAGCATTTAGTGCGAGTTCATCAATGTTTCAGGGCAGACCAAGATCTGGCATTTAAGGCAACTTCAACGACTCTGATGAAGAATAATTCTAAAACTAGCAATTTAGGGGATGAAGTTAAAACTATGATAACGTTTAATTCATATAGTATTTATAAATGTATAGATAAATACATCGTTTGGTAATCCCTGTTGGATGAATATAAAAGTAACCATGATTTGATCACAATTCCTTAACTTCGCTTATTTCGATAAAAGTTTACAAGCAAAACTCCTATCGTATTTTATCACTAAATTCTAACAAAGCAAACTTATAATAATATAATGAAAGGATTTGGATTTCCAGGCAAACCAGTGGTCCCAGGTAGTACCAACAGCAATACTAGCTATCGTGCTGATACTTCAAAACATAAATCAGAACTTATCTCAATCCTCAAAAGATCATAGCAACTTTGGAATGACTAAAAAAACTAAGAAAGTAATTCATGACTTATGAAGGTCTGGTTCAACTTAGAAAGGCCATCTCTACGCTTTAGTTCATTATTCAAAATTAATCGATATAATCTGTCAAGCTCTCATACGAAGATAAACTTAAAGATCTAAAAGGAAGATTGAAGAAAAGAGAGGAAGGCAAAGAAGCGAGTATAAAATTTAACTATTTAGATTAAGCAACTACTGGAGGAGGAGGTGGAAATGGAGGCAGTAAAAATAAATAAGAAGGAAACCTCAAAGGACAAATCAACGAGGCCATTGTAACTGAGAAACCTAATGTCAAATGGTAAGATGTCTCAGGTTTGGAAAACGCTAAAAATGCTCTCAAGTAAGCCGTCATCTTACCCATCCGCTTTAAAGAAATTTTCACAGGCAGCAGAAAACCATGGAAAGGAATCTTACTCTATGGACCACCTGGAACAGGAAAAACATTTTTAGCCAAAGCTTGTGCTACCTAAGCTTAGGGTACTTTCTTTTCAGTTTCTTCATCAGATCTTATGAGTAAATATGTGGGTGAAAGTGAAAAACTTATCAAAGCTCTGTTCAATATGGCAAGATAGAAAAAACCTTCAATTATTTTCATTGATGAGATAGATTCAATGTGTGGTAATCGATCAGACGGATAGAATTAAGCCTCCAGAAGAGTAAAAACAGAATTTTTAGTACAAATGCAAGGAGTTGGGCACGATGACACTGGTGTTTTAGTTTTAGGAGCAACTAATTTGCCTTGGGCTTTAGATCCTGCCATACGTAGACGATTTGAACGAAGAATATATATTTCACTTCCCTAATTCTAAGCAAGGTATTTATTTTATCATTTAGATTAGGAATGCTAAAGAGAGGAATGAAGGATACTCCACATTAACTCACTTAAAAACATTTTGAAGAATTTGCCCACTATACTGAAAATTACAGTGGTAGTGATATCAGTATCTTGGTCAGAGATGCTGTGTATGAACCAGTTCGTAGACTACAACTGGCTAAAAAGTTTAGGAAACTAAACAATGGAAAATGGACTCCTTGTAGGTAAGGAGAAGAAGGTGAACCAAAAAGTTGGCTGTAATTCAAAGATCAATCACAACTAGACATTGGCTGCATCACTCGAGTTGATTTTTAGGTAGCATTGAAGAGAACCAAGCCTTCAGTAGACCAAACACAGCTTAAATAATATGAGTAATTTACAAAAACTTTTGGACAAGATGGTTGATCTTTGTTCTTTAATGAAATTTAAATCATGGCTAAAAAAAGTTGTTCACCACTAAGACGAATTATTCATTTTTAAAATTTATAAAAAGATATTTAATATTCAAACTTTATTCCATGTCATAAAAGTAAACTGAGTTAACAGAGATTGTTAAAGCTTAACCAAGCCAAGAGTAAAATGAGATTGAAAATATTGAATCAGAACCAAGATAAATAGAAGAAGTTTAGAAGGTTGAGCAAGACAGAGTGGAAGAGGTGTCGATTTAAAAATCTTAAATCAAATAGCAGGTCAACATTGAGCCTTAAAAAAAAGAAATAGTTCCGAATATTTAATTAACTCACGTTCAGCCTCCTCCGATCAACAATCCCAAATATTTTTATGTAAGCGTTAATTTACAAAGAAAGGAGATTAGAAATACAATTGGGATATACAATTCTTAGATAATAATGCTTGCTTGTAAAAGATCGAATCTAAAGTTATGCCTGTTTTCAATTAGTTTCTTTTTCTGAATGAGGTAAAAATGCCTTGCAAGTAGGTTAGTATCGAAATAGCAGAGGTAAACAATATCAAAGGACATCTCTTTTACAATTTGAAAGTGAACGATCGAAAAGGTTAGAGAGAAGTTTCTAGAAGATACACCTAATTTATTTTGTTTAGAAATAAACTTACCGAACTGTGGCCTGGTATTATGCTTGCGACACTACCAAATAAAACACTCATTGGAGTAAGTGAGGCTGAGTTGATCCGTAAGAGATCTCAATATATCTCTCGGTTTTTACGCACAGTAAGTACTCATGAGAGTATATACTACTCTCAGTAAAGTCAAACGTTTTTAAATAATTCGCAAGATGTGAATTTATCTGCTTATTTACAAGCAATACCTACTCCCAAATCTTTATAAATATTCTAAAAATACAAGACTTCATTTTCATAGGAGTACGAGACTTCAACAAGATAAGACTTTTTGGTAATTGTGTATTTAGTTAGTATAGAAAAGAATAAATAACTGGTGGTTTAGATGTTTACATAACTCATTTTTCAAAGAAAAAAGTTGAGTTAAGTGAGTATTTGGGAGCTTTGAAAAGAATGGCTGAATCAAAGCAAAATTATTTTAAGGCTGCTAGTAAGTTGAATCTGAATTTTCTAGCAGATTATGAAGATACTCTTTACAGATGGATTTATGGTGAACCTTTACCTAAAAATCCACCAAGCATTTTTGAAAAAATGAAACTCAAAAAAATAATCGAAAAGGAAGGCTAAAGCTAGAAAAAAGCTAAAGCTGACAATGAGGTCAAATAATCAGAAAAGCAATAAGAAGTCAGTAAATTTGGTCTCTACTCATCTTAGCCTTACATAGCACGTTTCTAAGATACAGCATAATCTATACAAAACTACAACTCATCAAGCTGGAAAATCTACGATATAATTAAATTTGAACTAAAAGAAATAGACAGTGTAATTGGTGCTATTTAACCAGTAAAGGCAGTTGGAAGAGAGATCCATCATCACAAACGAACAATTAACATAAACAAAGAACAAATTGAAGCGCTCAACAGCAACAAAAAAACTTTGAAAACTCTCTTTATGGATGGAAATACAGATGCAAAAAAGACGAAACTTACAAATTAAAAGCAGGCAATTCAAGACGAACTTTAGAAGCTGGAGGAATTTTACAATATGTTATTGCTATTGCTTTAAATACAATTAAAACAGTACCATAAACTGCGTGTTTCATTTTACAAAGTTTAATTAAATAAAGCTTTTAACGAAGAGTTACAAATTTGTAAGTCTATTATGAATTTCCATGCTTTTGAGGAACAGATATTTGCTAAAGAATTACAACAACGGAAGATTATGATGTTTGAAGAAAATGAACCTTCAAACTAAGTTGAAGAACAAAAGCCAAAAAATAATGATGGCAACTGATCATTCTTTAATCTTATTTCAAAAGATTTAATACTTTAAGCTAGAATAAGAATAAACTTTTATACAAAAATTATGCTATCATTTTTTTCATTTTGGTTAGGTAAACATAAGTTAAATGTTTCTTTAGTTATAAATTGCTAGTTATGTAAAGAAACGATAAGTTTTCTTCAGAATCAAGTGGATAACCATAAATAAATACAATCATGCAAAATCATTAAAAAAATTTGTAACAATTCAACAGCATGAGTCAGAAGCATTAACCTGCAGACACATGTTCGCCCATGCTTCTATATTTTCGATATACATTTCTGAAGAATTATAGCGTAAAGAAAGTTTCTCACAAATACCTTTAAAATACTTGTAGCTGCCCTCTATCAAAATCTGATTATTGTATGCTTACTTCTGTGTATTTCGATTATATTTTACGAATGAATTTGCCACATTAGATGGGTCTGTGAGTTGTCGATGCTAGCACACTCTTGCTTTTAGCAACATTTCCTTCAGTGGGCTGTTTCTCTTCAGCCTAAAGTTTAATTTTCTTGAGTTTGCAATGAAGATTATTTAACTTTTGGCGATAACGTTCGATGTACTATTCTTTTACTTTTTTGTCAATAGGCCTCGCTATTTTATCAATGAGTCTGAATTAAAAAAGCTAATCTAGGAGTTTGAGAGATTATTAGAGAGGGCTGCTTGTTTAGGTCTAGTCATTATTCTTGGACTTGACTTGCTGAGTTGCTGAGTTGGTTGGATGGGTTGACATATTGTTAAAAAATATTAATCGAAGAATTAAGAGGTAAAGTTATCTAAGAGAACTATCTGATTAAGAAGAAATATGAGTCTCTGTTCAAGCTATACTTGATTTATGAATAATAAAGTAAAGAATGAATAAAATATTTTTTAATTCTTTACTTTAAACCAAACTATTTTTCATTTAATAAATTTAAAGTATCATTGCCCTTTACTTTTCTCTTCTTTTATTGATTTTACTGCAGATTAGAAGGTGGGCTCATAAATTTTGATTCTGAAAGTTGCTATTACTTGGGGAATGATTGCATATAGTGTAATTACTAATTTGCTTAAAATAAGCGCTTCAACTAGAGTTTTAAGAGGTTCTGGCTTTTGCTTGTACAAAACAACTGCAGATTTGCGAATAACTACGAAGTAAAGGATACTGCAATAAGACATGATTGCAGCTTAAGCCTGTATGAATTTCCATTAAAAATCAGACATCTAGGTTCCAGTTATTAGTTTAAAAACACCAAAAATTGCTACAGTAAGATACATGAATAGAGGTAGCGCATGATTCTAAAAATATGAGATCGTAGCCCAACAGGTTCTGATGTTAAACTCATTTTTGAAAAGCATGTTGAAACCGTAAGCTGCATCTAACATCGACATCATGTGCCTCTCAGCTTGCCAAAAACGAGCTTTCATGTCTGAAAAGTATCCTTCTCCAGTCTGCAAACTGATCATGTTTATAGCTATAAAAATAGGAACAATCTATACTTATCCTTTGCTTTTCCATATTGTTTTCAAAGACATGTGGAAGTCATCGCACATTGCATCAGCATTTGTATCAAAAAAGTTTTGAGATTTCAAACGATTAAAACTTAAAGAGTAGTTAGAAGCTGCGTTTTGGACTCTCGTCAAACTGTAAGACCAAACAAACAATGTAGTTCCCATTAGATAGTCCATAAGACGGCATAAAAGAGGCACATCTTTATTGTTAACTGTAAACATTTGGTTAGGAGCAAACATGTATTTATTCATTTTCCATTAATTTTCAGAGAGGAACAATTCGACTTCATCAAAGTAAGCTTCAGGCATCCAATTGTCACAGTCAATAGTTGTGAACATAACCTTAGCAGGCTCAATATTGTTTTTCAACAAAACCTCTTACATGTTTTACAAGCAATAGTTTTAGTTTGAGGCTTTTCCTTTTGACTATCCAGGCTTAAGCTTATGGACTGTATAGTGCATTAATTTGAAGCTTTCGCCAAATTTTTATAATAGTAAGTCTCCTCTTTCGTTTGGGTTTTTTGAATGCTATTAGAGGGCCAAAAAGACTAAATATTTTTTTTAAGCTCTTTTATGTTCAGAGAGTCTTCTGAGAGTTTAATTCAGAATTTAAATTGATTATTTATAAACAGGTACAACAATAGCATGGAAGATTGTATTTTTCTGATCAACTTAGATGTTTTACTATTTTTAGACTCTTCTTAGTATTTTTAAGGCTCTGAATGTAGCAAATGAAGTCATAACTCCATGAAAGAAAATCTTTATAAGGAATATAAATTGAACCCACTAGAAAATTCTCAGATAAGTTTCATAATAGTACAAAGGTCCGAATATGTTGAGTATAATCACACAGACAACGAGAACGAGTATTATAGTCTTGAAAAGCTGAATACCTTCGAAATCTTTGATATTTAAATAATCTTTATATTTAATCTTTTATTATAATTGAAAAAATAAGAGTTTCGAAGCCGTTACATCCTGATAATTATTCTAAATTAAACTCGATAGATCTGACGATCCTTTTTAATAATCAGATATTGTTTGATTTAGATAGTTAATTTGAAAATTCGCGAAAATAAAATAAATTTATCTTAAATAAATACGACATCGAATCTGTAATAAAAATCTTTAAAACGATATTTTGGATTTGTATGACACATTTATCTAACTAAGCCTTTCGGTTTAAAATGATAATCTTATTGTTCATAGATATTTTACATATTTTGGTTCAGAAAAAAGCAAAACAGAAAAAAGCAAAAACCTAAAAAAAAGACTTAATAAAACTTCTCTATCAAAAAAAATTATTGATTTTCAAAGCATTTTGATTATGAGAACATAAAAATATGCTAATTAAAAACAATTTGAAATATGTTTTTATATTATTCCTAAACCTGTAGTTTTATTCAGTTTTCTGATTCATCATTATTCAGCTTAGGCTTCGGCTTCTGCAGAAGCTCCCTCTCCAGAACTTTCCTCTCCAGAAGCTCCCTCTCCAGAACTTTCCTCTCCAGATGCTCCTGCCTATCCACCTTCATTTTCTTCAGGCTCTTCCAACTGCACTTTCTACCATTATTAGATTTCTGTGTATTCAGGAGCAGCATAGAGATCGACTTCATTCTACCATTTCTTTGGTAAATCATATTTGTGAACCCATTCTGGTTTCCAGGTGTGTACTTGACTCACAGGAAGCAACTAAATAGGATACTGTGAATCTTCAGGATCAGAGAGAATCCTAGATCTCAGCAACGTTACTTATTGTTAAGCCTGTTGGCATGGATACCCCAAAGTCTTTCTGTTTGATTTACGAATTGCTCATTTGCAAGGTATGTTGCGATTGTGTAAGGCAGCACAGCAAGCCAGAAGTATTGTCTAAGAAGTCTATGAGTTTTTAAAAAAGTTCCGAATTTAGTGAGGACAGGGATAACATAATTTCTTTTCGCCAATTGATAGATTGAAAATCTGGATTTCTGTAAAAATACATGCTGACAGCACTAAAAGTAAGTGCAATTTTTTTATAAGATTATGATTTTTATTCGTACACTTCGTAAGTGCGCTTGACAATAGGTTGATAGGGATAGAAGTGGCTCAATTCTGCAAGTGATGATTCAGTGAAAAATAAAAATTTCAATCTGTTTGCCCAGCTAGACACATACTTTTATCCTGCGTAGTATCTTCTGCTGATATCGTCAGCTGAAAGAAGATCGAAGTATTGCTTCACCAGTCCCAAATTGCTGAGTTGGTGTGGTTGGTGGGTCATGAACAATAAGAATTATATCAAATCAACTCAATAATATCTCAAAGACTATAAAGTAAAAGATCATTTCTTGTGGTCTTTAACAGCTTCACTGAAACTTGCCCTTAGAGTCTTTACTAAATTTTGAACTGTTCTCAAACCTTCGTTTAGAACATCATTTGTATCATGAGTTAAAGTTTGCAATCTAAGGTTCATCTTTGACTATGAAGGATGAGGAATGCTATAGCCTACAAACTCTACATCAGAATGTCCTGAGAGAATTGTGCGCAATAGATTGCCCAAAGTATGATCTTCATTGTTGAAGATATAGGTTGCACATTTTTTATCATTTTGCTACTGTTGGATCACCAAACCTTACTCTTTATGCTTCTCTTCTTGTAATTCTTAGTCCATACTAGATTCGTCAGAGACGACTTCTTCCTCTTATGACATGTTGTGTTATGAATCAGACATCGTGATAAATATTATATCTAGAGAAAACTTTAAATGAAGAGATATAATAGTTGTTAAAACCATGAATAGAAAATTTATAAAACTGTGTGATAAAGAAGAGTTTTTTGGCTAAAAGGTAATAGAGTCAGATTGATGTGATTACATAATTTATATAACTTATTAATATTCAATAGGAGATGCCTCCCAAACCACCTCCAGCACAAACTGCACCTGCCCTTACTCGTATTTTCTCACTAATCAAGGTCTTTAGCAGCAGGGTGTAAACTAAGCACTCAACGTAAAAGATACCGAGTCTGAAGAATTCAAAGTATCTATATTTTGAGTTAGTTATCAATGCGAAAATAGTTAAGATAGTTATAAAAAACATACTAATAGTAACAAAAGTTACTAGCCTATTTCCAATAATAGAGAGAAAGAATCAATTATAACTGGATCATTGCCAAAAAAGAACTATAGGATAAGAAAAGCGAGTTGATTAATAAACAGAGAGAAATCTAGGATCTCAAAGAAAATCATGTCATGACTTTGAATCTTTACAAACAAAAGTAAAAATACAAAAATATAGAATCAAAAATATATTGTTGATAAACCAAGACCAGCAGAGCTAATTGAGAAAAGATGTTGAAGTCACTCTGAAACAACTTGAAGACGAACACAGAATCAAAGAAAGAGCATTAAAAACAGATATTAGAGCACTACATGTTGCCCTCAAAGAGCAAGAACTTAGTCAAGAAAACTATAACTTCGCTCTTAAAGCTTAAAACGATAAACGGCAAACAGAGTTGAGACAATAATTCGAGCGAAAAGCAAACGATTTGAAGAAAAAATATGATTTGAAGATGCAATAAGTAAGAAAATAAATGTAAAACTACCGCAAAAATTTGATAAAACAACTGTAGGATAAAAAAGACGAAAAAATAAAGCGTTTGACAACTGAACATACAAAAAAGTACTCAGACATCAAAGCTTATTACACTTAAATTACAGCCACAAATTTAGATTTGATTAAACAACTGAAAAACTAGATAAAGGCTTTGCATCAGAAAGAAGATGAGAATAAACGTTTGCTAGCTCAAATCGAAAAAGAAAGAAAAGAATTAGTTGAGCCTTATGAGTTACTTAAACAAGAAATAAAAAAGTATAGAGAAGATTTGCTTGAACAGTAAAAAATCATTAAAGAAAAGACCAAAATCAAAGCTGAAATCGATAAGGAGGAAGCTAAATATAGAGATCTCGAGTATCAATACGAAGTCAAAATGCAGTCATTCAAATATAAGGAAAAAGAAAGAGAAAAACTCTTTGAAATCTTTAATAACACAGTGTATGCCATCCAACAGAAGTAAGGCCTCAATAATTTAATCCTTTAAAAGAAAATCAATGCTGTTTCTGAAGAACTAGAAGTGAAAAACTTGCAACTAAATGAAGTGTTGAAAGCAGCTCATATTGATGGAAGAGCCATCGGTGCAATCACAAAATCTATCGAGTAGATTTAGAATGGCAAAAATGACCTCATAGGCGAGCTTCAAAATCAATTACAGCAAATTAGGCGTATGCACACTCACATGGTCAAGGCCTACTAAGGCAAACTGGCTTAATTTGTAATTCCAGTCTAAGAACTTGGATTTGATCCTCTCGTACCTACAAACATTGAATGATAGATTCATACATATACCTTCACTTTATTTCTACCTCTCCTCCTTTAACTCTAACCTAAAATATTTAAAAGAATTTAATTCCTCATTAAAATTAGTCAGTTTTATTATAATACTAGACCCTTAAAGTTTGGAGGCTTGATTTCATTTAATATTTTCGCAACCTTTTATATAAGGTTTGACATATACCTTAGATATTTACTTTACTTTATTTTTTACTGATCCCCAATAGACAAATCTCTGAGATACCAATATACTATTGATATTTTCATCCTTTAATTCTTATTGAATGCAGATATTATTTCTTTATAAAACTGGAGCAGGAGGTGAAAGGCAGAGGCTGAAAGGGTGAGCCAGCAAACTGATAGAAAGGCAAACGCGGTTGCGTGGACTGCCCAATAAAATAGAGTTTAGGCGAACTGCACATCGACGCACAGCAGCGACTACGACTATCCACGCCTACTACGACTATCCACGCCTACTACGACTATCCACACCCC
>Ga0194117_10006012_pt1 | contig 10806 bp, 12 predicted proteins | sample TA2MahsurfametaG_FD_160579 | JGI IMG/M metagenome (GOLD analysis project Ga0194117, IMG submission 160579) | Freshwater microbial communities from Lake Tanganyika, Tanzania - TA2015009 Mahale N1 surface | ecosystem: Environmental > Aquatic > Freshwater > Lake | place: Tanzania: Lake Tanganyika...
GTGTCATAATAATTTCCGGGAGTCTCTCTTTTATTTCTTTCCATTTTAAAATAACTTCATGATGATTACTTCCAATATAATCCGCAACTTTTTTAGCCGCCTCCAAATCAGGCGAACCATTAAAACCAATACTATATGTGTTCAATTTTTTGCCCTTCATTTCTTTCTGCAAAATTGCAGCAACTAAACTGCTATCTAATCCTCCACTTAAGAGGCATCCAATTGGTCGATCACTCAGTAATCTTTTTTTAATTGCTTCAACAAAAGTTTCTACAATTGCTTTATTCATCTGTGAATCACTCATAATAGATAAAAATGGATTTGGACTCACATTCTTCCACTCATCAATTTTGAAAAATGATTTTGGTGTTTCATTTTTCCATTTTGATTTCCAATAACTCCCAGGTGGGAAAGGCTTCATGCGCATTTTATCCGTTAATCCCTTTGCCTCACTGCAAAAACCAATTTTATCATCTTCCAAACTCCAAAATAATGGTCTCACTCCAATTGGATCTCTAACAGCACAAATATTTTCACCTTCAATAATTACAAATGCAAAAACACCATCTAATAGATCAATCATTTTCTTTAAACCAATTTTTTTGTATAAAGGATAAATAATTGCGCAATCACTGTCGTCTTCATCTAATCCTAATTCATATCTTTTATTCAACTCCCACCAATTATATATTTCTCCATTACATATGGAATAGTCTTTTAAACCATTTTCCGTATCATATTCAAATGGTTGATCATCTTTTTCTGAAAGTCCATTAATAGCTAGACGGTGAAAACCTATAAATTTATCTTCATCAATAACATAAGATGTATCATCTGGACCTCTATGTTGAATACGATTGAAAAAACTCAAAAGTATTTCTTCTAATTCAGCTGAGATTGGTTCTCCATTTTTATAGAAAAATATACCACACATTTTTATATAATTATAAAATCTCTATTTCTTTAAGTGCTGCAAAATTCTTTTACTTGACCAATAAATGCAATCGTGTATAAAATCCATCCAATTAGCGAGAATATACCAATTTCAAAAATTGTATAAAAAAATGTATAGCGTTTTGCTTCTTCCGGTTTATCATCTCCAACAGGTGGAGAAATAGTTGTAATATTATTGGAAAAAAATTTACTTATTTCATGTATTAATTGTGGAATAACCGGAATAAATTTAATCCCAATAAATACAATTAGCGCTATTGGAAACATACCATACATCATTTTAGATAGTCCTTTTCTACTTATAATCATATAAACAATTAGCAGGACTAACAATATTGTATTACTAATTGCTATTTTATAATTTCCTAAGTTAATAATTTTTCCATATTTTTTTGCGAAACATTCAATGAATAAAATTATTTTTGGAATAAATTTGCAAATTGCTATTGGAAGTAAAATAAAGATAATCGCAAAAATAATACTAGTTGCCTTTGGTTTTCCACATGAAATTAATGTTGCAGAGTTTAAAAATATTGGCGCCATAAGCATAAAAATAAATACGGCAAAAATTGCAAAACTTAGGATTGATCCGACACTTGTTTGCGTATTTTTAATTATTTTTTCTTTTTTATAGGGGAAAGAATCACTTGTGAAAGTTTCATAACAACTATCTTTTATGTGGCAAATAAAACGTTTTAAATACTCTTTCATTATATATTTGAATGTTCCAACCTCTTCTTCTTTTTGATTATTATTTTCAGCACCTCCAGATTGATTATTTGCAAAAGCTCCAGGAACATCTTTATTATAACAATATTTACCAATGAGTATATTTGTAATATAATAATTATAATATAGAATTGTAATTATACCATAAATAATAGAGCTTCCAATAGTAATAATAAATGAATTCCCTGATTGATTTAAAGAAGTCCCACCTCTACATTTTTCTCTAATTCTATATTTTTCACCTTTTTTCAATGGTTCATCATTTGATAAAATCCTCCCAGATGAATTTTCTAAATAATAATTTTCAATATTTTTTTTAATATGTAAAGATAAATAATGATATGCACTAATATTATGAATGATATTCATATATTTTTATAATAGAAATTTATAATTTAACAAAAAAGAATACTATAAAAAGTATTAAAAAGAAAATTGTAAGTAAAGAACTAAAAGTTGCTCCATTTATAATAGTATTAATCAAACAATCAATATTAATAACATCGTCTAATCGTATTTTTTTCATTTTTTCAACAAATTCCTCTATTTTTTCTTTACGCTGTTGATCTGTTAATTTTTTTTGTGATTCAATCATTTGAATAAAATCACCCTCAATTTGTTCCTTTACCTTTTCATATTGACCATTTGCTTTACATATATCAATAAAAAATGTCATATCAATTGTCAGTTTCATTATATTTTGAAATAAAAATCTTAAAAAATATGCTGTTGCACTTGGATTCACACATGGTACAATCTCTTCTAATTTTTCTGCATTTTTTCTGTTCTTATTAGTTATCTCAGTGCCATATACATAATGACTTTCCGCTTTTTCAATTATGCGTATATAATCGATAAATTTATCAATTCCTTCTTCTTGTGTAAATCTTCTTGCATCATCGCTTTTTATTAATTCCATTGCAAGATCCCAATTATCTAATAATGGGTTTCCATATAATTTTAAATAACCAATACCTTTAAACATTGTAGATAAACTGTCAATCATTCTAACTTGAGACTTACCTATATATGGAACCTTACCAATAAATATAAGACGTAGCCTAGAAATTTTATTTGCAAGATTTATAAAAGGTTGTCTAATAATTTCTGGCAAAAAACTTGCTAAAGTCCTGAATACAGATGCTATATTTGCTATAAAATAAAAAATTACTGTTAAAATACTAATTAATAAACTAACAACACGTGTTGTATTATATGCAGCACAAACATTTTCTTTTTTTGCATAATAATAGATATGATATAAACAAAAAAATGTTAAAATATAGCCAAATATAAATAGCCCAAAATATTCAAAAATAAAATTCATAAAAGGAATCATATATGCTTTTAAAAAATACAATACACTATTCATAAAGTTATTAGGATGTGTTAAATCATAAAAAAAATCTATAATTTTAAGCAACCCTTTTATTAAAATATTTGGAATAATAAATGCAATAAATGGCATAAATCCTAAAAGTAACATAAAAAAGTAAAAAAGAAAAACCATAACCCAAATAAAAATTAAAAGACCTTTTGCTAATGTACCTCCTTCGCTTTTAAAAACAATTTCCAATTTGTCACTTTTTTTAATATGATATTCATACAATGTTTTATTATCTTCTAAAATATTGGTTTTGTATTTAAAATAGAATGATTTATTCTGCAATTTTTTATTTTTTTCTATTATGTCTGCTTTAATACTATAAATAGATTGGAACAATGAATAATCTTTTACACTAACATACATAAATGTATATTGTTAAGTTAGAAAAAAATAGTTAAAAAAACTTCTAATATAATTATATGTATTTAAAATATTTAGAAGATAATTTAAATCATAAATTTACAAAAGAGATGGATGAATATAAAAATTATGTAAAAATGTTTTATAATGATAGAGCAAAATGTCCAAAAGATTTAAAAACTACACTTGAGCGAAAACAAGATGATAAAATATTAGAATTATGGTGTAAAAATTGGAAAGTATCAATTACAAAACCAATTATTGTTAATTTAGTCTTATTATTTGAAAATTTATCAGATACTTATAAAAAGAATTCTGACCTATTTATTTACAAATTAAAGAAAAATATGGAAAGCCCTACTTATAATCCAGATAATGACAAAGAAATAAAGGAAATGTTATCTGATTTAAAAAAAATGGAAGAAAATATTAGTGATATTAAGACTATTTTTGATAAAGAGAAATCTATTATAGATGATATAATACAAAAGAGACAAGAAATTTTAAAAAATTTAGCTGAAATAAAAATAAAGAAAAATAATCAATTCGAAAGTTGTATAGATATATCTAAGGAAAATTTCATAAAATTGAAAGAGATAGCAAAAAATGAAGATAAGATTACAGAGCAACGATTCACTCAAATTGCAAAAAATGTCTCTTTAACACTTAAGGATACAAAAAATTGGATACAGTATTTTAAATTTATTATTGATTATCTTAAAGAAAATGCATTATTATATGATTTAACTAAGAAAATGCAAGAATATAAATTAAATTTTGAAAATATAAATGCTCATTTTATCATAGAATCACCAAAAATAAATCTAAGTAAGAATTAATATGATAAAAGATTATTTTGATATTTTTTGGTTTATTATTGCATTTGGAATTGGAATATTTTTTGCTTATATTTCTATTCCAATGCCGGAAATCATTTATAAATATCCAACTCCTGAGAATTCGAATTCAACAATTTATATTGATAATGCCAGTAATTGCTATAAATATATGTCTAATAAAACAGATTGTCCAAAAGATGAAAAAAAAATATCAATTATTCCAATTCAAAAAGTAGATTCGGAAGATAAAGAGAGAGAGGGGGTAATATCAAGATTTCAAAAAATGATTGGGATGAAAAAAAATGACGAAATTGTTATAACACCCAATAATTAAATTTTTTCTCAATAATTAACAATGGATTCTAATTTTTTCAAAAAAAAACCATTTATCATTATGATATCTATAATTTGGGGGTTTGGTTTAGCATGTATATTTAGAGAAGCTTTTGTTAGAAGAGATAGAATAGAAATTCGTGCTTTACATCCAAATAAAGTGATGGGAAAGATATTTAAAGGGGGTGATGGAAATTGTTATACTTATGTGCCAAAATCTGCGGTTTGTAATAATAATCCCATATATTAGAACTCCTATTTAAAGAAAATAGTATTACTATTTATATAAAATGGATAGACAAACATTTATTATTGCAAATCCAAGACATGTACCAATCTTCAAATACGACCCCGAAGTAGATAATTCTGGGAAATGGGAGACTTTTCATTCAAAAGGTTATTTACGTTATAAACGTAAAATGAGATTTAAGAAAAATATGGAGCGTGAATTAGAAAAACAAAACAAAGTCAATGCGTAATCCATTATATTTTTAAATATTTAGTATTTTAAAATATGGCTGATCCAAAAGCGACTCCTTTAAATGCCTTACCAAGAGGACCCCAGGGAAATGAGAATGATGGTGAATTTATAAAAAAAATTATGTCTCAAATGAACGCCGATAGTGCAGAATCAGAACAGGCTTATGCTCAAACACAGCAGAATTATCAACAACAACAGTTTGCAGTGGATCCAGCAAAGCAACACGCCATGAATCAGCAACAACTCGCACAACAACAGCAACAATATCAAGATGACGGACAATATGACCAGCAATATGAAGAAGAACCGGAATTAACAATGGGTCAAAAAATAAAGAATGCACTTAAGCCAATTGGATTATTTATAGTCATTTTCTTTGTATTATGCCTACCTTTTGTTAGAGAATTTATGATGAATCAGGTATCTAGATTTACTGCAAGTGAATCATTACAGATTTATGGAGGAACATTTATTCTTGGTTTAATTGGAGGTTTAGTATTTTATTTTGTACTAAGATTTATTCACTAATTATATTCTATGTTTAACATAATATGGAATATGAAAAAATGAGGCAATATCAAAGTTTAATTGCAGTTATTCTTCTTCTTCTAGTTATTTTTATTCGAATGCCAATAATTATTACCGCAATATTTTTATGGATTATAATATTTATAATATCTAATCAATTATGTAAAAACATTTTATTTTCATTATTTATTTCCAGTTTATTTTTAGTTCTTTATTTGGTATATTGCCATCGATCAAACAATTCTGAACAAATTGAAAGTTTTGATGGTGTAAATGAAATGGTTGTTGAAAACCCAAAAGATGATAATCCAGCGGCGACTAATTTTGTGGAAAATCCAGTGGCAGATCAACCAGCGGATTTAGAAGTAAAAAAAGAACCATTCACTGAAAAAATATCAATGATGGATCCAATAAATAATGAAAAGGTAGAGAAAGATGCATTTGATTTAGATACAAAGGCTTTTGAAGATAGTGATGAAGACAGTGATAAAGATGAAAAAGAAGATAATATGGAAGTTGGAAAAAGTAAGGTAAGTTCAAAACAGGCTTATAAAGCTCAAAAGCAATTATATGATTTAACTGTTGCAACTTCAAAATTGGGCAAACAATTAGAAAGCTTAAGCAAGCCATTAAAGAATGGACAAAAAATTATCGAAAATTTAAATAAAATTGGAATTAATTTAATATAAGTTTTAATCAAAAATATCAAAAAATTTTTTATAATATATTATTATGAAAAATGGAAATACTAATGCATCAAAAGGAGATAATATGTTTGGAATCGTTCTTCTAGCAATTATTCTCTTAATAATATTTGGCTGTTTATTTGGCTGGTTTTGCTGGAAATCTAGGAAAACGGAGGAATTCTTAGATGAACGTTATTTTCATTATAATAATATTAACAGGCTTGTTCCAACGGATTCCCCACATGTTATGCCAAATGTATTACGAGATGCTCTTTTAGATGGTGAAGAAATGGATAGCTATTTTCAGTCCGGGAAAAAAAAAACGATCCCATAATTGAGGATTTTAGTATAGGTGATTTATTTTCTGGATTTGGTGGAAAAAAGAAGAGAGAAGTAGTAGAAGTACGTCAAGAAAAAGAGAGCCAACCTCCACCCTATTCAGGTCTTGATTTTGGAAATAAGACGGAAAGTGAAAAGGCTATTTCAGAGAAATTTAATAATGACGGACTTTTACCCAATTATTCCAAAGACTCTGAATTGGCACTCCAGGCAAAAATAAAGGATTTTACAAAAATTACGGGGGCTCCTGAATCTCTAGAGAGCACTGCAAAACCTCTTCCAAGTGCTCCAGTCGCAGTCCCTGCACCTATTATTGCATCCTCAATGAAATGTAAATTTTTGAATTCCGCTCAATGTCACCCTGATTACCCCAATTTTTCAGGAGCATCTATCGAAGGATCTAATATGAAATGTGATAATATGGGGGATGTTTCACCATCAAAAGCAGTATGTACAATTGGCAATGGAAAAATTACTGGCGTTTATATTATTGAAGCAGGCACTGGATACAAGGCTATTCCAAAAGTTGAAATAGTTGGAGGTGGTGGTGAAGGTGCCATTTTGAGGGCTGTTTTAGTAGATGGGAAAGTGAAGGAAATAAAGGTGGTAAGTGGTGGAAGTGGATTTCATGAGACTCCTATTTTAAAAATTGAGAGCCCTAATTCCAGCAATGGATGTTTTTTATGTTGTAAATAATTTTCTTATGAACATTAATGAAAGATTATATTTTATTCATTTGTGTATTTATTCTTCTCTTATTTATTTTTATATTACAATCTCGAATAAGACCTACTTTAGAAAAATTATCGGGGAGAGAGAGAAATATTCAGCCAAAAGTAATCCAGCCTGAATCTTTACCTCTTCTTCAAAATGCGAACAGTGAGCAACAACTTTATAGTCTCCAGCGAATTTATCCAAGATATGGTGCGGCGAAATATGATGTAGGAAATTATCCAAATGTGGTTTTACCTGGTGAGCTAGTTGGGTGCGGTTCAAGGCGCGAGCCCTGTTATGGTGGAAGCCAACAAGTCGTCTCCAATATTTTACCGCCACTCAATATTTCTAATAAAAATATTGCACCCAGAAATGGTGATATTGGACCATATGCCCCATTTGAACAAGTAGGCTATATTTATAAAATATTCGCCCCCTATCAAGAAAATGCGTATCGCCCACTTTATTTGAATAGGGTGTATCCAAATACGAAATTTCCAGTTTATGACTATTTTACAATGAGTCCAGAGGGCGAAAAATTTGATGTTATAACTCCATCAAAACATAGAGAGTTAGGAACAAATGACCAAGTACAAATAAAAGGTGAAGATTGCTGGTTTAGAGTTACAGTGAATCAAAGTAATTTTCCAAGTTACCCAAGAGTTCGATGATGACTAAATTTTAGCCTCAAATTTGGGCTCTTGAACAGTCCAATTTGGACCAATTATATTGCGTAAGAAAAAGGGGTCCGTTTTATCAGCTAATTCATTGCTATAGACATATCCAGTTGATCCTTTCACATCAAAATTCTGTGAGAAGTCCCCATAATCTTCATAATTTCTTGGCATAATTCCAGAAGTGCCTAAATTGGAGGCTACTCTTACATCTTCATTAATTGTATAAGTTAGTGTTTTATTGGGAATAGTTGGCGGTTTAGTGTACATTCTATTAAAATAATCATCAGCATTAAGTGGCGTAAGTCTTTTAGCAGGTGGTGGGGTTTTGTCTTTTTTATAATGGATTGGTATTCCAGCCGTCAATTTTTGGTAATTTATATTATGCTCCAAATTTAATAAATTCGGAGTTTTTCTAAATAAATAAAGCCAATTCACATAATCTTGCATAGTCATTCCATCAGGATAGCCAAATTTAAAAGCGTTTCGCTCTACAATCGTCATATCTTTTAAATCTGGGTAATTTTGTCGGGGTGATTCTAATTGTACGGTTCCTTTGGACTTGTCATTTGGAAAAAAAGGGTTTATATATACTTTGTCACGTGGTTCCAATTTAATTTCTGCATCAGGGAATTTTAAAATATTTTCATATGTAATTTGTGAGGGCATAAATGTCTGGAATGTAGAATCCTTTACTTCTCTCTCCCATTGTTGTCCCATTTTAGAATCTTTGGATTGTTCTTCTTCTTCCTCTTCTTTTTCCTCTTCTTCCTCCGCTAATGGCTTTTTATTATCAAATTTTTCTTCAACATCCAATTTTATTTTAGTACTTTGGCTAAAAATACAAACTATAAGTAATACAACGATGCAAATAATAAAAATATAAATCATTAATAATTACTAAGAATAATATTTTCTATATTTCTATTAGATTATGTCAAATTTTACTTTAGAAACAAATAGAAATACAGCAATTCAAAATATTCCAAGACTAACATTTCAAGCCCCCCAAACTACAACTGGGGCAAATCCTTCGACAACTTCCCCAATTTTTTTTTGTCAAATAGGATGCCAACTTGATTTTCAATTTACAAATATAAATAGTGCAACCTTAAAAAATGATGGGACCTATTTTACAATTATACCAGCAGATAATTCCAATAATTATATAAATTGGAATGGTAGTGGTGCTAGTGGTCAAAATATGATTCGGTTTGATTTGAAAGAAATAAAATTTTCGGCTCCTGCAAGAGATGTAGTTAATTCAATTACTTATAATAGAAGCATCCAATTTTATTACACATTTGTAAATGCAACTTATCCAAATATTATGATTGTAATTACAATTATTGGGCAAGCTAATAATGTCGGTAATGCATTAACAGATGGATTTATTTTATTGAGATCATTAACAAATCAAATTCCATTAAGAAATGAGATAAGAACAGTTAGTAATTTAAAAAATGTTAATATAGGAAAATTATTGCCATCAAATAAGTCTTTTTTTAGCACACTTATTGCCACAAATAGTATTCAATATATTTCAATGACAAGAATTATAGATATTCCACAAGGTTTCTTAGATAATTTAATTTCCAGAATTTATGGTGATACAAATGCTTATGAAACAAGAGTAAATGAATATACAAGACAAATACCCTCTAATCCACCAGGAACAATTATATTTTATACTGAAAATATTAAACCAATAAATTCTGATCAATCAATCGTTTGTAATGCTAATTGTGATCAAGTTGTAGGTGATTCATCATTACTTACACCAGAATTTGGAACAACTACAACACAAACCCGTGGTGCTGGTACTACTTCTACAAGAACTATACCAAGACCAACTAGACCAGTTCCACAAGAAGAATGTGAAGAAGAATATGTATTCCCCGGTAGAAGAACAGCTGTTCGTATCAATACAGATGGAACCAGTACATCTGCTGATACTTCAAATCAAACAAATTTAACAACTGGTGAAACAACCAAAGCTGTACGCGACGGGGGATTTATTGGTGTATCTATTGTATTTATTATTGTTTTATCATTTTTAATATTTTTTCTTTTGAAAAAAGCAGCAAACCTATCTTCTATTTGGGGATTATTTACAAGAGAATTATGGGCAAATCCAAAAAATATACCATGGATAATTGTAGCATTTATAGGATTTTTAGCAATTACTTCATTTTTAATTGCAGCAATATGTAAATTAAATGAAGAAAGCAATAAAGATGAGTCTGAACAAAATAAAAAAATAAAAAGTTGGGAATTAGCGATTATTGGATTAAGTATTTGGTTTGTATGTGCTCTTATTTTGGTTTTAAAATTCACATCATTATTCGAAAAATTAGTAGAAAGATATAGAAACAATAATGGTATAAATAGTAGTTATTCGGGAAATTCAATAAGTATTGAAAAATTTGATAATCTTACAAGTAGAATTATAAATGATTATACTTCAAATCCATCTAGTTTTGCAACACCTGATTCTCCTAGTAGAAAAAATATTTTAGAAGCATCGAAAATATATAATAATTTAACTCCAGATCAAAAATCATTATTAAATAAAAATAATCCACAATTAGCGGATTTAATTGGACCAAATAGTAAAATTATTAAAAATTTAAGTTCTAATAATCCTTACCCACCACAAGATAGAAAACAATTAGAAAATTTTGTAACATATCTTCAGAAAAATCCGGTAATAGTAACTCCTAAAATAAAAGGTATTTCAGAAGGTATAGAACCAATTAATCCAAAATTTAAGGAATTACAA
>Ga0194117_10006013_pt1 | contig 10805 bp, 7 predicted proteins | sample TA2MahsurfametaG_FD_160579 | JGI IMG/M metagenome (GOLD analysis project Ga0194117, IMG submission 160579) | Freshwater microbial communities from Lake Tanganyika, Tanzania - TA2015009 Mahale N1 surface | ecosystem: Environmental > Aquatic > Freshwater > Lake | place: Tanzania: Lake Tanganyika...
AAAACCATAGTAGGATACATTTTGTCTATCTTTAGCACTTTAATAGGCGAAGTGCTAGCTACTTTAATTTTTCCACAACCAATGACTTTCCCATTACCATTACTGCTCTATCCTCCATTCGCTCTTTGCAGAATAATCTATTATTTAGGCCTGTCCTGTTCAAATAACACTGGATGCTACCAAAGTATTTCTGGACTTGATGCTTAACCTCTAACAGCAATAATCATACTTTACAGTTGGATAGGAATCTTTATCTTATCAATATGGTTGAACGATATGGTGCAACAAGAGTATGGAGTGGCTAAAAGGCCCAAGATAATCGAGAAATGTAGGAATATCTGCAAAAAGTAGAAGAAATATATCGATTTTACATAGCAGATCTCGTTGGGAGGGGATGTCAGCAGCGGAAGAAACTAGATCGAGATGAATGCAATGTAAAAATTGGGTTATTTAGAAAATAAGGCGCTATAGATTAATCAGTAGACAAACATCGTCAAGAGGTCAACTCCATTAATCCTTTATCAATCAACTAAACTCTAATTATAAAGGATATCTGCAAAAAATATGCTAATAATAATGGAGAAATAAATAAAATCGCTTTGAAACCTTTTACACTCAGGCTCAACAAAGGTTAAATCTTTGGATTTTTGGGACCCAACGGAGCAGGTAAAACTACATTGATCTCTGTCATTACAGGAATGTATCCTCCATCTGGAGGTATTGCTTATATTTCGGGCAGATAAGTTGGCCTGGCATCAACTAACCAGTTGATAGGTGTTTGCCCACAATTCGATATCCTTTGGCATGAGCTTACAGTCTAGTAACATCTTAGATTTTACTGTAAACTGAAGCAAGTTAGCTAAAAATAAATCGATACCAGGATCAACTATCTGCTTACAGAAGTAGATCTCCTCGTTTAACGAAACTACAAGATAAGTCAGCTGTCAGGTGGAATGCAGAGAAGAGTTTCTATCGCTTGTGCCCTTTCTGGAAACCCTAGAGTTGTGATTTTAGATGAGCCTACTTCAGGACTGGATCCTTACCATCGTAGATAGATATGGAAGATACTTGAAAGTAAGATGTTTGATATATAGAATGCAAAAGAAAAACTTCTATTTTTATGACCAGTCATTTGATGGACTAAGTTTAGTTTTTATGTGATAGAATCGGGATTATAAGTCAAGGAGAACTAAGATGCCTGGGAACTGTTAATAGTCTAAAAGAGAAGTTTGGCAAAGGTTATCGTCTAACTTTGAGCTATCCACTTCTGGTGAGGAACGAAGGAGGAGTACCTGCTCTCGTGGATAACATAATAAAAAAACTTTAACTATAGATAGTTACTCAACTTGAGACCAGAATAGTCTTCAAAATATAGAAAAACAACATCCGAGAGGCTATAGAGCTCCTAAAAAATGAGTAAAGTTTAGAATGGATGATCAATCAGCCAAGTCTTTATGACGTTTTCATGCACTTTGTAAAATGATTTCCAGATAAACTTCTAATAAAGTATTTTCAATTCATTTTATCAGATTTGTATGCAATATAGTGTTAGTTGCGATCATTGTAGGTTAGCTTATTCCATAGCTTTATCACATATTCTTTAGATAAGCACTAAAATGCTTTATTCCATCTCCTCTCTTTACTTGTGACCCTCTCCGATCTCAGTCTTCACTTTTTTGAGGATGTCTCTCAACATTTTATAAAAATCTGCTTCAGTGTCACTGAATTTCTATGCAAGTTAGCTGAATTATGACTGCATTTTTTCATACTCATCTAAAAAATCTGTGTGTATTTTTTAAATCCTTTCCTCGCGAGAGGCGCAGTCTGTTTCCAACTTCTCTCTGATTTCACTTAAATCTCTTGCCAGAGAGTCTTCGATTTATTTTATTGAACCATTTCTTTCTTTATTCTACTTTTCGATGAGATCTCTGATGACAGCACATTTTTAATCAATTAATCTGCTGATTCTGGCATCACTTGCTTTGCGTTAGTCAATTTGCTTGTTAATCATGCCCAAAGCCATCTGCTGACAACTTTCGATCTAGGCTCGTATATTTCTATCGTTTTCGGCATGATCAAAGGAAATTTCTTTACTTATTTTGGAGAACTAGGTAAGAAGAGATCTACGATGTGCTTAAGATCATAGTGTTTATCATTAAAAGAGACGGTAATACGTTAAAGTTATGTCTAAAGCTGTGTGACTTGTTGTTCAAGTGTGTCTAATTTTCTTTCGGCCTCACCACGGTGACCAATATTGAGGTTGTTGATCTTTTCTGCGAGCATGAGCACTCTGTTTTATGTAATATTTTTGGCTAAGTGAGGTGTGGATTACGTGAATGGAGGTTTTCTTTTAGAAACTGTGACATTAAATTCTAAAAAGGATTATTACAAATAAAATCAAAATAGATGAGAGTAGTAATATGCAAGCATTTATTTTGTAGTAGTTGTTTGTTGACCATTTGAGAAAACATAAAAATGATTGATTTAATTCATGGATAAAAATCAGGAGCAAAAAGAGGCTGCTGAATGTGGATATAGAGTTCTATAATGAAATCCGTAGCTTAGAAAAGTCTGTAAATTTATTTTGTAGTAGTTGTTTGTTGACCATTTGAGAAAACATAAAAATGATTGATTTAATTCATGGATAAAAATCTGGAGCAAAAAGAAACTGCTGAATGTGGATATAGAGTTCTATAATGAAATCCGTAGCTTAGAAAAGTCTGTAAATTTATCTTTTATTTTTATAGTTATTATTTTTCGAGAGATTTTATAAAATTTCCTAAATGAAGCATTCTCTATATACAACAAATCTGATACTTTTGTCTTTATAATAAATTGATGATTCTTTTTGATAATTCAGCCTCAGGAACCTGTCTAGTATGTGTTGGACATTCTGACGGGACTTGCTTCTGCCATTGGGAGTCTATGCCTGCCCATCTACATTATTATTCATAAGCAAAATAGGTTCTGGTCTTGCCATTTCAACCTCAAATTCAACATCAGTAGCAGATTGGAACAAACCTACCACCTACAAACTCATATACAAGAGAAAAGAAAGACAACATTGCCTATAAGAAGTTCAATGTCAGATTAGAAAAGATTTACTTTTCTCTGACTGGCAAAAAACTAGATGAGTAATACAAAAAGTTTTACTGTCGTAAGTAGTACTTTTTAATCATTTTGAGCCAGCTTGAAAGAGAAGACAAGCGTTTGGAAGCTTAAATTCTTTTTGAGAATGAAATGTCCACTTTTTACTAGAGTTTGGAAACCAAACATCAAGACCAGCCAGTATACTTGAGCTTCTTGAAAAAACTTGTTAAAGACCATTTGAAGGCATTCATTGAGTTCAACTCGGGAGATATCCCAAAATCTTTGAAAACTATCTTCGACTACGAAAATATGAGACATAAAGTCAAATACTTTAAAGCCCTTGAGTCCATCCAGAAGGTGAGAAGAGAAATCGGTTTATCATTCTGAAGCAATGATCTCGTCAATTTATTTTAAATCAATCATATTTTTATCTATTTCATGTCTTAATTCAAGTCTTTACTAGCATAAATTTATGTTCTACTATTCTTTTGCTTTTGAATTAAAAAATATAACTCATTATCAACCATGCTCTAATCCAAAAAACACAGGAAATCAGGGTTCAACTTCGAAGAACTTCTCAACAAAGACTGGAGTATCCTCACGAAAGCAGAGTACAGTGAGTTACAAGCTGCTTTCAAAAAAACAGACCAACGTAATGGAGGCATCACATTTTACGATCTTATAAACATCATCAAAAGTAGACCAAAATTAACTTAGGTGTTGGCATTCAGATTTCGGACTAGCGCAAAGATAAAATAAACAAAGACATTGCCAATAAATAGATTCGTATCCTTAACTTCGAAGTATTGCTAAATACAGCTTCGTTACTAAAAAAAGAGAGATAGGAGAATTATCGGGGAGAAGTTGCATAGGAAAATGAATACTGTAAATTTTATGTGATTTAGTGGATGCTTTTGTAGCTTTAGGAGGAAAAGCTGACAAATCTGGCTATGTTAATAAAAGTGCGTTAATGGAGATTGTAAAAAGATAATTTGAGCTTTCTCTTGATCTGGAAAATATGATATAAGGTTTGCAAAGTGACAATTTGGACTATGAAGTTTTTTGTTCTATCTTTTAGCAAGATAGAGAAAAAAAATAAGGAAGGCTGGCTTCTGCTGCGTCGCATAGATCAATCAAAAGTCAGGCAAGTACTATATAACTAAAGATTGATGAGAAGGATTTCCAAAAATTCCTTTCTCAATATGAAAATGATGAATCGTGATGATTGTTATTTGTTTTTTAATTTCATTTATAAAAAAATATGCCTCCGCGCGGGATCGAACCACGGACCTTAAGATCTTCAGTCTTACGCTCTCCCAGCTGAGCTACAAAGGCAGTTATGATATAATCTCTGTCCGCACTTTCATAGTTCACCTCAAACTTACTTCCTCTGCTGAAATTTCTTAGAAAACACTATCTGAAATCTTCTTGCAATTAATCTCTATAATTGGAAAGAAACAAATACTTTAAAAAGATATTTTGATAAGTGTGTATTGAATGATTTATTAATCTGAAGCAATCTGTATTTCAGACGTGTTGATTATAATAGTTTGATGAGCCAGCAATATTTGACACCATTACCACAAGAGGAATACCAACAAGTCAGTCTGATTACAACAGTCATCGGTTTCTTCGTCCTTGCTTATTTCTTCATGTACTTATGAATATAGTCAGCTATCAAGGTGCATACAAAACAAAAGATCGTTCACTTTTGCTGGAAGTGTTGTTAGCTGTGGTGGCATCTGGACTAATTGGAGTGGGCATCTTTTTGGGGGGTCTGAGCGTTGGGATTTATATGTGAATGATATGAATTGACGATATGAATGGAATCTTTAAGAGCATAGTTAGTATTAATAGAGTGAGATAGGCAGTGAAAAATGTTTAGTGTGGATATAGTGTATTGAGAAGATATATATCTTTATGGCTGGTTTGTTTTGGGAAATGGCTGATTATATCTTATTTTAAATCGGATTAGTTTTGATAAACGTCCCAAATATTCATAATTTTATTTAACTATTTAAAGCTCAGATTATTTACAATTAAAATGTGTTTTTTCAGCATTAAGCTCTCATCCAGACACTCGTTCCTTGTTTCAGTGTGTTTCTATCTTCTGGGCTATCATTCTTGAGAGGTACTATGGTGTTTTTTTCGCATATTTATTTATCAGCGTGTCAGCAATAGTTATAATTAATCGGTTTTTATGCAATCCAAGGCTATTTTCATAAAAATCATCACTCTCTTTCTACTCTACACTGCAAATACCCAAACTATATCAACTGCATGCCTTTCTGGAGAGTACTATAGCAGTGCGACTGGCAAATGCTAATAATGTGACATCAGTTGTGCATAGTGTACATCAAGTGATGGCTGCTCACTTTGCTACGACCAGATGTATCTTACACCTGTGGGTAACAAAGTTCTTTGTGGGTACTGTTATGATATACTTGCTGGGTGTACTGTTTGTTCATCGGCCTATAAGTGTGCTCGATGTTCGAATGGGTTCTACTTGCTGTCAAACTCTACTTGTACTAGCTGTTCAACTCTTACCCCGAATTGTGCCCTATGTTATCAAAATTTAACAACTTCTGAACTTTACTGCACCGCTTGCACTGATCCTTTGGTGTTAGTTTAAGGAACATGCGTGGCTAACGCAACACCAAGTCAAATTCAAGCCAGTCGTAAGGCAATTATCAATGGTGCAAGTGCGGGTTCTAATATTCAATCAAATGTTTCATCTACTAACAAATCCAATACTTCTCAAACTCAACAGCAATCAGTCCAAAATGTTCAAAACCAAACTCAAACTGCCTTAGGTCAAAATGCTTCAGCCTCAATACAAACGATTAATTGTGACTTAAATTTTGTGCAGGTGGGCACTAATTGCACCAGAGTTATTCCTTTCTGTATTAAGTATGATACTATAACCTTAAAATGTGATGTCTGCGTTGCTACCTACTCCAAATCAGTTCAAGGTTACTGTATTCCTGACATACTTTTACTATCTTTTCAAACAAATCTTCAAAACATGCAATTTAGCCAAGCTGCTCAAATTTCAACAAATATTCAAAATAATTCAAATACACAAACCGAGGCCAATACAGAATCAATGTCATGTCCAGATGGCCAGTATTTGTGGTTAGGTTCTTGTGTGATACCTGGCACCGAGTGTACAAACAGAGATGTCAACAATAAATGTACGAACTGTATCAAAGGATTTACTCTCTGGAATGGACTTTGTATTCAACAAATACTTCCCGCTTCAACAAATACCTTTGAATCCAAAACAGGTATTGATTTATCCAACAACAAAAACGGGGGTATAAGTGATGGAAGCACGAGCTCTTCAACAGATGTGAATACTCCAAATCAAGCGATGGGGGTCCTGACAAGTGGTTGTACTCTACCATGCGTGACGTGTAGAGTAGACGACTTGAAATTCTGTTTTACATGTGTGGCTGGTATGACAATAGTGGATGTGTTGCCAGGTATTTGTTACAACTAGAATTGAGAATGTTTGATACGATTATCATAGATTTGAGTGATAATTCTTCTTTTTGTATATTTGATTTTTAAAACTTATTCCTACTTCAAGTTATAATAATTATTCACCATAGATTTTACTGTATTTGCGATTTTTTTACTATTTGTCAGCCTCTTCGTTGATTATCAACATTTTAGGAGATTCATCATATCTTAAGAAAAAAAGTTAAAACAAGCATTCACAAATAACAAATAGAATTTAAAGACAACCCACATTAACCTCCGACTAGGTTCACTCTGTTTGAATAGTATTTTTTGAAAATAAATCAATTTATCAACTTTAAGTAACAAATCTTCTGTTTTTGAGTCTATAATAAATCACTGAAAAATCTATGCAGCCTCAAATTTTAGTAGCACTCATTCTAGTCGTTCAAGCGGCTCTACCTTGCTCCAAAAATCAGTTTACTGATCAAAATGGGGCCTGCCAAACCTGCCCTATTTACTGCCTCACTTGTACCGCCTCAAATGCCTGTAATACATGTTAAGCCGACTACTATCTTTTCACAAATGCACAGGGTTCCTTGTGCCAACCATGCTCAATTGTGCTGAAAGGTTGTATTAAATGTTTGAGTGGTGTGGCCTGTCAGTTATGTGCTCCAAGATTTTTCAACAAAAATGGAACATGTCTAGGTTGTGATGCTATAGTACCCAATTGTAACAACTGTTCTTCAAATGGAGCTACTTGTAATCAATGTAAATATCCTTATATTCTTGTTAACAATACATGCTATTCACAGACTATTGAGGACATCATTGGTGGAGCAAACAACAATCCTGTACCTCCACCACCTTTTAATAGGACAGAAGTTTTACCATCTGGACAAACTTTCATTGCTATCATTGACAAAAATGGATGCAACCAGTTGCAAACCTTCATTCTAGGAAAATGTTTCAGGACAATTGCAAATTGTCAGGTATATCAACCAACTGGTTTCTGCCAGATCTGCAATACAGGTTTCCTCGTTACCATATTTGGAGACTGTGTAAACAACAATACTCGGCTTAGATGTGAAAATGGATTCTGGTTGAACAAATCTTCTGATAGTTGTGTAAAAGTCAGCATTACTTGCGACTGGTTTTACCCTAATAACGGATCATGCTTTAACTGTTCGATAAACTACAAATTGGAAAATGGATTGTGTGTACCAAAAGTAAATTGTACTAACAGACAATTCTATTCAAATGGAGTTTGTGTTGATGTTAATATACTTTGTTCAACTTTCTCTTCTGTAGATGGTACTTGTTTGAGTTGTTTCTCCGGATACTTTTTGAGTGAAGGTAGGTGCTTGCGAATATCATCATCAGTGCAAGTTAATCTCTGTACATTCCCTTGCAGAACATGCTTTAGCGAGAGATTAGATTATTGCTTCAGTTGTTCATTTGGGTTTCAACTCAGAAATGCAAGATTCGGATCATGCATCCAAATACGCTATTGAAACAAATGATACGAACAGATTTATAATCTATTATTCTTCCCATCAGTTATATTTAGTTGTTGAGTTTAAAATAAGTTTAAAATATTTAAGTAAGATATTCTATAATCATCTAGAAAAATAAAACCAAATGTAGACATAAAATTAATTATTTTTGCAATCATTTCATACTTTCTATTTGTATTTCGCCAACTACTATTTAGAAAGGATTGGCTTCCTTTAAGATAGCACCAAAAGAAAGTCCTTTAATTTTAGCTTACGTAACTGTTACTGAGTTATCTTCTAGAACTCCGATTTTTTAAGCTATCTCAGAGGTATCATGCAGACCTACGCTATTATGTTTCTGATCTCACTTGCAGAGTAGTATTACATCTTTTCGACGATTTTGTTAATGTCTCCGCTGCTTAGGTCGTAATCGATTCCTTTCAAGTTACGTAAAAGCATCTATTTTCGAGATTAAGCATCTGGATTTTCTATGTAAATCATTTTGCTGAAACGTCTCTTTGCAGCAGAATCTAGTTCTTTGGGTAGGTTCGTTGCTCCTATCACCAAAATGTCACCACTTTTAGGACTATTTACTCCATCCATCAATACTAAGAACTCGGTTTTCAGCCTTCTTGAAGCTTAGTTTTAGTTCTAGGACCTGGCTGTAAGCATCGAATCAATTTCATCTATAAAGATTATGGAAGGGCATACCTGCTAGGCTCCAGCAAAAACTTTTCTGATCATTTTTTAGGACTCTCCTACGAATTTATTCAATATTGATGAGGCAGACAAAGCAAAAAATGTACATCCAGACTACTTGGCAAGAGCTTTGCAAATATAGGTCTTGCCGTTTCCAGGTGGACCATATAATAGCAGTCCTCTAGGTGGAGCTCTTATACCTGTATACAAATCTGGTCTTAATTTTGGACGAATTACAGCCTATTAAAGCAAAGACTTAGCTTACTTCAAGCCTACGATGTCATTAAAAGAGACATCGAGTTTCCTGACTATAAGTTACTAGACAGCAGGATCAAGTTAAACTTTCTTTTTGTATTTTTAAAATAGAGGTTTGCGATTTTAACTCTATGTTTTCAGCCTAGGATTAATTTCTTGTTCATTTTTATGTTTAGATGGGAGAGTTATAACCGGAACATTATTGCTGGGAACTTTCCTTTAAGGGAAACCAAGTTTAGTTATTTTGATTTGATTTGCTTATTTATTTTGTTTTTTGGCGGTAGCTATAGCTTTGAGCTCAAGATATTTGCTGATTTTTTATTTGATTGCATCAACGCTTTACTTTGATGTGGCTTGTAGCAAGACTTGTTTAAGAAGGATTACTATTTTGTCATAGCAGAGCGATGCATATTCGTAGTTACCTTCTTTTTCAAAATTTTAAGCCTTGACAGTTAATGCTTTTGCCTAGTTTAGTTTTTACATATTAAATCTGAAGAATAGAATAATTATATGCTAAATATAGCCAACCAAATAATAATCCTATTTTCATTCATGTTTGCTATCAATTCATGCTGTTGCTAATAGATTTGATGAGTATGATCGTCTCAACCTAACAACTTATTTAAATTGTTAATAATGATACATATTTGCTATCTTTTAGTAGTTCTGTTGTTGCTCCTAGCAGACAGCCGAGCCTAAACCTACAAACGCATCAAAGATTACGATATATACCTCAGTTTATGGTAATAAAAAAAGTAGAATGTCATAATCCATGATGTTTCGAACTTAGGACCAATCAAAGACTAATGTAATTCAAATAAATGCAAATTTTTTTATTACGAGTACAAATAAAAATAGGAGCGACCTGCACCTTACAATCGTACCGTACTTATGGTTTCTGGTATGCATGGAAATGAGTTTATTGGACCACATGTTTTACTTTATGGCTACTAGCACTTTAAGGGAGCGCATATTATATACTTTCCTATCGTTAATCCCTCTGGTTTTCAAAGATAAGATCGATACACCTATCCTTAAAAAGTTGATCCTAACAGAGACTTTCCTATTGATAATAACATAGCATGCTACCAGACATATTCAACAATTGTCTTGGACTATATCTTTAGAAAGTATCAAATTGATGTAACTTTTATTTTGCACAATGGAGGAAGTGAAATTGGGTTCAACTGGGGGACTCTTTATCATCAAGCTAATAGCCATACCGAAGAGTATTAAATGCAACTTTCGATTGCTGAAATGATGAAGAGGGTAGGTGGTAGCAACTAAGCTTTGGGTATTTAGTAGTTTAAAGTTGGCACGATGACTTAAGTCATTTATCCAGTGACTGGGACCTTCGATGATTGGGCTTTCGCAGCTAGTAGATATCCTTCGATTATTACAAAATGCCAAAATCATGAATATTAACCATATCCTTCAAATATGATGAATGGACTGGTGTTTTTGATTGAACTCGGTACTAAAAAGAAGGATTTATTTGGATCTTTGTAAGCAGTCAAATTTGGGCCTCGAAGCAGAGGAGATGGGTATGTTTCGAGAGGAATTCGGTTGTTAAAAGCTGGATTGTAGATAGTGAATCCTAGTCTTAGTCTAAAAATTAAATAAAATAAGGTATCATTAGTGGTTAGAGGTTGCTCAAGCGCATAAGTGGATCAACTAGATATCATTTAACATATAAGTTAAAAAGAAAATACTCTTTACTTTCGCTTGAAATCACCTGTCCAGGTAGAAGGTACAGTGAGAAAAGAAAATCCAAAACCATAAATAATTTCATTTTAGAATTTT
>Ga0194117_10006022_pt1 | contig 10795 bp, 5 predicted proteins | sample TA2MahsurfametaG_FD_160579 | JGI IMG/M metagenome (GOLD analysis project Ga0194117, IMG submission 160579) | Freshwater microbial communities from Lake Tanganyika, Tanzania - TA2015009 Mahale N1 surface | ecosystem: Environmental > Aquatic > Freshwater > Lake | place: Tanzania: Lake Tanganyika...
TATGTAGAGAATTGGGCCAAAGGTTTGGGACCTGAAGGAACCATTAAATAAAATAGGAAGTAGTAGACTAGTTTATAGTTCAAATTGGCTAAAACTTTGATTTTCAATAATATCAAAAAAGCACTTGGACTTGATAAATGCGATTTTTTCTTATATGGAGCTGCTCCACTCGATCCTACAATCCGCAAATACTTTTTAAGTCTTAACTTCTTACTGATTAATTCTTATGGAATGAGTTAAAGTACAGGCCCTCAAAATCTAACAGATAAAACGTCGCTTGACATCAACGGGCCTTTATAAAATTTCAGAGAAGTTGGACGTAGTTTCCCGGGGACAGAGCTGATAATAAAGAAAGCTAACTAAAAAGACTAAGATGGTACTAAATGAACTATTTAGGTGAGATGTGTTTCAGAGGTAGAAACGTTTTTATGGGATATTTCAAAAATGAAGAAGAAACAGCGAAAACAATCGATAATGAAGGCTACTTGCATTCTGGAGACAATGGTAAGGTAACCAAAGATGGGGTACTCTATATAACTGGTAGAGCTAAATAACTTATCATTACAGCTGGAGGATAGAACATTCCACCTGTTTTAATCGAAAATTAAATTAGAGCTGCTTTAACCTTTCTCGCTAACTGCATGGTTATTGGAGAAATGAGGAAGTATCTTACCTGCTTTGTTACTTTGAAAGAAGAGCCACCCGCGAGTGGTAAACTTGATAATTTGACGAAAGATTTCTTTGTTCAGATAGGTTCAAAGGCAACAACTGTCCAGTAGGCTATCAAATGCGAGAAGGTGAGGAAGGTAATAAGTGATGGTTTGAAAAAAGCAAACTAGAAGGCTATTTCTCGGGCTCAATACGTTCAAGACTTCATCATTTTACCTGAAGATTTTTCAGTTGAGACTGATACCTTAACCTCTACTTTGAAGTTGAAGAGAAAAGAAGTGGTGAAGAGATATGCCGATTAGATATAGAAAATGTACCAAAAACCATCTCTATGATCTATAACATGCTATCATTTAGAATAAAGTTTGATTCAAAATCATTTTCTTCAACGCACAGAAAAAAATTGAGTTATTTCTGCTGCTTTAAAGTCAGGAAAACCTAGACCTTGATTGATCTTTTCACGTGGACCAAAGATCTTGATCTGTCTCATGTGAGTATCTTTTCCTGAATGCTGATTCTGTAAAATAACGATTTGAATATTGATAGTCGTGATGTAGTTTTTCTAAGTGCTGTTCAGCAATTTAGTTTTAAGAGGAATGGTGTACCATCCTGTAGGTTACTTGAGCTCAATGTATTGCACCTACTTAAGATCTTGCATGTTGTTTCCTGCTCTTATCGATATTTTCGAAGGGGTGTATGACTAATCGGATTTGAAGTCAAAATACATACATAGTTCTTGAACGCGTGTTTTTTTCATAAACTGGATGTTGACGAAATGTGGTTGTGCCCCATCTGACTGCCAGAAAGTGTTAGTATTATCATCTCTAATCTGTTCAATACCGTTTCCGATTTTGGCAGAGGAAAGTGTCCAAACTGCTTCTTCTCCGATTTCTCTTCTAGTTTGATTGTTGGTAGGAGGTGCAGTGGTGAGGGTGAAAGCTGAGTAGATGCAATTTTACGTTGGTCCATTCAGATTTAAATATAAGATTAGTTTTATGTGAGTTATAATCGAAATTAAGAGGATAAACATCATAGACCAAATATCTATAGTGCTTAGAGTTTATCTTTGGTTTATTGTTTGATTTCTGTAAATTTTAATAAAGAAAGGAGCTATTTGAAGTATTAGCTATTTATTCCTTGCACTTTTTGTTTGAAGTCTAAGTTAGAAAGGATAAGTATTATATCTATGCATAATTCCATCTCAGAAATCGCCTTTTCTTTATCACTTATATTCATCTTTATTCTCCAATCAAAAAGTTAACCTTCATCGAAAAATTTGTTTGCTACGAGGTTAGCATGTGTAAGTTCGACTAGTAGATTCTGCTTGATGAGTAGAAATAGAATCAACTTGATCAGTCTCAGTATCAATTTATGTTAGTCTTTAAGTATGTTCAAAGCGAAAGGCTCATATTACCATTCGAAGGAACAGTTCCTAATTATTTTCAAACTTGCTTCTCTCAACTTTTAGTCACTCTCAGTTATAAGAGAAATGAATCTTATATAAACTCCTTCCTAAACAAAGAATCTTCTGCCTCTTTCAAGTGAAGAAATATTTACAAACACTCCCACGAGTATCCACCTAAGTTTATTCTCTCTTTCCAACAATGCATACAAAACTTCAATCAGATATCCTTTTTTATCTTACTCCCCTATAATTCTGAATACTATCTCCTCTTCTTTTGAAAGATTGAGCAACAATAATAGTCCAAGTTAAAGTTCTAGATCTTTCCATTCTTTCATCTTAAGAACTAAAGGCTCAATTAATTTGAAGTATTCTGGAACAAAATCAGATTCTGCGGCAAAATGGATAAGAGTTGATAAGCAGATAGTTGTTAGTTGAGGCTCAAAAACGTACTTCCTCAAAAATGTGATAAGTGAGGTATCTTTGAACATCAATCTGGCTTATGGAGTGGGTGTATACTGTAAAATCGCACTAATAGTACCATGTCTCACCTCTGCACTCTTATTTCCCAATAGCTAGATCAGATCTTTGACTAATTCTGCTGTAAGAGCGAGTTCTTGTTATTGTGTTTAAGTATTTTGCATGTCAACAATCAATTATAATCATTCAATTCTTTATCCATCTTCAATAAACATCAAATAAACTGAAAAAATATGATTTGTTTTTTCATTGGAAAAAACATAAACTATTTATCCCTTAGTTTCATTATCCTAAATATTTATAGGATTGCTATCTTTATTTATTTTTGAAGAAGTTAGCTGATTTGTCTTGTTGGTCTGAATGAAAGATGTTTATCTTTTTCAGTTGACCTGCTTTTTACTACATGGAATATTTTTCAAGGTTGAAAGGGTTTTTAAAAGTTACCTTTTATTCATAATGATTTATCATGAAGTACATGAACAAGAGAGATAGTTTACTTGTGGACTACAAATAGTATTCTTTCTTTTTATTATCCACATTGTACTCATAAAAAGTAATTTTCTCATTATCAAACTATTTTTTCAACCATTCCTCAAGTTTAACCATAATACTGTTGTCAATTTTATTTCTCTAATTTCTAGTTTAAAATCTGAGGTACTTGGTGACATTGATAGCCATGAATCCTTTGCCATTACTGAATCTAAATCTAGGATCATGAGTGACTAGGTTATGAACAATTTAAAAACTTTTATCATGATAGAGAACAGCTGAATTATTAGCTGGTTTTAGATTATATTTGGTAAATCTGACTTATATTTAGCATTCAATTTTGGCTTCGTATAGTTTTTACTTTAATCTTGGTAAATCTTATTTCTTGGCTATCAGTAGAGTGACATAGTTGAATTTTGATTATAGTGTAGTAACTGTGTTGTAGTTTTTTTTATCGTTAAGAATTTACTAAGGTTGGGATATGATTTAGTATTTGTTTTATTTTTTTGTTACTTGTTGCCCCATTTACGGATTTTAGCATTCATGCCCAAAGATATTGACTGGCTTCCTTATCATGAATTCATCAGATATCACAGATTAATTCAGACTATTTTTGAATCTTCTCTTCATTAATCTTCTAGCCTGCCTTAAGTTGACCAATTTTGGATTATTTTTATTATCTAGCATACAAAAGAACTTTAAACTGATTTCTTATCTGTCTTCGTATGGATTTTATCTTTTACTGTGAAACCAAAAGTATAATTTTGAGCTTTAAGATGGAGCTATACGCAGTCTTGTCACATAGACTCCAACCTAGTATTATTTTTTAATTTCATCCTACTACATTTATGTCCTTTTGCTCGTAATAGGTATAAAACTAATCTTAATGTTTGTATTTATCTCTGGTTTGGGATAAAACCACCGAAAATAACTAGTCACTCTTTGTTAGATCTATTCCTTTTGCTTCTCAGTTAAAATCTACCCTCTCGCATAGATATCCTAGTTTATTTCGTGGCAATCAAATAAAATCACGCCTCCACCACTGTTCAACATAGCACAGATATTGTCTTTGAACTCTACTTAGTAGTCTTTGAGCTTATGTATAGTTGGAAAATGTTTAACAGGTACACTTGTAACAGTTGGGTCGTAAATCCTTTGATTAATGATAAAAACACGTGAACATCCCATACACTTAGACTAAGTTATCTTGAAATTTTAAACAGACTTAAAATCATTTTTAAAATTTTATTTTTATTCTTAAACCTTGGATTTATATAATTCTAAATTTTAATGTATTAAGGACTGGATACAAAAAGCTATTTCATCTGCAAACATTTTCTAAAATGTATTACGCAGGTAGGATAGGTATTTGTTAAGTTCTTACTCCATTTATTTGATGAATTTGTTGAATTTGTTAGCAGCTTTCTTATTGCAATTTGTTGTAATATTTAAAAACTATTTTAGTTGTTGAAAAAATGATTTTTAGACTTAGGATTGCTTCTCTAGTTTAAAATAGCTCCGAAATTATTTTTAAAAAAATTGATTTATTTAATTCATACTCATTTAGTACAGCTAAGATTCTTTTCTTTTGTTATTTATCATCTCTTACAATTTTTACTTCTAATTGCTCAATGAACTAACTTGCAAAATTTTTTGCAAAGCAGTGAAGATCAAACTTGAGCCTGGAAATATTTTTTAATATAAATTTTCTTAAAGATAGGACTGAAGACAAAGCATTTTGAATTGATTTATTTTCAAAAAATTAAACAGAAGTTGATAAGCATCAAAGAGGTAGATCTCACTATTTTTGATTAGTTCCAGGAGGTATTCTCGGAACTATCCATTCCAAAATGGTTTAAGAGCAAATATGGAACTTTTCCTCAATGCATGGTTAACTTTTTTTAGAATGTGAAGAGGTTAATTCTTATATGGATTGAACATAGTAAAACACCCTTGACAATTATTTTCTTCGAACAGGTTATTTTGGCTTTAAAAGCCTTTTTGTTCTAAAGTTAGAAAATAGAATGTATTTGATAAAATATTTTGGTTATTTTTTGTTGAAATAACTTGTTGATGACAATCACTTTAGAATAACAAGTGTTGAAATATCTTAAAGTCTGATATATTAATCGGATAGAGTTGATTATCTTTGAGAGAGATAACTTTAGGATCATTGAGTTTTGAATAAGACATAATATTGAATAATCCTGAAAAACATGAGCTTTAATAAGGAAAAATTGCATTTTCATCGTAGATGTGTCTAAAAGAACTAAGTTACGCTTATTAATGAAGGCTTATGTGAAGAATTTTTAATTCTTGAGAATTTCCTTAAGATGTCTCACACATAAATTGCTGCCCAATAGACGACTAACTATTTATTATAAAGACACCTTTAAAGAGTCAAAACCAAAATTATAAAAGAGTAAATAAATATCAACATCTTTTACATACTCAGAAATGATCATACATACTATTTTACTGTGATGTCTCTACTTGTGACCAACTCTACTTGTGACCAAGTATCGATAAATAAGGATTGGATGACATCAAGCAGAGAAAGTAATGTCTATAAAAAATACAATTATCGAATATACGCAAGGATGAATGAAAATACAATGGAATTGTGAAACTTTTTGGGTTTTTGGATTGAAGGGAGTCAATTTGAGATTATTGCTGTTGTAAACAAAGTGGTATGATAAATCGACTATGTTATTATATTAATTTTAAACTAAATATAAAAATTAGTAAAAGATCAAAGTACGAATACTTTCATACTATTTCTTTGTTGCTGATAGTCGTTTAGACTTATCAAGACCATCCCAATGTGTTTCCATTAGAATAGCTTATTTCTCGCCAATAAAATTTTTTTTACTATGGAGACAGCTCGCTCAATTTTGGGGGACTCTTTAAAAAGGTTTTTATCTTTTAATCATTGAAAAAATAATACATGAATAATGTGGAGATTCTTGTATTTGTCTATGCGTAATACTCAATGCCTCTTTATGTATGGTATGCATAGAAGCGGATAGTTTAGTTAGGAAATTATTTTCTTAGCCACAACAGTGATTTATTCATTATTTTGGTGCTTGGAGGTGAAAATGTTTCTTTGAATTTCAGATACTAGGAAATATAAATAACAATAGTTATCTTCTGTTCATACACAAATTCTTGAGAGTAACTTACTAGTTTCAACAGCTAATCGAAGCTATTATTGTGATATAGTACGTAGGTACATAGGGCTGACTTAAAGCCATATGACCGAAATCTTTATTAGATGAAAAATCTCATCTTTTTTGATAGTTTTTACTTGACATCGTTCAGATATTTCTCTTTGACTATCATCAAAGATATGTATCTGTACTTATCTTCTTTTTTTTATGACATGCACTGATGAACAGAATCTATCTCAGATATTTTATACCCTTATTAGGGTAGCAGACATGGTTTGTCAAAACAACTTTGTGGTTTGCTTAGCAACCTTTTTTAGAGAGAGGTCAGATTTTGGACTTATGGTATGTAGTTTTGTTTGAATCTTCTCTTCATAAGTTTAGTAAGTTAACTTCCTTTAACATTTTTTGTTTGACCATTTTACAAAACTGCTGAAAAATAGCGTGATTCACTGCCTTCTTTCCTTTCCCAACAGTAGGTTAAGTAATTGTTGATTGGGTTGACTCTTATTCTAGCCATATAAACACCTTTCATATAATTTTGAGAATAGTGAAGTTGACCCATTTTTAGCATATTTTCTTCTCCTTTGTATTCCTCAAATATAGCTTTTTAAATGTTGGTTTGTTGAATGATAGGAACAAAAGTAAGTTGTACTTCGTTGTTATATTAAATTTTGGGATAAATAGATTTTAACATATGTTGGAGTATCTGTGAGATGTCTTACTTGTTATGTTAAGTAAGATTCTAACCTAAAGCAATGGCAGTTTTGTATTAGCCTTGACAGCCAAAGAAAATGACTCCTCCATAGCTATTTAGCATGGCACAGATTTCATTTTTGAGTAAAGAGTCATAATCTTTTAATGTTTTAATAGAGGGAAATACTTTTATAGGCGTTTAATTTACACTTTAATCGAGTATTTTACTTTTGAATTAGAAAAACTGTGAGCATCCCAAACATTTCATCTCAGGATCTCTGCGTAGCTATATTGTTTAGAACTCCTGTATTGTATGCGCTGATTTTTTTATAAGTTTAATTTGTGCAACTTTGGCTTTGATACTATTCAACAAATCCTGTAGTTGATATTAGTAATTTGTTGATCCTCTATAATCAAAGATGCACTTTTTGAGTGGCTGGAGGAACTAATCTTCCACAATTTAAAGTTATTTCTTTTAATTACTCAGTTTGCACAATATGAGCTCTTCCACATAGAAAACAATAAGTTCATCAAGTCGATTGGACTATATTCCAAAAAAATGCATGATCTCTTCGTTAAATATTTTTAGGTAGTTTATTTTCATAGAGGAATGCTAAAATTTTTTTTATTTGAATTAAATAAAATTATTTTAGAAAGAGTTTAATTATAGTAATTTTAGGTACTAACTTACTGAACTTGTGATGCCAGGATATAGGAGTTCAAAGAGACTTAGATGGCTACTATTTTATTTGCAGAAATATATGTTTTATTTGTTCTTGGCTTAGAGGTTGAGTCTGAAACGATGAATTTTGTAATCTAGGATCGTAATCATTTTTTTCATTTCTTTTTGCAGTTCATGTTGATAAATATTCCAGTTATTTTTGATAAATGATAATTGGGAATGCATGCCGTGGTTCCAGTAACTTTTTAAAGCTAGCATGTCGTCTTTTCTGATAATTTTGGTTATCTAGCGAATGTATTTTAAAAGATTTGGGCGATATTATATGGCATTTTACTATTTTGTTTTGAATTATGATGGTTTACGATTACGAACTATTTTTTTTTAATAAAATTCATTTGGCTCAATTTTCTCTCTAATTATATCAAATTAGTCACTGTTTGATAATTTTTATTGGTTTGATCTGACTGATAACATTTTGTTTTTGTCAATCAGACTGTGTTATCTTAACAAAAACTTACAGCTAATTTTATATTATTTGAGACTTATTTATATTATATATTTGCTATTTTATAATTACATCCTCAAAGAAATTATTGATCTTAGTTAATTAGATAATAATATCTTATTTTCACACCTTCTCAAGAACCTCACAACCTTACTTTTTTGCTCAGAATCTGTTTCCTACAACTCAACATCTAAAAGATGATGAGATGACTGGACAGCCTTTTCCTCAGCAAATGTAGGCGTTGACAGCGTTCGTAGTAAAGTAGACTTTTTTTTTGCACATCTAAATTTAATACCACTCAGAACTTTCTATGCTACAGTGCCTTAACTTGATATTTATTTCAGCTAAACTGAAGATTATCTAAAAGAAGTGGACCCTAGTTGACAAAAATTAATAAATACTGTACCTTTGAACAAAGAATGATTAACAAAAGCTAAAAAAGTATCCGAGTATTTCTCTTAAGTGCAAGCAGCATGAAATTATATAGGAGTACATGGTTATTACTTTTTGCCGCTCGTGTCCAAAAATTGGATTTGTCTACATAAACTTTAAATAATTGTCTCTGAATTGCCTTTTTTCAATTCCAACTAAATTTAAAAAGAAATCTGTTGGAATTAATTCCCGCCTGGCGTATATTGTACTTGTTAATACTGTAAATTTGGGTTGCATTTCAAGTGAGCAACTGTATCAGTATGAAGCGAATTTAAATCTATGAAATTTTAATGATCTTGAATCGATTGTTATGATGACTGAGAGCAAAGTATTGAATTTGCCATATTACTTAAATAATCCATGATGTATAAATATAATATTTCTTACAGGATAGAGGCTAATTTAATTGATATCGTATACTAATTTTCAAAGATGGTTTAAAGATATTATTATTAAAGAAGTTTAGAACTAAGATTGTTTGTTATAAATCATAGAAGTTTAATGAGATCTGTGAACCTGTTTAAGAGCGAAAATCTAGATTACTATTTATATATTTGTTAGCCCAATTTCGTCATTACCTTTTTCATACTGGTAATAAGTTATTCTTAAGAAGTACCATAAAGAGAACTAATCTATTTGATCTAAATAACTCAATAGTTACTGCTAAATCCACTTCAATCTTACTATAAGTTCGAGAATAGATTGAGGATAGTTTCACTTAAGAATTTGTATTTTGTTTGATCCTCACCATAAAGTAAAGTAGAGCATTTGAAAGGGCCAATTATTTTATGTGTAATTTTTTGTTGAAGAGTCTCTCCATTATCAACACTACATTTTGTAGATCTTCTCTCTTGAATTAATTTGAATTGAACATATTTTTTGATATTATTACAGAACTTGGTAGGATAGTTACTACATGTTGTTAAGTTGGTAACACTACTATTTTGTATTTCCTTTTGGTTTTTTGTTAGATGAATGATTACATTTATTCGTATTTCTTTTTTGAACTGCTACTATTTACTTCATTTGGAGAGTATGAACTACAGAGTTGTGTAGTTATCATATTTTTTAAAATGCTATCAATCGACTTTTAGAACTTCTATGAAACGATTATCAGTTTTTTTTTATTACTTAGTTCATCCTTGTAAACTCCACCCACCGTCATAAAGATAGCAACGATAAAACATACAGCCCCAAGGAAGATGATAAATTGGAAATGATTACTATAGAGTTTGAGGTATGCGAGCTAAATTAAGAATAGAGTACAGTTGGATTATATTTTCCTTGAGTATTTTAAACTCTCTATCGAATTTTCTTTATCTACAGTTCCTCCATCGCTCTCTTTCTAAACTAAATTTCCTGCTGCTTCTTAATTCTTTCCTCATTAATGCTTTCTTTATTCATTTGCGGTTTTTGTTGGCTCGTCGAAAAAGTATACACCAAATTCTTTTGTTCAAGAGCTATAAGGCGATAACCATTTTTTCGTATTGCTGTATTATTTCGATTTCTAATTTTGATTAGTATATTAAGCATGTTTATTCAACTATTCCTATAATGTTGAGCGTGTGTTTTTATATTATAAGTGAGCTAAATAAAATATAAAATACAAAATTAGATTGATGGTAATCATTTATAATATCCTTCGTTCAGCAAGTTAAGGATGTGTGTTATGTTACCGTATTCTGTCTCTTTTATTTGCCATAAATGGTCCAAACCTGAACTGGTATTGCGATTTTGCTTTAACACTCTTCGTAACTACAAGAGTTATGATTCCAATCTTCCCATTTGCGAAACTTGTGCCATTAGTTTTTCATTTACAGCGGTAACTCCGATAAATTTCTCACTGAATCCTTTGATTTCAATGGAATGTCTTGATTCGATTTGAGATATTTTATCCTCGTATATCTTCTTTTGGTTGATTACTTCTTCTTGAAGCTTCATCTTCAAATTTTCGACTATATTTTTGAGTTAAATAACTTACGCTTATTTTAGTTTGAACTTGTTTTAGAATTCCCTCTATGTTTTAGCAAGTTTTTCTTCTGTTTCTCTGAGTTTTAAAGAAATTCTTTGGTTCTAACCTAATAGACGTTTATTTTCAGATTACTGAGATGTTTTGTATATGTTAAGATTCATCTAGCCTTCTTTTTTATTTTTTTCAGCTTAGAAACTTGCCTAGTCAATTTTTCTCTTAAGGTTTCTTATCTCTTCTTATAACTTTTTCTATTTTTCTTTAAAGGCCATGTTTTGGTTTTATAAGGCTTGCTTATGTTTTT
>Ga0194117_10006035_pt1 | contig 10776 bp, 6 predicted proteins | sample TA2MahsurfametaG_FD_160579 | JGI IMG/M metagenome (GOLD analysis project Ga0194117, IMG submission 160579) | Freshwater microbial communities from Lake Tanganyika, Tanzania - TA2015009 Mahale N1 surface | ecosystem: Environmental > Aquatic > Freshwater > Lake | place: Tanzania: Lake Tanganyika...
TTTTTCTAGCTGGATACTTATTAGTAGCCATGTAAATAACAACTTATGTTCCTCTTAGTACTGGAACTTACAGATCCAAAGCTAAGGCTTCTACGACTATTTTTTTAGTAACGGGAACACAATACTTGATTGAAGAGAGGACATAGCCTTGTTTGATGGCTTCAAAAGCTGTTTTTTCAATCAATTTTATTTGTATATCAATATTATCTCCAACAACAGCTTACTTTGCTTTCTATCCACCTACAAGTATTTCTTTTACTAAGCATTGAGTATCTAAGGGAAGTATAACAAGCTTATCATCTTTTTTAAGGACTCCCCCTTAAATTTTACCTGACAGACAATGTCCACTAAGTTTGCCGAATTGTGGCTCAAAGACATTTGTAATGGTCATCCTAAATGGTTTATCGATAGGTCTAGGTGGCATTTATAAATCAGCAATCGTGTCCATGAAACTTTTGTTATAGGAAATATTCTAAGCCTAGAACTTTATCATATTTTTTTTAGTAATATTCACAGCATTTATAGCACTTATTGGCATGTAGATAATTGAGTCTTCATCAAACCCTATTTTAGTAAGATAAGTAGTAAGTCTATGTTTTATGTTTATAAATTTTTCGACACTCCATCCAATTCGATCCATCTTGTTCATTGCCACTATCAACTTATGAACTCCAAAAGAGCGAACAATGTAGGCATGTTATTTTGTTTGGCCACCTCCTATAAAAGAACTTTCAAAATTATCAGTATCTATAACCAAAATAGCGAAGTCAGCCTGTGCAGCTCCAGTGATCATGTTAGGTATAAAATCTCTATGACCTGGTGAATCTAAAAATACAACTTTCTTCCCTCCCAGATCAATCTTTTTTACACCCACATCAATTGTAACGCCTCTTAATCTTTATTCTTCAGTAGAGTCAGTAACCCAGGCGTGGCGGAAAGACTACATACCTATTTCTTTAGACTCTTTTTCATTCTTATGAACTTCCTTTTTAGATAGCATTTCGCCTTCTTTCAAAAATATGCCAACTAAAGTGGATTTTCCAGAATCTACATGACCTACAACAACTATATTGATAGTGTTTGAAGGACTGAAGTCTTTAGAAACGCCCAATGAAGGATACTCCATGTTGTAGTGATCAGTTTGAAGTTACTCAACCACATAAGAGTTCTTTCTATGACCTCCAATTACAACTTCTTCTTGTGAATTTTTGCGATGAATCTGTTCCTATTTAGACTGCTTGCTTTGTAAATTTAAGATGCCTTACTGGACTTCTTCTTTACCTTTACGACTTGTTATAGTTTGTTGTGCTTCTTTATTAAGCTGCTCTTGCTTAATCTTAGCCTCTTTTTCTTCTTTCTCTTTCTCTTTTTTCTTTTTTTCTTTTTATTTTTCTTATTTTTACTTTTCTCTTTGTTTTCCGCGTGTGATTCTGTCTACAGCTTTATCAAAGTTAAAAGATTATGCTTAGAGAGCTTTGATGGCTTAACTTTCCGTCAGATTGAACATATCCATAATTGAATCAACCATGCCCCACTAATCTAAATGAGATCGGAGATACCTTTTGTTAAATCTTGCTCAGAATGTGAGGAATAATCATCATCACTATAACCTTAAAGACCTGCTTTTACTAGTTTTCCTATTTTCGTTTGTCTGCTCATGTATCAAAGAATTGATTATTAAATTTTGATTAAACTTTGATTATTCTTATATTAACTAACAAATATAAAGCTTTGAGACTCCTAAGTAAGTTTATTAAAAATCAAAAATTCTAACGATAGACATTATGATATTATCATTATCAAAAATCTTAAGCTCTTGAGACAGATAGACTTTGTTGTATTTATTCTTTATGGTTTTACCATTCTTAAGAGACTTTCAAGGCCAATTTTTTAAGAGTTTCATTTGTTAAATCAAGCTCCAGATTCATATTTTTAGATTAAACTCCTTAAAGTATGTTATGGGCTAGTAACACATGCTATTGTATATCATTTGATATTTTTTTGAATTCATTTAGATTGTAAACTACCACATCTTCATGTTATAAGTTTATGACTTTTTTATTGTCGTTGTTTAGGCGTACTAATTACTCACAAATGCGATTTACATTCTGGAAGTAACTTTGATTATAAGGCTTGCTTAATGTTTTTTAGAACAACATTATGATATCTTTTTGGCTGCTTTTAAAATTAAGAGCTTGTTCCAAACTGAGAGTGAAATTCAGTAGCTATTCTTCAGTATATGCAACATAATTACTGAATATCTGCACAAAAGGCTAATAAATGTCATCAAGGAGATAATTAAGCGTTCGTTTAGGCAATAGTAAATCTTTTAACTCACTCATCTATGCTCTCAGCCTATTCCGATATTGATAGAGATTCATTACATATTTATAGTCTTTTTAATCAAACAACTTGATACCATAATCTTTGGGGCTCATTTGTTGGTTTTGTAAAGTGTTCTCATACACTGTAATAAATTCTTCATACATATCCTGGATAACTTCATAAAGTTGCACTCTATTTTTTATCAACTTTAAGACTTTCGGAAAAACATCTGATACGCAAATTTTAATTATATTCTTTAATGTGCTTAGATAACGATTTGTTTATCTCAACAACTATTTTACTTTTTTTACCCTTTCCGTCCAATCTTAGGCTTAAAAATTTAACTTCTCCATAAAACTTTCAAAAATTTTTTAGTCCATGCTTCCTTCAAAAACTTGCAGTAGCCATTACAGATTATACTTGAAACGTGTGAGCTCTTTTAAATCATTGGATTTATTACCTATAAAATTGTTCAGCAAGAACTCAACTTGTTCCACTTTTATCATATTGTCTTTGACCTATTCACACTCAGCATCTTAGTTTCTAATCTCATAGCCGATATCGCCCTCTAACTTTCCATCAAAATAATCAGAAAGTTAGATTAAAAGTTATTTAGAGCGTTCCATCGCCTCTTCTCCCTTCACTATCTTTTATTTTCTCAAACTTTGATAATGATTAAGCAGCTATATCTAAGACTATACATACTTCTTCATAATTTCCTCACATTTCGACTAAGTTTTTGGGAAAAAACTATTAAAAAAATATGGTTCGATATTGTCATCCTTCGTTTACTTGATGACTTGCTTGGTTTGAGCGATTTGTAGTATCCCTTCTTGTATCTTTAGATAAGAATCTTTGAATTTTTTTTAGATCTACTCATCGATCTATTTGATGTTGGGAGTCACAGGTTTCTCTATTTTGAGATTTTATTTTTATTGCTATTTTATGGCTTTAATAGTTTATAAACTATTTCTCTCAATATCCACAAAACTTTACTACAAAAAAATGAGCCTACTCTTGAAACGTAAAACTGATAGCATCGTCTTACTAAACTTTACGACTCCTTTTGCTTTTTCCTAAAGAGCAATGAGAGAGCCCAGCTTTTTGCATTCTTTTCTACCCAAATATTAACGCATAATTTTATCTTTTCCCATTCCGATCACTTTTTTCAAAGAATCTATTTAAAGTTTAATCTCCCCTAGTTTTTTCTACAGTTTAGCTATCTGTCCGTAGAAATTATCTGAATTGGTCCTCGGATTTTAAAACTGATTAATCAGTTCTTGACGTTAAGTTTCGATCCTTTCATTGATACTTTTATAGTAGTCTTTAAAGATATGAGCCATAAAAAATGCTTTGAATATATCTGATACAACATCGTTAGCAAAAGCACTATTGGCTTGAAATACTCGCCCTATTAATTGAATGTTATCTTTTTGACCTTTGGTAACGTGAAAAATCAGCCTGTTAAACACACAGTCTGGTCTGATGATAAAGGGCTAAAGTTCCATTAGGAGGTTTTTACAGTTGGCAAGAAAATTAACACTTCTTAAGGGTAATTAGAAGTATTAGCAGCGGTTAAGTTATTGATAGAGTTTTATCATGTTGGTCTTAAGGCGTTGCATGACTTCTAGAAGAGGCTGAAAATTTTGAACATAGTCTTATTCCTGAGCCATCCTCTCCGAATAAATAGCATCCAAATTCAATGAAGTTAGAACTTGCACACTATTTACTGATTAATAGTATTCACTTACTATCTTAACTTTATTGAGATAATTTTTGAACTTACTCTCCAGAAAAGTCAAAATTTACTACTTCTGATTGATCGCCTTACACTCTGACTAAATCTATTTTTGCTCCGATGCCAACTCCTCAACCCGATACGTGATTTGATCCCTCATTCTGGTAAATCCTTTCCTGATTTCTTCATTTCCTTGTAAAACTTGGATATCGTTTGTTATCGTTTCAAAAAATTGTTCAGCAAATACTTTGATTTTTTCTGTATTTATGATGTTTTTTTTGAGTAACTCTCCGGACTGTTTGACAAGTATCATATATCTATTTTCAGTGAGATTATCTCCGAGTGAGGACCTAAAAAGTTTCAGACTGATTCTATCTCCTAAATGTCTTTGGAAAACGGGTAACTATATTTTGATCGAGTAGTTGGTATTTAAATACTAAACTACTTCTTTCCTTAGTGATTCCTGAGTGATCATATTATATTTGTAATTTCAAATTTTATTAACGAATCCGTCGTATTTAATCATTTTGCATACCTAAGTAAAAGAATTGAAGACTATAAATACTCTGGTGATTAAAAGATTTAATAAAAGCATTTAATATTGCCCCATATAATTTAGCAATGAAAAAATACAAACCAAAACCCAAGCCTCAAGATATCTGCCTTAACAGTAACAACTTCTACAGACCCATGATAGAAACAGATGCACTCTATCCTCAGAACCTTTTAAACCTTTCCTTACCTCAATTCAAAATATACATCTAAAAAATCACAAGAGATATCAACCTTCTACTCCATATGAATGATCATCAGTTTTGGAAATAGTTGGAAGAGAATGATTCCCTTTGTATAGCTCTATAAAGTTGTCTTTATGTTCTGCCAAGAAGAGTGTATTCAGGTTATGAAGTTAGTAGTCTTTTGAAAAGGGAGACCATTTCAGAAAACGATTAAAATTATCAAAATTTCAAGTTATATGCCCATCTAAAAAAAGCTGTTCTCTACATTTATTACAGAATCAGTCTTGCCTCGACTTAGATTCAAAAATAGCAAGTTTACAGAATATGGCTTTTGGACATACCAAAACTGTTAGATTTAACAGCAATATACGGAGAAAGTAACCCTGCTATCACTCGTAGAATAATTTAAAATACATATTCCATTAATTCAGATTATGAGTATGATACTTTTGATTTCTTCTCACATATAGAAAACCATAAGCTACTATCTTTCGAAGGCTAAAAATTAATTTCGATTGATTTTAGTCCTCACTCTCTGAAAAATAGACGTTATGGCAATCGTTAGAAGTTTATGGTCTCATAAGCTATGCAGGAAATATTCAGATTAAAAGATCTTCTGTTCAACCTTACAAACTTTTTGGTGTTTTTCCCACAGAAGTATGTTTATTAGCTGGCCTCTGATTATAAAATACAAGAGAGACTCCTGAGATCTTTATCTCTCTTTTTAAAGGAGTCTTCTGAAGAATGGAAACTTGGATAATACTAAAAGTATTTCTAATTTCACCTCTAGGATATAAGACAATCTGCAGCTAAATATTTTCTGCTTGAATTCAAAATTCTAAGAAATATTCTATAATCTGATTATCAAAAAGATCTTCAGCAACTAGCATAGAATACTTATGAGACATTATGCCTGACATTCTAATTGAAGAAAAATGAGGAGTAAAGCAAGTATTTCAGAAGAATGATCAACATACTCATTTAAAATAGCAACTAGCAAATATTTTTTTTACCAGCACATAAACTCAGAAATCCTGATAAAAGAGTTGAAAAGGCACTTCAAGAATGTGTTAAATATGAAAGCTCATATCGCAAATCTAATACGCAAGCAGGAAGTACTCCCCTCTTTGATGAGACTTACTAAAGATTTAAGTAAAGTTTAAAAAAATGGAGATTATTGAATAAAAAATCTACTTTGGAAAATAAATCTCCGCTATAATAAGCTAAAAACTTAGAGAAGCTTAGTCCGTAGAAATATTCTTATGATTTTGATCAAATATAAAAACTGAAATATAAATTCATATCTTTTTAGTACGATGATGACTATGAAGAGATTGACTAGTTTGCCAGATTTGATCACTAACAAATCAGAAAAACTTAAAAATACCCAAACTTAAGCATGATGTATAAAAAAAAACCTAACGCAAATAGTTACTAAATAGGAAAAGTAGTCTCAAGAGACCCGGAGTTGTCTGTGTGGAGTGATATTAGTTCCTAGCAAAAATCTTAGGCATAATTATCTATCCAATAAAATTAGTTCTCAATTAATAGTTTTTTATAAGTCTAACCAAAGTCGCCACAGAACTTTAAAAAGAATTTCAAATAAAAATAGATGCCTTAACAACTTTCCCTCGTGTATGATTAGACTGAGAAAAAATTTAAAAATATTAAACTTAAATAAAAATAAAAAGATCTATCGATTACTATGAACTTATCAGTTATACACCCCTAAAAAAACAATCTTTCAATTTGTTAGGGAAACCAAGTCGATCAAAATAAAGAGGAAAAAGATGAATTGACCAGTCTGCTAGCTGATATCAACTCTCTGTCACATTTTAGAGAAATTATTGGGAATGAGGAGGTATTATTCAGCGACAATTAAGATTTTGGCACTTTCGAATGGGAAAATTAATCTTAATGTCCGTTCTCGATTCCATGATTCACTCAGCTCTTCTACTTTTGATTAATAAATAAATATTATTATTTAATATAAATATTATTATTTAATAAAGTACATGAAAAGAGCACTACTCTTATTTTTAGCTTTAATTATAACCAGCATCTACTTCTCTCATCACTAAAACTCAAATCAAGTCTACCAGAATTGGAAATCTACCTTTGGCTTTGAGTTTTAAAACCAAGAAGATATCTATAGAAGTATGATTTTTGCAAAGAACTTGGAAATCATATAAAATCATAACTCAGATCCCTCACAAACTTACAAGATGGGAATAAACCAGTTCACCGGCCTCACTTAACAATAATTTGTGTCAATCATGCTCCATGATAAAAAAGTCACATCAACAAGTTAAACCTTAAATGTTCAAATTTAAAGGAAATAATCGAATGCAAATATAGATTGGACTACTAAAGGACAAGTTTCACCTGTCAAAAATCAAGGACAATGTGGATCTTGCTGGGCATTTAGTGCAGTTGCTGTTTTGTAATCACTCGCTCTCTCCAAAGGACAAACCGTAAACCTCTCAGAGCAGCAGCTTGTAGACTGCAGTCTTCTTTATGGAAACTTCGGATGCGAAGGTGGATAGAATTATGGAGCTCTAGCATATGTCAGAGATCATGGAATAACTGATACTCAAAGTTATCCTTATGTAGCAAAGAACCAGTTTTGTAAAATCCATGGAGGAAATTTCAAGATTTCACATGTAAATTCAGTGAGTGGATGCGAAAACATTTAAAGTGCAATTCAACAAAGACCTATCGGCATTGCAGTAGACGCCACAAATTGGAGCAAGTATGCCTCAGGTATCTTTAACAATTGTGCTAATAAACTCAATCATAATGTACTTTTAGTCGGAATGATTGACGCTCATTCCAAACTGAAAAGCTCTTATTACAAAGTGAAAAACTCTTGGGGAACTACATGGGGTGAGCAAGGATTTATCCGTTTGGCATTGGGAAATACTTGTGGTATTTGTGATGACAAGTCTCCTTGGGCTGAATGATTGAAGTCAAAAATGAAAGACAATAATTTAAATAATCAATAAGTATTTTAAACAGTGAAGTTTGATAGATTTTTTAGCCATTTTTTAATACTTGACTTCGAGTTTATATTCTTGAGTAACCAAGGATGACCCTTTTATATTATGATTTTTACTAATAGTTAGGAAGAAGTCCAGCGTTGTTATTACTTGATTTCGAGCATACAATCAATAAAATTCTGAAATTCTCTGCTGTAATATTAAGGAAGTTTTTTAACCTCTTGGTTTTTGAACTGATTGATTAGATCAGGCTATTACCCATTAACAAGAGGGAATTAACCAGTCGCTATATAAAACTTGATTTACCTAACTCAAATAAAATCAGTCCTAAGCCCCATACGTCGCTTTTGAAACCATACTTTCTGTTTATCATTCTTTCAGGACTTTTGTAGGATAAAGTTCCTATAACGGTGTTAGCAAAATACTACTCTTAAACTAACTCTTTGGTTATCCCAAAATCTGATAGTTTGACTTCACCTTTGGAGTTTAGTAAGATGTTTGCAGGTTTTATATCTCTATGCATGTGATTCTTGCTATGAAGATAGCTCAAACCACATAGTATTTGTAAGGCTATTTTAGCTATGACACCTTAATCAATTTGTGGTATTGTGTCTGTCATTTTATAAAGTTGGATGATATCCTCCAGCGAGCCTGCATCCATAAGTTAGAGTATAACTTTGACAGTTCCTTCCTGGAAGTATGCAGCATAGAGTGCTACTAAAAAATTACATTTATATCCATTTCTTTACTCTTCGATTAAATTACTCAGCAAAACTCGAATATCATTCATAAGTTGGTGTCTTTTATTTCGATCGTAAGTGTTGATTGACTTTATTTTTCAAAAATTACTTTGATAGCGACTGGAATGTTCAAAGGTAAGTATATTCCGCTTTATACAACACAAGCTGCACCTTTACCCAACCTTTACTTCACTTATAAAGAATTTTTCGAGATAGGCATTAAGAATGGGATATGTTCGCCAGTAATAGTGGCAATACCTTATGGTCCGATATGAATTCCATCTTTAATAAACCTCAGTCCATCAGAGCCTAAATAAGAATGTGTAAACCTATTTATGAAAAAATGCTTTGTTACATTTCGCTGATTGTTTCACATTAAATTTGAAGGTTGAGTTTACGCTTTCCTCCCATTATAATTCAAAAAAGATTATCTTAAAAAAGGTGATAACTTTCTAAGAGCTAATAAAAGATAAAATGGATGTTCTGTTGTAAAATGAAAGTTTTTTTGAAAAATTTAGAAGGACTCTTTAAAGTTACAATAAGCTTGATGTATTTGAAGCAGACTTTTCATAGCACGCCAAGCCAATAAATATAAAAATATAAATGAAAAATATTAATGATTTTAAATTTAATTTACTATCGTTTAAATGCTAAATGAAGATTCAGAGTATATACAAGAAGTCTATGAAAACATTCATAACAGCAGTATAACATCTTAAATTGTAAGATAAAGCACTTTAAAGTAAACAAAAAAAAGTAGCAAAACTAATTGTAGTACGAGATTTGCTTTTGTCACATCTAAAATAGTCTCTACTCAAATATCTATACATACAAGTAGTGGACTAATTGAAAATTAATATGTAAAGCAATCTTTCAGAAAGACTTACAAATTTATAAAAAAATATAAATCGAGGTAGATTGTTATGTGGCTAGAAGCAAGAGTGCAACAATAATTGCAACTTACTTGATTAGCCATTTTACTATGCAGTTTAACAATTTGTTAATATCTATTCAAATATAACATCAATATGTTCTCAAACATCAGAAAAAAATAATATGAAACCTACAATAAATTTGTCAAGAATTTTGAATTTGTAGTTTAGATATTTTAAAATGCTTTAATGTTGAATCTTTCATAATTAGATTTATGGATCAAAATAACTCAAACCAAATCATAAAAGGAGCAATCAACATCTTCATACTCATAGCTATTGTCATTTCCCTTTTTCAATAACTAAACTTCTCCTCAACACCTACCACAGAAGAGGCTGCAGCCCCTGTTCCTGAAATCAATGTCAATGGAACTAAAGTTGATGGCTTAGTCATCATCACTTCTGATCATTTTAAGAAGTAAATCAAGGAACTGCTCATCTAAAAAGACCTAAATATCTAAATCAAAGACTTCCCTTTTGAAGGAAATGAGTACTGGATCAATATGTTCTTGACACACGGACACATGGTTGTCGTATTCTTCATTGTCTCAAGGTATCAATCTGAAACTGATCAGTCGAAAAAGAAAAAATGGATGATGCTGGGTATGGCTCTTGTGTTTGGATGGATGTTTTTGGCTCCCAATCTTAAACCCAAAAGATTAGGTCTTGAATTCAAAGGAGTAAAGGTCTATCAAAATGAGCAATTTATTAAGGATGAGTTAGCTGCCAAGATTGAAGTTTATGAAGAAGAAAGTATTTTTGATCTTGACCCCATCCAATAAACAGCTAAGCCAGCAGCTGCAGCCAAGGAAGAGGATAATTTTGTTATTTAAGAAGAATAGGTTGATTTCTGAAAGTTATCTAAACACACTTTCTATCTACTTAAAACAATAATTAACTCATTCATAGTTAAAGGAATCACAGAGTAATATTAAATTCAAAGATCAACTTTTAAACATTATCTGCATCTCTGATAAGGATTTCACCTTGTTATTTCTGAGAGCATGTGCGATCAAAATACATCCTCAGCTGTATGTTGCCGTTGGAATAAGGGCCGATGTTTATCTTTTGTTATTTGACTCTGATAAAAGGAGAGTTGGAGGTTACTATGATTTGTTTGTGTTCGGCTGTTGGGTTGGAATAACTCAGCATTTTCTTGATCAAAAGGTCTGTAGTAACTGCAATGTCTTTGTAGTATTTGACGTGCTCCATAATTTAAATTATAAAAAAAATGTGAATCTGGTATTCTTATGTTAAAGATTTCGTCTGGGTTAGAACAATTTGTTAAATTGACTTATCAAAATG
>Ga0194117_10006036_pt1 | contig 10776 bp, 7 predicted proteins | sample TA2MahsurfametaG_FD_160579 | JGI IMG/M metagenome (GOLD analysis project Ga0194117, IMG submission 160579) | Freshwater microbial communities from Lake Tanganyika, Tanzania - TA2015009 Mahale N1 surface | ecosystem: Environmental > Aquatic > Freshwater > Lake | place: Tanzania: Lake Tanganyika...
AAGCTCCTCCCATGGATTTACCAAGTGTAGATGAAATGAAATCAATTTTTCCGTGCAAACCAAATAACTCAGGGGTACCTTTTCCTGTTTTTCCAATAAAACCTGCAGCATGGCATTCATCTACATAGATATAAGCATTATATTTTTGAGCAAGTTAGTAAATTTTATCTAAAGGAGCAATGTCTCCATCCATACTGAAGACTCCATCTGTTATAATCACTTTCATTCTTGCTGATTGATGTACTTTTAATTGTTATTCAAGGTCAGTCATGTCCAAATGTTTGAATCTTGATTTTTGGGCTTTACATAACCTAATACCATCAATGATTGAAGCATGATTCAAGGCGTCACTAATGATGGCATCTTCTGGACCAAAGATTGCCTAGAAGAAACCTGCATTTGCATCGAATCCACTTGGAAAAAGGATAGTGTCCTCTAAGTTGTAGTAATCGGCAATAAATTTTTCTAGTTGTTTGTGAATATCTTGAGTACCACAGATAAATCGGACTGAGCTCATTCCGAATCCATGAGTATCTAATGTTTTTTTAGCAGCTTGAATTAAACGGGCGTTATTGGAGAGGCCCAGATAGTTGTTGGCACAAAAATTGAGTACAGTTTTTCCATTAGCATTGATTTCAGAGAGCTGTGGAGATGTGATGATTCTTTCAGCTTTGTATGTTCCAGCTTATTTCATAGCTTGAAGTTCTTTACTTAGATGTGTTTGCAAAAATTTGGTAACTTTACTCGCCATTAAATATATAAGCAAAATAATTTCCAAATAAACTTATTATTAAACATCAAGAATAAGGAAAACTTAATTTAGTTTAGATTAACTTTTATTGTCCACTATACATAATAAAAATAATGAATATAACTGGCAGAGAAGAAACTCCTCAAGAAATATTTAAACACTCTAGTAACACTTCAACAGCCAAATATCTATGGAGCTTCTCTAAATCTAAAAGATTTGCTGATCAACGAGGATACACAAACACAATTAGTTACAATTTGCCCTCATCGATCACTAAAAGAAAGACTGGATTCGGATATGGAAACAGATCTAAATTCTTTGATGGTCACAATCTCACTAATCCTTCACCTGGAAAGTATTAGGCTAGGTCTGATTTTGAAAGCAAAGGTTAGAAAAAAGGCCATAGATTTACAAATAATAGAGATTAAGTAGTATTTGCAAACTACTTGAAACAAATGTAAAACACGCCAGCTGTTTACACTTTAACCTAAAGTCAAGTCAAAACATCGAGAGCATACTCTATGAGACCTAAAACAGCCTATCCCAAAAATTGTAGTTTTTCTTATATAAAGACTTCATTCCAAATGATTAAGATAATGTTAGAATGAATCAATTGCCAGGTCCCGGAAAATATGAAACTATAGATATGCTAGGAAGCGGTCGAGATTTTTATAATTCTAAATACAAAACACAAAAACAGAAATCTTTTATTGGAAGTGAAAGATTTTTGAATAGTAGTTATTTTTTAAGTGAGATAAGAAAACACCCGGACCGGGAGATTATAAAGTTTAGCATTTAATAGAGCCTGATGGTAACTACGTGCTCTCTAACATGAAAGGATCAGGAAGGAGACAGATTTTGAATCAGAAAAGAGAACTCCAGTTGACATCAGTTACTCTTGATACACCAGGACCCGGAGCCTACCAAAAACCGAGTGATTTCGGACATTATAACAAACCAGCTCCTTTTTAGAGACCTAGAACAGCCAGAAATTGAGATTTATTGACCCCATTAATAATATTTCATCAATTATAAAAACATATAATTAAATAAACAATTTCAGATGACTTTATTCCAATTTTTTATTACCTATGTATCAATCTGTGACAATATGATTTATTTACGACTACTCTTAACTTCTTTATAATAATTTCAAATACATGTCGAGTGATTCCATCAAAGTTGTCTGCAGGTTGCGGCCACTTAACAAAATATAAATTGCCAATAAAGGAGAGGAGTGTGTTAACTTTACCAACAAAGAAATAACGATCGCAGTATTAACTTAGTTATTCAGATAGGCGGAGAAGAAAATAAATACAATTTTGCATTTGATAAAATTTTTGGACCCTCTACTCAACAGGTTGAAATCTACAAGGAAGTTGCAATACCTGTCATTAAGTCTGTTATTTCTGGTTTCAATGGAACTATTTTCGCTTATGGACAGACAGGTGGAGGCAAAACTTGGACCATGGAGGTAAAAAATCATCAATATAGGGTCCCAATCACCATGATTCTTAATTTAAAGGTTTGATACCTCGCACAATTTAAGGTCTATTCTAAGCTATTGCTGAAGGTGACTAAAATATGTAGTTTGTTATAAAATGTTCATACATCTAGATTTACAATGAAAAACTTTTCGATTTACTTGATCGTAAGTATACTTTATATTATGTAGCATCAAAGTCGAGGCTGTAGATCAAAGAGGATAAGCATAAGGGAGTTTATATTCAAAATTGTACTTAGATAAGTGTAGGGTCCGCTTAACAAATGTTGAAAACTATGGACAATGGCGCGCAGAATAGAAAAGTAGCATTTACAGGAATGAATGAGAGAAGTTCAAGAAGTCACTCTTTATTTATTATCTATGTTTATCAAAAAAATACAAAAAAAGATAGCACCAAGCAAAGTAAGTTATATTTTGTAGATCTGGCAGGATCAGAAAAGGTTTCTAAAACTGGATGTCAGGGTGTGCAACTATAATAAGCTAAAAATATCAACAAGAGTCTTAGTTGTCTTGGAAATGTCATCAATGCTCTGACTTCATAAAAAAAATAGCACGTTCCTTATAGAGATTCAAAGTTAACTCGTGTGCTGCAATAATCTTTAGGCGGTAATAGTAAAACAACGCTTATAATTAATTGCTCTATGTGTACTTACAATGATAAGGAGACTTTAAGTACACTTAGATTTGGATACAGGGCTAAGAGCATTAAAAATAAAGCAAAAGTCAATTAATAGAAAAGTGCAAAGGAGTTACTTTTGATGTTATAAGTTGCAAATAAGACAATCGCAGATCTGAAACTTCAACTGGGAGGTAAAATGCCTGTTTCTTTATAATAAGGCGAGAATACATCAATGAATGAGGAAAGTATAGCTATAATCGAATAGCTAAAATAAAAAATATAAGAGCATAAGAGATAATAATAATAAAAAATGAAAGAACTAAAATAAATGTAGTTAAGAATCAAAACTGTGTTACTCTAACTATCTGAAACCAAATAACATTTTGCAGTACATACTGATACTTGTAAGTCTATTTTCAAAAATCTGAAAGGTAGTTTAACAAGGTTGAACAAGTATATGAGTCGTGTTTATATTGATTTGGAGTATTGGATCAATAATCTTATTATTCAGGGTAGTGATTAGAATCTGTAAATCAAAGAGAATCTTGATAAGACCTTTCAAAATATTGTCTAGTTTACTTCTTACTATGATAACTAAGTCAAGAAGTTTTTCACTTAAGAAGAAAATTAAAATTAAGTGTCTTAAATGGTTTGTTAGGAGAATTTAGGAAATACCAAAAACGATAGATCTTTTCAGAAGAAAATAAAAATGACTTATTCAGAGCCCAACTTGATTTGTTCTGGCCCAGCAATCAACTAATAATTGCAGATGAGCTGTATAGTCGATAAAAAAGGAGAAAATCAAGAAGACATTACAAATGTTAACTCTGATAAAGTTTCACAAGAAGAATCTTTTACTGAAATATAGACACTCCTCTAAAGTCTATAGACTAAGTAAAGTCAAAGAATGGCCATATAATAGCTTTCTTACAAGTTGAAAGTATTATCCAAGGAAAACTAAGAGCTCGCCTCCAAAAATTAAAAACTGATGAATGAAAATAAGTTAATAGCTCAAAAAGTAGAAGAAAAGTTTGAGTAAAGAGTGTTAGATTTATAAGAAAGAGTGGACGAATATCGCCATATTATAGTAAATTTGATTCAATTTAGAAATAAAAGGACAATTAGATCACAAACTATCTAAAATAAATATAAAAATACAAAAAGTTGAACATAAATGAGAAAGTAGTTTCATAACGCCTCAAAAAGTATATTATTTATGATGTAGAGTAATCTAAGGTAACAACAATCTGAAAAATTACTACTAAATGGAAGAAAAACTTAGATCTCTAGCATCATAGAGACAGAAATTGTTTAACTAACTTTACAATGTAAGAAATCAACTTGATGATGCTTAGCTCACTATCAAATAGAAATAGTAACATATCGAATCTTTAAAGGAAGTTATGAAAGAGCTAACTGTTCATCCATAACCTTAAGTTCCTATGAAGAGGGAAGATATATAGAAAAAGTATAATAAGTAGATATATGGAACTGATACTCCCAATGTGGTAGTGACAATTAAAGGTGGATCTAAGACTTCCTAGATTAGTCCAAGTGTTGTAGTTCCTAGTAAGCAAAAGCAATCTTCACTTCGTAAAAAAGTAACTTTGAATGAAAGCAGATAGGACAAGGGGAATATTTTACCTTATATCAAAGGATTTTTCATTTGAATTGATGGATACGTATTATCATAATCGTAAATGTAAAACTATTAAAAATAATAAGTTCAGTTATGGTTAATACAATCATTTCCATTTATCTTTTTTACGCTCTTCCTCTCTAGATTTTAACTTATCTTCCTCGAGTAAAATGAGTAAATTTTTACACTTTTTGAAAACTTTCCTTTAGAAGTAAGAAAGTTCCTTCTATTTTATCTTGTTTTAAATAGTTTCTGGAGTTATCTAAAGTTGAGTGCGATGCACAATTTATGATTTGATGTAACTTACATGAGGATAAATTTCTTTGAATGCTTTTTTGGCTTATTCTGAATCAATACACGATGTATACGTCTTGAGACCAGCAGTATTGTTTACATTGTAAATGTTTAAGATCCTATTTACATTTTGTTTGATAACATCAAATACCTACTGCAGTATTGTTAGATTTGATTTTGTTTCCTGCTGAATTTTTTAGATAATTTTATCTTTTAAAACAAAGCATGCATACAATAAAGTTTAGTAGTCAGTTATCAGTTGCTTTCTAACACTTTTCCACATGTAGTTTTCCTTCTCATCAAAGTAATGCACATTCAAGATATCCCAACTTTTCATAAACGCAGTATCTTTTGTTAAAAGCATGTTTTGCATATATTTGAAGTAGTATTTAGTCATTTGGTAGTTCATTTGATCTTGGAACAATTATAAGTTCCCTAAAAATTTGCCCTACTTATTGAGCATCTAGAGTTTCCTGAAAAGATACTCTTTGGCTTTTTGCCTGTTCTCTCTCGTCCCCAAGAAAGATAATGTCATATTTTTTCTAGGAGGAGTAGGATCAAATATCATCATTTTAATGGCAGGTATATCTCTTTCAAGTTGGTTTTTAACTGAAAGTAAAACTGATTTCTGATTAGGCTGAGCTAAGTATAAACTAATGTTAAAGTTATACTACTATTTTCTATTTGGCTCCTCGAAGAAAAACATAATTTCTTTTCTTGTTTTTTAGATCTCTGCTCTTGTGCCAATTATGGTTATTTCTTTATTTTTTTGTTGAATGTAATAAAAGGGGTGGTTGATTTATTTGAAAGGTGATTCTCTGCTTATTCTAAATTCAGCGATACCTGGTTTTCTTTTCAAAGATCCCATATTGTTTACTATAGTCTTTATCTAATAGGGGTTGAAGTATAATCTCTCAATTTAGAAGGTTGACAATCTTTTCTTTATCTCTTCATAAGCTCTAAGGATATTTTCTTTTCCGCCTTTTATCAGTAATTTACAAGTAACTTCTAAAGGATAACATTATTATCCAAGATAAAGTCTGTGATAATAAATTGCCACTTGTGTCAATTTTTCAATTTGGTTAATCACTGAGTGGCCAGGGCCTAATAATTTTTTTAAAAATATAGCAGGAACTGGTATATAGGCTTAGGTAATACCCATTTCCACCTGCAATTCGTTGATGATTTCATTTGTAATTGCAACAATTTGCTCAAACATACTGATTTGATCTCCATTTCCGATGACACTCACTTCAATGTTTCTTAAGAAAAAGTCACCTGAACTTCTGCCATTGATATCAAAGTAGATTTGTGCACCTATCTTTTCAAAAAGTATGAAGTTGCTTTTCAGGATGAGTTGCATTTGAATTTTGTTAAGTTGTAGAGATTTTTTCTAGTCGGGAGATTTTTGATCTTTTATTTGGCTGAAGTTATTAATCTGCTGGAAAAACTTCTGATTTTTCTGCAGATAAGTTTGGAATTTATCTATAGCCTTCTTAGTTACTTCATAAAATTCATCCTTCTTTTTGTTTATAGGTGTTGTTCTTTTCGCAATTAAATCTTTATTTGTCTTTTTGGGAGTTTCCTATACTTCCATTCTCTTATCTGGTCTTTCACGTGGGTCTTATTTCTATCTGATGATTTTTTATTTGTCTTTGCTCCTTTTTTCCTTTAAAACATCTTTTTTGTTTTATCTTAAGAGCTATTTAGTTGCCTCTCTTTATTTCTTTTTGATGAAATCGAAAAACCTATCATATTATTCGTCAGCAGGTATTTTATCATCTTCAGAGGATTCTTCTTATTCTCTATTCCTCTAATTTTACAAAACTTTGTTTTTCATTTCAATAAGTCTGATCCTAGTCTATCTTTAAAGTCTGTCTTTTTCTTCCTCCTTTCTTGTTTAACACTCTTTACAGAAGAAAGCTTCTTAAGGTATGCTTTATAAAGGAGGATTTAGACAGTAAATATGGAATCCTTTGTTACAATCGTCGCAAATTATAAGTTTTACGTCATCGTCATCGTAATTTTTATCGCAAATTTCACAGGTCATATCTTCTAACCTTTCGTTCCATTCTTCAGCTGTTATATCAGTAGGTCTTAAGCCCAAATATCCTTTACATTTCTTTGCTCCACAGAGGCATTTGGTCAAAGGAGTACTGTAGACATCAAATTGGTAATCAAAGTTGAGTTACTCATCTTACTATATATCTCTTAGAGCGAAAATACCGATACATATTTAGCCCAAAACATTCCATTTTTGTGTGATACAATTTGGCTCACAAGAATGGTTTATAAATCTTGCAAGATTTCCTTTGTAAGTTGGATCAATGACTTCACCTTTTGATGTTTTCATTAAGTAGGTACAAGTGGATTTACTGTACTCTTTGACTCTTGCTTTGCCAAATTAGGAGTTTGTTGAAAAAATCTAGCCTATGTATTGCATTATGAAGGATCCTCTCGGGATATGTTAGCCAGCACATAGACCCCATCCTTTTCCACCCTGCGGTTTGGGATAAACGTAGGCATATTGATGTTTTTGAAATTTTCTGTTGGCGCAAAATTGAGCACAATTGCATGTATCTTCATCACATTCAGTCGACATCATTCTGTTTAGACATCTCTACCCGCAATTATACGAAATATTATTGTACTCTATCCCTGTATCTTCATCTCCCTTGGGTCTACAGAAACAAGGCTCCATTTAGTCATTTTTTGGTATTTTTCTCTTACGATCCAAGTAAATATTTTTCTTGATGGGCGTGAAATATTTAAGACTATCTCGAAGATAGTTGAGTCTGATTTGATTATTCTTGAGCAATCCGACTACCTAAATTAATGATGAGATGGAAATAAATCATGGAGGGTTTCCATGAGGAAAAGAATTTACATCTTTCCTTTTGCCTGTGCGTTTGCTTTAAGATGGTTCTAGACTATCGGGTACTTTGAGTTGAGTTTGATCTTCTGCTTAAATTTAGCCCTCTTCTATCATTTTAATTATTTGATTATATTTTAGATAGCTAATTGAATTTGATTTATCTAAAATGGAAATGAAAACTATTTGTAACCTAAACTTATTTTAATAAACTCGCAAAAAAAAAAATACATAATGAAAATTTTCAAGTCAAAGCCAATTGTAATATCGGTTTTTTAGTCTGAGCTATTTAACAAATAATTTTTTACTTTTGTTGGCTAGCCTTTTTTATAATTATGAATAATTCTCAAAATAAATGTGTCAATAAAAATTAAAATTATCCAAAAGTTCACAGTCGTAGCCGTTTACTAACTTGACTATAAAAGTAAAGTGAGAATTCGCCTGTATCTTGATTTCAACTACATTCTACTAATCCTCAAATTGTATACTTTTATCCATTAATTCATAGTTTTTGCCTTTTAAGGGATAACTCTTATGGTAAAATATAGGTCTATTGACCTAGTTGTTCACATTTTATATCAAAAAACCGTTGGTTCTGTCTATAAGACTATAACTACAGAGATTTCTGTTAATCTGTTTGAAATCTCCGAATCTTTGGGCTATGTCGATACACATCTAAGTTAGAAGAGTAGGGTATTTATCTATAGTTTATCTAACAAACTATATTTCTTGGTTTCCTTGGTAGTTAACATACATCTAAAATACTTTATTATTCCAATCCCCATTCATAACAACGAAATACTATCCGGGTTACAAGTTGAGATAGAGTGAGTTAATTCTTTCATTTTTGTATTTGCCGTCGATCCATCTATATCCATTGGAACCATCTTTCATAACTACCATTATTCTGCTCCATACATACTAATACCCATTGTTATGATAGTATTTCTTATCTTTTTGTATCAAATTCAAAATGCAGTTTGCAGTTCTTTACTTAATAATAAATTTACGGAGTGAGATTGTTCCTTTTGCCTGTTTGATTATGCACCCTAAAGAATAGTAGCTATCATTTATACTGTAAATTTTATCTTTTTTGAATTATTTCTTTATGTCATTGACTTAAAAGACTAAGTTTTTATATTTTTTCAACTACATTAGCTTCATGCGAGTTTATAAACTAAAGTAGGCGCTTGAAGTTGGGCCTTTATCTTCTCTTAAAGGATAACATTCCTATATAAAGTATGAAGAATTTAGTGGTTTAGATACAATAGCTACACTGTGAGCATGAGTTAAACTACTTCTAAATTTGAATTAATCTGCTTAATTTCCCAAATCAATATCTTCAGATGGAAATCCAGTAAAGTCAAAGAGTAAATTTTCTACAGAATCATCGAACAAAGACTAGTAGCAATTGTATATTTTCGCAAATGCTTTTTGAAGAAGAAAAGGCCAAATCTAAATATATCCAAGCTAATTTTAGCAGACACTCATGAAAGCAGGAAAATCAACACCTCCTAAATTTATGACTGGAATATAGTCATCTACGATAGTATACTTCCAAATCCCATCTTGATTTATTCTTAAGTAGTAAATGCAAAGCCCATTAACTTTTTGGTCTTCAAATATTCTCTAGAGACACCTGTTGCTGTTGGAAAATGAGTTGCAGGCAACTGCAAAATTGTAACCATAGTTAAACGCTCCTTTATTAAAAATTCCTTTCAAGTGATTCTGCTAGCTATACAAAACGAGCTTCTTTCCTTTGAATACGTCTTATATTCGAACCCATCTCACATTTTTGAACTCAGATATTTTTTGCTTGCTATAGCATAGAGATGCTCCGCCTGGTGGAAATATTTTATCAAAAAATTTGACATTTTCATATTTTAGGTTTTTTACTTCTTTTAAATACTTTTCTTTGTATACTAAAAAATACCATTCGAACAAGCCAAGCCTTTATCTTTCAAAGAATTTTTGGGGTTTAGGAAATCCAGTTGTCCCAAATCAGAATTACAGGAATCCACACTCATTTTCTATATGAAAACAAATGGTACATCGATGCTGTTACTTTTCTTTAGAATTGATGTTGATTTCTTTTTATTCCTCGAAAACTACAGTGTAACTCGACTATCTGACCCGAAAGTATTTTAATCCTCGAATCGAACTGATTTGTTCTTGATAGAAATATCATCCAAATCAAAGATAGGCTATTTCATCAACGCATTCGTCATTTGCTAATTAAATTTAAGAGGTTAGATGAATGGGGATTGATTTTAAATATTTTTTTGTTATTTCAAAATGGGTGAATATGATGGCATTATATGTGCTTTGCATTTGATCATTTTTCCCAAATGAACTGCTATTTATCGTAGATTTACATGATTTACGCGTAGTTTTATTAGCTTACTGTACAGGTTCATTTTCCTTATTAGTCGTTGAAAACATAGTTTTTTTATTCATAAACATAACGTACTAAAATTTAAATTAAGTCATCCCCAAAAAATCTCCTAATTACATCCAGCCTTATTAGTTGAATTAAATATTATAGTATGTTTATAATAGGCCAATTGATAGTGCGATATAAATAAAAGAAAATCAAATATCTAATAATGGTTTAATTTTATTTTGTGTTTTTTTGCTGGACTTGTTCATAAAGGTATAGCTTCGCAAGTTGATATCTTTTATTTCTTGTCCTATCTTACTAAATTTGTCTTCTTTTATATGATCAGGAGCTCCATCTTATAACACTACGAAATTTTACATAGCGATGATGCGAGTGGCATCAAAACAGTGCTCAATGAGATTACTGATCTTTATGATTGTTACCTTTGGAATTTACTCTTTTACCACTTTGGTTATATAAATTGACTCGATAAATTCATTTGTGTCCTTAAGGATGACGATTTTGGGTTTTCGTAACAAAATTCTTAGGAACGCTATTTTTTTCATTAGACTGAAATTTTTAGAATGTGAACTTGTCAGTTTCATCGAGAGGATATCATCTTCGGGATGTAAGAATTCTTTTGTGAGTTTTAACTAACTGGCATATTTTTTGGCAAGATTGTCATCATAATTTTATAAACGCCACTTCACATTAAAA
>Ga0194117_10006038_pt1 | contig 10771 bp, 7 predicted proteins | sample TA2MahsurfametaG_FD_160579 | JGI IMG/M metagenome (GOLD analysis project Ga0194117, IMG submission 160579) | Freshwater microbial communities from Lake Tanganyika, Tanzania - TA2015009 Mahale N1 surface | ecosystem: Environmental > Aquatic > Freshwater > Lake | place: Tanzania: Lake Tanganyika...
GGGGATGCCTTTCCACTCACAATGGAGCCATAATACTAAGCTATAACTTATCCTTTCTAAAAGTCTCCAGTTGCAAATAAACCTAAACCATTGAAAGGTAAAAGTGTTTGTTTGATGTTAAGTTTGAGCAAATCCGAATCTAAAAAATCATAGTGATCTTGCAACACATCTTCTTAGCAGTCCATCTATGTTGTATATATTGAAGCGATAATTATAAATGGCAAAGTTGAGATTATCTCTTGATTACTTTATAAACATCAAATATAAGTGAGTAATTATTGATATTAAAAAAGTGGTTCACCATACTTTACTTTACTACCCTATGCTATCTTCCACTATTTGATATTCTTAGCCTCAATCAACATAACAATCGTTGAGCCCAAATTAAAATAGCCTAACTCTTAACCTCTTTAAAACTACTTCTTAGGTTATATTTTAATACGACTAACGTTCAATGCTCCCACCATCACCATCGCAAGGAGACCTTGCCTCCATTATGCAAACAAAGATATCCTGGCATTTTTTTCATAGACTTTTTTGCCTGATGTTATACTGCTTTCATTTACGGCATAATGGAAGCCATCGATGTCTTTTCTTTTTAGGACTTTAATGTCAGTAGGCGAGTGGAATCTATGGTAGTCTCCTGGTCCTAAGTATATAATAACCTGATAGAGTTTGTTTGTTGATTATTTCTTTAGAATATTTGGGATTTATTCTCCCATTAATTTTTCTTCAATGCCTAGTAATAGCTAACTGAGTTGATAAGTATGCCCCTTTATGATCTGACATGTGTTGCTATTAATCTCCTGAATCGTTAGTACCTTTCCATCGCAGGGAGAGCTAACAGTGTTGCTTTCGAAAATAGGTAGTTCTCTAGTTATTTTTCTTGTAAAAAACTCGCTAAAAGTAGAATAGTTATTTAGAGGGAGTTCTACCTCTTAAAGATTGACTCCGTATTTATTCGCATAAAATCCATAGACATACTTTCTCAAAAATACAGGTATGTACTATTCTGAAATAATTCCAACCTGTTTGCTAAGTAAATTTCGTCCATAATCCTACATAAATCCAAACAAACCTAGTCACTGGAAACCCTAATGTAGTAAACTGCAGCAATAGTAGAGCACATCATCACACCAAGCAATGTTTTCGGATAGCTCATCATCACAGCTACTTAACTCTAAACGTACTGAGTCGATATTTGGCTTTGTTTTTGAAGTGTTGGTATCGGGATGCAATATTTCTCCAAAAGGGCATGGTATTATAATTGAGATGAATTATTATAGTCCTAATTTTTAATAAGCATTATTAGATAGGTAGAATATTTCCTCTTTTATAAATAAAATCTGATGGAATCAAATAGCTTCAACGATTACAACAAGAGGTTCTTCAAAGTTGCACATTGCAGAAACCACAAATACATTGATGCACTCAAGAATGGAATTAAATTAAAGAATGCTCAAATGGAAACTTACTCACAAAATTTAAAGGAGATCACCATTGCCAAATACAAAATCGATCTCAAGTATACCTAACAAACTTATAAAAATGAGCCAAAACAGATAATGTAATAAAAATAGGATTGGATAGATGTCCTTTAACTTTGGTCTCTTAGAAAACATATATCCAAATCATATAACTAACGCAAGATGAAAGGATAGGCTAGCTACATTCGAACAAGTAACAAACTATGTAATCAATCTTTCAGATTATAATAGAGTCAAAGACATTAGAGAAGATTGACAGAACAAACAATTCAACATTCTGAAAATATAGACTAAGATTTACTGCAACCCAAACACATTCAACTAATAGATCCCAATAGAAATACAAAAATATCATATTGGAACTTCAATTAATACAAATACAACTTGCCAGAACCCAACAGAAATAAGGATTAATACGATTTCTGTACTTTCAGAAATGAGACATAACTAAAAAGAAGTGTTTGTTTTTCAAGCCTAGGATCTAATTATAGAAGATTTAGGTCTTACAAACTGAGCCAGATTAAAAAAAAGAAGATGAATGAAGATTCTTTGACCTACATCACAGCTTATAGTCGCAAGAAATACAGCAAAGCGGTCAACTCTCTGGTTCTCAAAATGAGAGACAACATCAACATACAGAGAAAAATGAGAAATAGAACTATTGACATAAAAAAACATTGTTTTTTATGAAAATATTTTATAATTCAACCTTAAAATGACATTTCATCTCAGTTTATGACGTTTTTTTGATTGAGTAAAGAAATAAATTTGTAATTACTGATAATAAAATACGATGCAAGAATAAAAATCAACCTAAAATCCCGCATCACTCACTCCACCGCAAACATAATGCTAACAAAATTACCAGTAAGCCATTAATCGATTCAAACAACTGCAAGCTCAAATCAATAGCAAATGCCATTAACTAGGAGAACTTAGATAGTAATTTTTTCACAAACAAGAGCAGAAGTTTGTCAAATCTTTTACAACAATCATGGAGAAACTATCCACGTAACTAGTTGAGGCCACAAAAGCAACAGAAACAATTGATAAGGAAATAAGTTCAGCTCCACAGTGTTTATTTCTACAGAAAGAGTTAGAATACTTCCAAAATCATAGAGATAGCACCGATAAATCTATCAAAAAAGTCAAGGAACAGATTCTCAAGGAGTACCGCAAACATCGTTAAATCCAACAAGAGAAGGAGATACTTCATAATCAACTTTATCTATAAACCGCACGGGAACACAAGTATAATAATAAAACCAAAATACTCACGATGAGGAATGAAACCGCCAAAGATAGCAATACCCATTCATTTGTTAGGCCTAGGACTGCATCTTTAAGACAGACTTTATCACAGAATAAGCAAATGGGACATCGAAACTTCAGTTTTTCACATAAACTAAGTTCTGGAAGAACCACATAGTTGACCAAATTACAAACAGCAATGACCTAAAAAAGTTCACGACCTTACATGTCTAAAAGTTATAGGCTTCCCTGATTGAAATAAATCACTGATTTTCTACATAATTAAAATAACCAAATTCAAAAAAGAAGTGGGATGAATATTTACCCTATGCTGATATGCATCTTCTGTATTGTAAGGAGCACCCTTAGTTTAGTTCTCTTCCAACGCTCCAACATCTTTGGTGCATGTACTTGAAGTACTAATTAGTCCAAATCAAACTTTTCAATGTTAATGCCACCCTCTCTGCAAGCAACAATCGAAGATTCGCATTCCCCAACCTGTATAACTACCAAAGCATGAACATCATCGGGATGGCTCTTAATGGCTTTGATATCAACACAATCAGTAATATAAACTTTTCACTCCAACCTACTTACTCTTTCACAAACAACACCTTCATCATCACTATGCTGATGGATTCTAGCTCAAACCCAATGAATCTGCTCACCTATACAGTGATGGTGTACAATAGTATGAATAGCGACCTCTTCGATCTGCAAAACCCATGTTTTTATGTACTTATACAGGTTTTACTCCCAAAAATTCGAACAAAAGTGCGCCTTTTGCAAATTATACTCAGCAATTCAGTCTGACAATACCTTTTACTAGAACGGCTAACGATAATATCCAAGTTATGCCTTTCCTAATGTCCATTTCGAATACTGTTTTCCATGGTTTTAGCTACTTCAACATCACTCAGTTTTCCTACAATAGCAACAATTTCACTTTCTTTCTTAATGTTACCTACTCCTTAGTACAAAATTTTTGTTTATCAGTTTTGACATGTCATTTCTCTAATCTCAAAAAATATCAGCTACAAAATGCCAGTTACATTAGTCCTCAGGTAATCGACTCTACTGGTATTAACAATTTGGCAGCAGCCATAAAATCCAATTTCGGTATCTATTCCGTCTACGGTCCCGTCTTCGACTACAAATGTGTTATCGGCTTTACTTCCTTAAATATAGCAAATATAGGTAACACGCATGCTGTATATTTTAATTTCACTTCATCACCCAACGTGAATAATTCAGTCGACAATTCTTCATCATACCTACTCACATATCATTCCTTCTGCTTTGTAGATCTACAATGCCAATTTTTGTACCAACAATACTATATACTGATCAATGATTGCCAAAATACATGTACACTTAGTAATTGTTTAACGTGTTCTACTTCTACCTCCTGCTCGCAATGTTTAACTGGGCACTTTCTTAACAGTATTATGCGATGCCAACCCTGTATTGCCAATTGTGCTAACTGTTCCAATACTGCCACCTGTGACAACTGCATCCCTGGATACTTTTTTAACAATACTGCTCAACAGTGCCAAACATGTAGTCTGAATTGTCTTACCTGTTCAGCATCCTTATGCAATAGCTGTATCGTAGGTTACTTTCCGAATGGAACAGGTTGCACCCCCTGCGGAAACCTAATCCCCAACTGTATCACATGTTCAGGTGCCTACTCCTGTAATTCTTGTAAATAAGGTTTCACATTTGCGAATGGGCAAACAAGTTGTGCAAGTTGCGCTTCAATTTCATTCTGTTACACCTGCAGTGGACTACAGACTTGTACAAGCTGCATCAATGGATACTATCTCAATGTATTTAGCTGTGCCCCATGTATCCCCAATGTAACATTCTGTTGTAATAAATCCATCCCTTTTTGTGATAAATGCAGTTCGAATACTGTATGTTTAGCCTGTACTACCAATTATTTCTTTCCTTTGAATACAAGTGCAAATAACACTTGTGTACCTTGCTCAAGTATCCTCACAAACTGCTATTTGTGTTTTACTTCAACTATCTGCAGCACTTGTCTAACTGGTTTCTTTCTTAGCAGTACAGGCACCTAGTGCGATGCATGTAACACCACTCTATCAAACTGTGTTGCCTGCTATTCATCATCGAAATGCTACACCTGTCAAGATGGCTATGTAATATCTAACAATGTTTGTGTGACATGTGGCAACAATTCAAACTTAGATCTCTACTTCACCTACAATAATCTATGTATTCCATGCAACAATAGTATTGCTAATTGCTTTCGATGTTATAATTCATCAGTGTGTAAATTATGTAACGCTGGTTACTTCCTTAACAATGCCAAGTGCACCACCTGCGGCTCAGTTATTCGAAACTGTTTTCTGTGTATAAACAATCAGATCTGTCTTGCCTGTGATTCCGGCACGTACCTCAACGGCTCTACTTGCACTGACTGCTCTAAAACAATATCAAATTGTGTCAACTGCGTCTTCGCCAATACCGTTCTAACATGCACCCTTTGCTCGATGCAATCATATCCGAATGGTAGCAATCAATGCACACCTTGTTTATCTGTGTTGTCAAACTGCCAAAGATGTTCCAACAATTCAACCTGCACTCTCTGTGCACCCACCTACTACCTATTTAATTCTGCCTGCGCCAAATGTGAAATAGCGAATTGTATAACCTGCAGCAACTCAAATACTTGTACTATGTGCATCGATGGGTACTATCTTTCTGGAGCGAATTGTAACAGCTGCAATATTATATCAAATTGCATGACCTGCTACAACAGTTCTGTGTGTAGTTTGTGTGCTACGAGGTACTATGTGAGTTCTGGGCAATGTTTGTAGTGTTTTAATACTATTCCTAACTGTATCACATGTAATAATGGGAAATTTTGTACTAGCTGCCTTATCGGCTACTACTTACTTACCAACAACACAGCATGTGCATTATGTGACTCCTCATTGTCCAACTGCCTCTATTGCCATCCCAACAATACCTGTAATCTCTGTTTGACTGGCTTCTATCTAAACTCTCTTCTGCAATGTTCAGCCTGCAGTAGCATGATTCCCAACTGCTACCAATGTAGCAACGCTACAACTTGTTTGGGTTGTGCTAATGGCTATTACCTTGTCACTGCATCCAAAGATGCTGCAATAAACTAAAACAATATTACTAATAATTGTTCCATCTGTAAAGGATACATCAATAATTGTGATGTTTGTATCAATACCACCGCATGCTCTACTTGCTTGCCCCAGTATTTTCTTAATGAAGCTGCAAGGTGCTCACTATGCGCGAACTATATCTCCAACTGTGCACTTTGTACTACCATCAACTATTGTACATCATGTATCAATAATTATATCACTTACAACGGTTAGTGCATCCAATGCAGACCCACCATCCCTAACTGTATCACCTGCGCAGGTGTCAACCTAACTACAGTTTGCGGTAACTGCTCCACTGGATACTATATCTCCATTACAGGCTAAAAATGCATCAGCTGTGCATCTACTGTTCCCAACTGCGCAAATTGTACAAACTAGCCGGTGTGTACTGCCTGCAACACAGGTTTTTTCCTTAATTCCACAGCCTGCATAGCCTGCTTAAGTAAATGCGCGTCTTGTCAAGATACAAGTACATGTTCATAATGTCTTGATAGCTATTATCTCGCAAATTCTAGTAGCTGTAGTCCCTGTATCCAAAATTGCAAATTCTGCTAAGATTCAATTAATTGTATATTATGTAATCCTGGCTATTATGTCAACAGCACTTCTCAATGTATGAGTTGCTCGACTATCAATACGAATTGCCTCGTATGCAATGGACCGTTTAACTGCACTGTGAGTGCTGCACAAGTGAAAACAGCAAGTCCATGGTTCATTATAGCCATTATAGCATTCTCAATTCTTCTGGTGGCAGCCATCATTGTCATATATTGCTACATCCGCAAAAGACGTGAATAGCAAGCAGCTCAAGAGAAGATCTCTACAAAGCTGAATAGTCAAGTCGATGAATAACTTTAAACATAGCAAGATTTTTAGATCCCACAATAAGGACTATGTACATTGTGTGGACTGAACAGACTATAAATTATAAACATAGAACTCCTCTGCAACAACTGCGAGACAAAGTACGAGAAAGGCGAACTCTAGCATATCATTCCAATCAAGAAATAAATAATAGTCGCATCAACTAACCTATAGTCAGCAGTCACTAAATGACCATGATTTTTATTTATATTCTTTTATGGATATTGAAAAATAAATTATTTATGTCATGACTATGATAGCTGAATATATAGACTGAGAATGTTATTGTTTACCTCCATAATACCAAAATAACATTGAACAACACCATGGAGCAAAGGACTATCTTCTCCAGTTGGACACTAATGGGCAAGGAAGAACTTAAAAAAGTACATCAACTCATCCAGAGTCTCATTGACTCACCTGACTCCTACGAGTTCAGATCTCCAGTCGATTATGTCACCCTTGGCTTGCTAGACTACCCACTCATAGTCAAAAAACCGATGGATTTAGGCACTGTAAAGAAAAATCTAAGCAACAACATGTACGAAACAGTGGAGAGCTGCTTAGCTGATATTCAACTCATCTGGGATAACTGCAAACTCTACAATACGCCATAAAATGTACTTATTTTGTGATGAAGTGGATCTATAAGCAAGCAGATAAGTTGGAAAAGATGGCCAAGAAAATGATTAGAAACTATGTACCTTTTGTCAAAATTTAAAATCCGACAGATAGACGTAGAGGGCCGCATAAAAAATAAGCTGTTCCTGTAACTAAAAAGACCAATTTGAAAGTGCCACAACCTTAACCGAAGGACTACCTCTAAAAAAAAGAAGAAGTATAGAAACAATAAGAAGTTGTGATCTAGTCTGAGTATAGTCGACTAAGGAAGGAATTTTTGATGTTTGTCACTCTGTGCACACCGGAACAAGTCGGCGTTATTTTCCTGCTTTTGAGAAAACACTGTCCTGAATCATTGGAATTCGATTCTGAAGGAAAAGTTAATGTGAGTATGTAGGGAGTAAATGATACTCTTTTGAAGAGATTGTTGGACCAGTTGGACATGTGGGGAATCGGTTACGTCCCAACCAAAAAGAGATGATCTTTGTTTGTTGTTGTTGCCTCTATGACTGTATATGTAGTCAATCATATTTTTTGATGATAAGTGTGAGAGGATGATCAAAAATTGTGGAAATATTCCTTGAAATCTTAAAAACTCATCTTATTCTTATAAACTTTGGCATACTTGAAACTATTCTAAATTTAATTCAAAGTAATTTTCCTTCCAATTACCTCAAACATCACCAGAATATCCTCAGGAACTAGATAGCCTTTCCTTCATCAAAAAAAATTTACTTCTATCTATCCAGATGATAAAACAGATACAACAGCTACTCCTCTATTTTTTAACTCTGCGTTGCTTTGGTAAAAGCAGATTCGAATTCTGCCTTAGTAATGGAACTTGGTAGAGAGGGTAGCGGTTTAGCCTACTTATAGACTGATGTAAAAATGTGTTTGAGCTTGTCTATGGGGATTTCGTTTTATTTGGTAAGATAGGAAAACATTTCGTTGACTTCGTTATCCGACATTCGATTCAATCTTTAAATATACACCAAAGACACTATACACTACACCCAAAAAGTATAATCATCCAGTATTACTCTGATTATTTGTGCGATAATTGATGTTTTTATGTAATCAGACTATCTCTCACTGGCTGTTACTAATCTCCATGTAATCGTTTTTCAGCCATTTATGAGCATAACGAGCATCGTTGTTATCAATCATTTTTCTGATTTAAGCAGGGTAGTTCCAGAAATTGCCGAATCTTCTTGAGAGGTTGTATGATTCTAGATAATTTTAGTGAAGTTTATAACCTAACCAAGTGGTGAAAAGTGTGAAGAACTTGCTAATATACTTGCTGTTGGGGTGTACAAAAGCATAGGAAGAAATAGCACCAAACTTTATGTATACATAATTACTGCGAAACCTGCAGCAGGGAAGGCGATCAAACTCTTCTCACTTTCAGCGCGTGTGATGGCATATTTAAATTTGTCAAGTTGTCCATTTTTAGCTGCCCACTCTTCGAAGCGCGAGAGCACCAACTCGATACGTTATTCATTGAGGGGGTCCGTTTTGATTCTGCCTGCTCCCTCGAGAATAATGGGATTACCTCCAAAGCTAAACATTGATAAATATAATAACAAAAACAACAAAATTATGCTTTGCTATTAAGGTAGAGATGAGGATGATGATTGACGATATTTTATTGGCAAAGTAGTCATATCTGCGCATTGATATAGTATTATGGCTTATGATATGAGGGAGTATGAAAAATCAATAGAAAACTTTTTCGAAATCTTTCATAAATTGTTCCATCTTGTCGTTTGGACCTTTTGAATCCAACATTTCTTTCTATTTGTCTTAAATAATTTCACTCAAAAATAGGCTCTGGAAGCAGACCTATAGAGAACTTTTCATAGTTTTATTTTAGTTATTCTAAGTATTTGTCACAACAGGCTCATTCTTTTCTTTCTTATCCTTCTCATCCAACTGTTCAACCTTGCATTATTTGTCATTCGTCAACATCGAGATCTTATTCGCACAGTTCCATAGAGAATTATCACTTGGAGCAGGCTTGACAACACAAGATTTTCTTTTATCATCAGATCTATAGCCGAAACGTTGTGTTTAAAGGTAACTTTTGTTTTGTCTCAACATACTATGGGAAATGTTGGCAGTGGTATCCAACTAAGATTTCCTCCCTCTGCTTAATGACTCTTTGTTATGCTCTCTTCCATAATCGAATGCAGAGAAAAAATGTTTAGATGTAATTGAGATCGAAAGATTGGATTTGGGTTTAATGGCACCGAAATAGCTCAAAGGCCTCTGATTTAGATCGAACTGTTTTGAGGCAGAGAAATCAGGAGAAATGCTTCTAGCACTTACCGATGTTTTAAATTTGCTTCTACTCATATCTCTCACAATGATTTTGCATCTTCTGTGGATTTCGTTGCGTTTTTTGACTTTAGAGAAGAAATTTTATAAGTCTTATAAAGTTCTGAACTTTGCATATTTGAAAAAGACCACGCTAAAATATTTTCGAAACAGGCTGAGAAAAGACTGTACGACTCTCCACTCATTATACTTGTTGGGGTTGAGAAAAAAGCCTGGCTGTAATTTACTGATATCTTAGCCCATCCATACCACTGTCAGACCACCGCAATCAATCTTCACATGATCTATACTAAAAAAAAAGAGCCCATGTTCAGCGACTAACTTTCTATACATCCTGATCAGCTCCAACAAGCATTTTGTTTTTTCATGATTATCGTAGGCCATAAATTTTTATTAGAAACCATCAGAAGGTGAGATACATAAGGAGTTGACTATCTAAATTCTCTGGTAACTAATAGTAGATTCTGAGGTGTTCTTGTTGAAGAAAATAGGCTAATTGTAGTAGGAATGGCAAAAACTAGATTTTTTTGAAATGTGAACATTAAGTTATGAATGCGGCTTTGGTAAATGATTTGTATGTGTAATGTGAGGTTAATGTAGTTGGTCAGGTATTAATCTGCTTTTAGTAATGTTAGAGAGAAAAGAGTCCATATATTGCTATAAAAAAAACTTTTTAAAATAATTATATTATTTGACTCACTATCGCCCCTTTTACATCTACCTTTACTTCCAATCGTAAATGCAGTACTCTACCCTCAATTGAAAATTTAGGGCAGAATAAACTCAACTTTAGCAAAAGCATAGTGATAAATAGTCAAAAGTGCACATCCAGTTCCCTTAAGTATCCAATAAATCTTATTGTTGAAAAGATGGGAGATGAAAAAATATCATTGCTTGCTACTTCTACGAGGGTTGTATGAACTAAATGTTTTTCTTCTTATCTGCTCGGCATTTTTAGATACAGGTTTAGAAAACTATAGATCAAGATTACAACGATTTATTTTTATCGCCAGGCCGACGTCCAAATCTCTCCCACATTTCTCG
>Ga0194117_10006040_pt1 | contig 10768 bp, 5 predicted proteins | sample TA2MahsurfametaG_FD_160579 | JGI IMG/M metagenome (GOLD analysis project Ga0194117, IMG submission 160579) | Freshwater microbial communities from Lake Tanganyika, Tanzania - TA2015009 Mahale N1 surface | ecosystem: Environmental > Aquatic > Freshwater > Lake | place: Tanzania: Lake Tanganyika...
AAAATGTTGTATCGCAAATAAAGATTATAGATATAAATAGCAAAATACACCCGGTTGTAGGTGTTGAACTTATATGGATTAACCTCCTTGTTCTGGAAAACCCCTTGCCCTATAACCGTAAAGGAATCCAATAAGGCCAACCCCGTATAATTACGAAAAACCTTAATGCTATTCTTCATAATTTCGTCATAATAGGCCTGCGTTGGTGCATTAATGCCATTGCTCTGCATTTCTCCAATCTTGGAACCCGTTCCAATTTCGTAAACCAATTCATCCCTTCCGTAAAGAGTTCCATCATCGGACTCTTTGGTATTAATAATGGTGTATATTTTGAATTTGGAGCCGCTGTATTCATCCGATTGAACATGTTTTCCACGAAGCTTAACGATATTATCCAACAAAATCTTGCTAATGAAGGCATGCAACTCGGACTCTTGATTTTCGTAGAGCACTTTGGAATCAAAGGACCTCAGGGAATCAATGGCATTGCTAATGGATACAAAGTCCAAACTCCCTGGGCTAATGGTCAAAGACAGGATTCCTGTCTCGTTCGCAAAGAGGAAAAGCTCTTGGCAGGTGCATTGCACCATCATTTGCTTTTTTTGAAGGAACAAGTCAAAAGTCTCCAGCCTTTGCAGGGCACGCATAGGATCTTTTTCCGCTTCCCCTGTGAACATGAGCGAAGCAAATTCCTTGTAGTAGGTGTCCTTGTAAAATTTCTTGGTCTTCTCGATTTCTTCCTTTAGCCAGCCCTCGTGGTCGGTCGTTTCCTTGGGCGGCAAATCATCCACCAGCGGTATCGAATGGTATCCCGCCCTGACAAAGCGCGGAATTGCCGTCCTTTGGTACGAAAAGACTCCGGTCACCTTAATTAAGGCCGCATCAATGGTGGGTAAAATCATCATCTACGAAAATAACAACCTACGGGTCATTTATGCCACCGAGAACTCATCAAACAAGACCCTAATGAGCCAGGGGGAGAACAAGGGCACTTAGTTTACCCCCGTAAACACAGCCCGTATCGACACCCGTCGCAAAGGGAAATTCTTTGGGTGCGGCTTCCATAAAGGGTTGGTGACCAAAAACAACATGCCCATAACGCCCATCGTAAGTCTCCGCCCAGAATTGGTCTTGAGGTTTCTGCTCGTTGAGGGCAACAAAACTTCCATTTTCGTCCAGGAATCGGGTTTTGGTCAACAAATCCAGCCCGGGGTAATCGCGGGGGGCATGCTCCCCGTAGCGATAGGTTGCCGGCAGCGGAAACTTGACCTGACCGGGTATCCCCCCATGCACCAGAAGGGTACGGTATTCGGGCAAGTGAAGGGTGTAATAGGCATTCTCTAGGAATTCAAAATGTATGGACTGAAGGCGTTCCATCAACATCGGAAATTCCTCTGTGCCCGACATTTGTCGCTCCACCCCTTTACCAGCCGCCCGGTGTCGGCGATAACGCAAAAACTTCTCTTCATGATTACCCAAGATCAGGCTAACGCGGTGATTGGCCGACAATTCCACAACACGCTCCACCACACCTGCTGAATCCGGCCCCCGATCAATGAGGTCCCCAATGAAGATTAGGTGATCATGCTCTGTTGGGACGAGCTCCAGCAGCAGCTGATTCAACTCATGGAGGCAGCCGTGCACATCGCCGATGATGATGGTGCGGGGCTGGTCGTTAGCGGAATTATCTGGATAATTAGACATATTAACGGGATGCAATATCGGAGTCTTGATGCGGCACTGACCTTGTAATGTGTCGCCAGACAAAAATAACACCCCCCGCCGTGAGTAAAGTGAAAAATAAATGGATTATAAATTTTTCGTTTATTGTCGAATGCATAACTTCATCAAATCCAGAAAATATATAAAAATCAAACAATACAGATGCCACACTTATTAAACTAATATAGGCAAGCATTGTATTTGTCTTCTTTGCAATTTCTTTTTCACGCTTATCTTTATCTATATCCCAAGCGTCCTTCTCTTTTTCTCGTTTCGAGGCCTTTTCACGCTCAATAGAATTAATAAGTGAATATGCTTCTTGGACACTTTCCTTGGAGTCCTTTAGCAAAATGTTGATTTTGAACTTATCCATCAACTTATCGAAGAGAAGATTTAGTTCATCTAAATGTGATACGGAATAAAATACCTGTTTAAAAATGATGATATTTATTTGTTTTTTTAGATTCAAGAGTTGTTTTTCCAAATGACTACTATTACTAGCAACGTCTGAATTGTTAAGATCTTCTGAATTTATTAAAGAGACCTCTCGATTAAACTGCAAAAGAACTTCGCGTTGATTTAATGCGAAAATAAATGACGCAAAATACTTTTTAATATACTCGTTTTTCTGGTTCGCTTCCTTGAACCCTGAATCTATAATTGATGCCCCCTCACTAAGGACGGCAATATCAATCATATTCGATGTTCGAATTAAGGAGTCTGTAGAATTTTCAAGGTGGGACACATCAGCACTAGGTATTCGTAGAGTTTTGTACAATAGGCCGCTTGCTTCCGTGCAATACGACTTTGGGAAAATATGCAACAAGGACGGACGCTTAGCTATCGGGCTGAAATGAGCTAAACCAGGCACAACTCTTTGAATAATAGTTTCCAAAGAAAAAGGGTGGTGGAATATTTCCGAAGCATCAGTTATATCGGCGTTTTTATTCGTTTTATGACGAATATGCAGTTTGTGCTTATCGGAAATCCTCTTATCTGAATCAACTGAAAACCTAAAAAACTCAAGAGTGGAAAACGACTCAAGAGGTCGATCAAGAGGTCGATCCCCCTCATACGAAAAATCGAAGCCCATTACAAAATATAGGAGGCGAGCTATTGGATTAGCAATGATGTAAAAATTATTCTTGAAATCCACTGTCCACTGCGTTGAAGCATTGTTTGCATTATCATTGCTAACAAGCAAATCGTGTATATTGTGATTATAGCCCGATAAACCCTCTTTATTACGTAAGAGGTAATTTGGATTAACCTTATAAACGGATAAAAAGCCTGTCGCTTTTTCTGAATAATTGCTAATAAAGTCAAAATACTTCGCAGAATCCGCTGGAATCATATCACGCATCAGGTGGCCATCCTTGTCAAGTTTATCAAGGCCTCCCAAAAATTCCTGCATGATAGTATCAGGATTTACATTAACATGGCTAGCAATTCTGTAGGTTATTACGGCTACAGAGACATGGCAAGGTGTAGTCATTTCTTAAATACTATTTGAATTTATAACTCATGAGTAAAGATAATCTAAATATCCTTGATCGAATTCTTTATATCTATCGCCCATTGTATATTAAGGGTATGATTGAGACGTTGAATAACTTCTGGTTCCGATTCATCTAAAAATAAATGACGTAAAGCGAATTTTTGGAGAATTTGCTGCAAGCAGTTCGTATCAGCTTGATAATAGTGCCGAGTGGAAAGGAATAAATCTTTAGAGCAATCTGTCAAATCAACGTGCTCTACCCAACCCTGAATGTAATAGCGACGAGCTTCATCGCTTTGCAAATGCTGGACATTGAGGAGCGCTTTTTGACTTCCTATCTCATGCAAACTATTCTTGGACATGGTTTTCCAACAGCTGTGTTTTTCTTTCATTTGAGGAATTTCCAAACCTATGTTCTCTGCAAGCACCCAATCGCCCTGTTTAGCCAATTTGGTGGAGATGGCACTCAGCGCGCTACTCTTTTCATAAGGGATACTGATGCCCCTTGCGCAGGTAAGCGCTTCCTCTACCTTGCCCTGTTTAGCCAGTTCGGTGGAGATGGCACTCAGCGCGCTACTCTTTTCATAAGGGATACTGATGCCCCTTGCGCAGGTAAGCGCTTCCTCTACCTTGCCCTGTTTAGCCAGTTCGGTGGAGATGGCACTCAGCGCGCTACTCTTTTCATAAGGGATACTGATGCCCCTTGCGCAGGTAAGCGCTTCCTCTACCTTGCCCTGTTTAGCCAGTTCGGTGGAGATGTCCTTCAGCGCGCTACTCTTTTCATAAGGGATACTGATGCCCCTTGCGCAGGTAAGCGCTTCTTGCATAGCCGATGCAGCTTCCTCTACCTTGCCCTGTTTAGCCAGTTCGGTGGAGATGTCTGAAAGCGCGCGACTCTTTGCTCTTTCATTACTGATGCCCCTTGCGCAGGTAAGCGCTTCTAACATAGCCGATGCAGCTTCCTCTACCTTGCCCTGTTTAGCCAGTTCGGTGGAGATGGCTGAAAGCGCGATACTCTTCCAAATATCACTCCTGATGTCCCTTGCGCAGGTAAGCGCTTCCTCTACCTTGCCCTGTTTAGCCAGTTTGGTGGAGATGGCACTCAGCGCGATACTCTTCCAAATATCACTCCTGATGTCCCTTGCGCAGGTAAGCGCTTCCTCTACCTTGCCCTGTTTAGCCAGTTCGGTGGAGATGTCTGAAAGCGCGCCACTCTTTCGAAAATCATCATTGATGCCCCTTGCGCAGGTAAGCGCTTCTTGCATAGCTGATGCAGCTTCATCGAACTTTCCCTGTTTAGCTAGTTCGGTGGAGATGTCTGAAAGCGCGGGACTACATCGTCTTGCATCGCCGATTCGCCTTGCGCAGACAAGCGCTTCTTGCATAGCCGATGCGGCTTCATCGAACTTACCTTGTTTATACAGTTCGGTGGAAATATTCCTTAGAACACGACTCTTCTCTTGGGGACCCATTGAATCTTCACTTATGGACCTTGCGCAGTTCAATGATTCTTGCATAGCCGAAGAGGCTTCATCGAACTTTCCCTGTTTAGCCAGTTCGGTGGAGATGTCCTTCAGCGCGCCAGGCTTTCGTTTTTCATCACTGATGCCCCTTGCGCAGGTATTTAAAACCTCAAATTGTAAATCGCTGTATGGCCCTTTTTCCGTGATCCAGTCATTCTCATGATTATCTGTGCGTTTATACGCGATTACATAATCCAATCCTAATTCCGCCCATTCGCTGGCCATCAAAAACACGGCGTAGCTCGGAAAGAAATCATTCCAATTCAACATCGAATGATCTATCGGGAGGTTTTCATCCAAATGCCTCAACAACTTCTCAATTGCGTCCCTCCGAAAAGGCTTGTCCTTGCTGTCAAGAAGTGTCAGCTCCATTAGACAAAGCATATAGAGGATAAACTTTCGCTGCAGGCCTTCTTTATCATTGCCCCCGAAAGACTCTATCCGCTGCAAAGCGGTTTCAATGTCATTTTGAGCCACAAGCTCCACGATCCGCGGAGCGTCGTTTTGCTCCATGTGGTACAAATCGACCTTGTTAAGCGCACATTCAATGACCTCGTCATCATTGTATTTCGAGGCCCAGAGCATCATGTCGTTGAGCATGCGCTTGCTCCACTCAAAGCCCTTGCTGATTTCGATTTGACGGTTCCAATGAGCTGTACTATAGGCCAATGCTTTTAATTCCGAAGCATCTTTGCTCCCCATAGCTGCAGTAAGCAGATGGGTGCTGAGATGTTCCAAAGCATAACGCTCCCACTCATCGCCGGATTTGCTTTGCAATGCCAGGCTACTTTTTTGGATTAGAGCATGATTGCAACGGGAAAGATGGTCTTGGGAAATTTTTTGCAGGACAAACGTGCGCAGACGTTCGTGGTAAAGCACATACATCCCACTCACCGGGCTATTGAACCACTTGCTGTACTGAGCGATGCAGCCGATGACTTGATCTTCCGTCCAAGCCGCCAGCAGAGGAACCATAAACGCTGCACTCACCTCCTTCTTCAACAAGGCCCATACCGCAAAGAACTCATTAAACTTCTGCCGATCGGCGGCATTGGTTAAAGGCAGCAAGTCTTTTTCGTACACCCCCACGAGACCATAGGGCAAGGAGGAGGCGTTGTCCATATTCACAGAACCGGTCACCAAACCATCGTGGATGGTTCGGAGGTAGGTGGGGTCTGTAAAAAGCTGCATTAAATGTGTAAATTAAATTTACTTGCAATAGTTTTATGAAAAAACTTAGTAGTCACATTTAAATCTTTCGCTTTTATTGTCTTTGGGAGAGGGTCTAAACCGCTATATTCAAAATTTTCCTTAAATATTTCTCCTAACTTTTCAATGACGAAAAGCAATTGATTTACACTCTCATCTATCGAAACTGAAGAAACTACGGAGTTAGAATGAACAATTTTATTACGGATTTCCATTACACCAAACAAATTCTTGATTGGAGTCCTCTTCTCTTGCCAAATTTTTTTGAGCTTTTTGTTCTCATTAAAGGCGCCTGCCCATTCCAATTCATGCAATAATTCGGAATATCCCAACCCCTTTAATAAGCGCCTCCTAATAAAAGATGCCGTTAAGCCTGATCTTCTATAGTTATAAATGACAACATTTTTAACCTGCTTCTCAAGCGCGATAGCTAACACGATAACAGCTAAACTCCTAAATTCCGTTGTTTTTTGAAGTTTAGCCGCGCTTTCTCGCAAATAAATTATTTGATTGTTTGTTTTCATAAGTAAATAGTTAAGTGAATTAATTTTTTATGTCTAATGCCCACTGGATGTTAAGAGTGCGATTAAGTCTCTCCAATTTATCTGCTCCAACTTCACTAAAAAAAATTTCATGCATAGCATACTTTTGGAAAAACTTTTCAGTAAACTGGTCGCCATTTTGAGAGAAGCACAACGCTTTTAATATTTGCACTTTACCCACCTTAAATACAGGCGCAATTTCAGCAAGACCGTTTAGGTAAAGTGTTCTTGTTTCAGCAAGTTGAAAGTGTTTTAGTTTAAGTAAAGAGCTCTGAAATCCTGAAACTTTACAGATGTTTTCAGCAATATAATTCCAACATTTTTGCCGATAACCGATTTGTGGAATTTCGAAATTTATGATCTCGGCTTGTGACCAATTTCCTATCTTAGCTAGATTCTTACAAATATGACCAAGAGCCCTGGACTTATAATATTCATTTTCTATGTTTAGGGAACAATGAATTGCTCCATCGAACTTGCCCAGGTTAGCCAGTTCAGTGGAGATGTCCTCGAGCGCGCTACTCTTTTCTGACTCATCACTGATGCCCATTGCGCAGGTAAGGGCTTCTTGCATTGCCGATGAAGCTTCTTCTACCTTGCCCTGTTTAGACAGTTCGGTGGAGATGTCCTTCAGCGCGCTACTCTTATCTAACTCATCACTGATGCCCCTTGCGCAGGTAAGCGCTTCTTGCATAGCCGATGCAGCTTCCTCTATCTTGCCCTGTTTAGCCAGTTCGGTTGAGATGTCCTTTAGCGCGCTACTCTTCTTATAATCAAAACTGAAGCCCCTTGCGCAGATAAGCGCTTCTTGCATAGCCAATGCAGCTTCCTCTACCTTGCCCTGTTTAGCCAGTTCGGTGGAGATGTCCACTAGTGCGTCATTCTTCCAATAATCATCACTGATGCCCCTTGCGCAGGTAAGCGCATCTTGAATAGCCGATGCAGCTTCCTCTACCTTGCCCTGTTTAGCCAGTTCGGTGGAGATGTCCTTCAACGCTCTACTCTTTGTTGTATCAAAACTGATGCCCCTTGCGCAGGTAAGCGCTTCTTGCATAGCCGATGCAGCTTCCTTTACCTTGCCCTGCTTAGCCAGTTCGGTGGAGATGGCACTCAGCGCGCTACTCTTAGAAGAATCATCACTGATGCCCCTTGCGCAGGTAAGCGCTTCCTCTACCTTGCCCTGTTTAGCCAGTTCGGCGGAGATCTCTTCCAGCGCGCTAATCTTCCTATAATTATTACTGATGCCCCTTGCGCAGGTAAGCGCTTCTTGCATAGCCGATGCCGCTTCTTCGACCTTGCCTAGTTTAGACAGTTCGGTGGAGATGGCACTCAGCGCGCGACTCTTATCCTCACTAAAATCAGAACTGATGCCCCTTTCGCAGGTAAGCGCTTCTAGCAAAGCCGATGAGGCTTCCTCTACCTTGCCCAGTTTAGACAGTTCGGTAGAGATGTCCTTCAGCGCTTTACTCTTCCAATGATCAGAACTGATGCCCCTTGCGCAGGTAAGCGCTTCCTCTACCTTGCCCTGTTTAGACAATTCGGTGGTGATGTCACTCAGAGCGCTACTCTTTTGTCTTTCATCAGTGATGCCTATTGCGCAGGTAATCGCTTCTTGCATAACCGATGCCGCTTCTTCGACCTTGCCCAGTTTAGATAGTTCATTGGAAATGGCACTCAATACGCTACTCTTTTCCTCACTATCACTGATGTCTCTTACTAAGGTAAGTACTTCATCGACCTTGTATTGTTTAGCCAGTATAGCCGAGACGGCCTTAAGTGAGTTAAGCTGTTTTAGTTCGTTAAGTATACTAATCTTAATATCAATAGTATTTTTATTTAGACTTGCCCTATTCAGGTCGGTGAAGATTTGCTTTAATGCCTTTATTTTAAGACTATAATCGGATAATCCCCATTCACCTTCAAATGATTTAATACGCTGAGAACATTTAAGTGCCTCTGTAAATCTACCGTATTTAGATAGCTCACTAGAAATAACCAATAGTGCTTCGCTATAATAATAATCACCTGACTTTATTCTATCGGCACAATCCATAGCTTCATTGAACATGCCCCTCTTAGCCAGTTCGGTGGAGATGTCCTTCAGCGCGCTACTCTTCCATCCATCAGAACTGATGCCACTTGCGCAGGTAAGCGCTTCCTCTACCTTGCCCTGTTTAGCCAGTTCGGTGGAGATGTATGAAAGCGCTCTACTCTTCGAGTCATAATTCCTGATGCCCCCGGCGCAGGTAAGCGCTCCCTCTACCTTGCCCTGTTTAGCCAGTTCGGTGGAGATGTCCTTCAGCGCGCTACTCTTCCAAATATCATCACTGATGCCACTTGCGCAGGTAAGCGCTTCTTGCATAGCCGATGCAGCTTCCTCTACCTTGCCCTGTTTAGCCAGTTCGGTGGAGATGTATGAAAGCGTGCTACTCTTCCAATAATCATCACTGTTGCCCCTTGCGCAGGTAAACGCTTCCTCTACCTTGCCCTGTTTAGCCAGTTCGGTGGAGATGTCCTTCAGCGCGTGACTCTTATGATAATCATCACTGATGCCCTTTGCGCAGGTAAGCGCTTCCTCTACCTTGCCCTGTTTAGCCAGTTCGGTGGATATTTCTATCAGCGCGTTACTCTTTTCAAAGTCATCACTGATGCCCCCTGCGCAGTTAAGCGCATCATCGAACTTGCCCTGTTTAGCCAGTTCGGTGGAGATTTTCCTCAGTGCGCGACTCTTCTCTTTATCATCACTGATGCCCCTTGCGCAGGTATATAAAACCTCAAATTGTAAATCGCTGTATGGCCCTTTATCCGGGAGCCAGTCTTTCTCCCAATCATCTGTGCGTTTGTACACGTTTGAATAATCCAAGCCCATTTCCGCCCAATCGCAGGCCATCAAAAACACGGCGTAACTCGGAAAGAAATCATTCCAATTCAACGCCGAATGATCACCTCGAAGATTATCATCCAAATGCCTCAACAGATTTTCCATTGCGTCCTTCCGAAAAGGCTTGTTCTTGCTACCTAATAGGGTCAATTCCATTAGACAAAGCATATAGAGGGTAAACTTCCGCTGCAGGCCCTCTTGTCCATTACCTCCAAAAGACTCAATCCGCTGCAAAGCGGTTTCAATGTCATTTTGAGCCACAAGCTCTACGATCCGCGGAGCGTCGTTTTGCTCCATGTGGTACAAATCGACCTTGTTAAGCGCACATTCAATGACCTCATCATCATCGTATTTCGAGGCCCAGAGCATCATGTCGTTGAGCATGCGCTTGCTCCACTCAAAGCCCTTGCTGATTTCGATTTGACGGTTCCAGTGAGCTGTACTATAGGTCAATGCTTTTAATTCAGAAGCATCTTTGCTCCCCATAGCTGTAGTAAGCAGATGTGTACTGAGATGTTCCAAAGCATATCGCTCCCACTCATCGCCGGATTTGCTTTGCAATGCCAGGCTACTTTGTTGGATTAGAGCATGATTGCAGCGGGATAGGTGGTCTTGGGAAATTTTTTGCAGGACAAATGTGCGCAGACGTTCATGGTAAAGCACATACATCCCGCTCACCGGGCTATTGAACCACTTGCTGTACTGAGCAATGTAGCCGATGACTTGATCTTCCGTCCAACCCGCCAGCAGGGGAACCGTAAACGCTGCACTCACCTCCTTCTTCAACAAGGCCCATACCGCAAAGAACTCATTAAACTTCTGCCGATCGGCGGCATTGGTTAAAGGCGGCAAGGCTTCTTCATACACCCCCACGAGACCATAGGGCAAGGACGAGGCATTGTCCTTATTCACAGAACCAGTCACCAAACCATCATGGATGGTGCGCAAGTAGGTGGGGTCGATGATTTTCATAACACCACCCCCCTTTCCAGGACAGTTTGAACGAACTCCTCCGACACCTCAAACTTGCGAAGGGCATCGCGGACCGCAGTTTCAGTGAGGCCTTGCAGAGGTTGGAGGAGCGGGATTTCTTCGATCGAAAATCTGCCGTCGAGACGGAAACCCTGTTTGCTTTTGTCGGGAAGGGAGCGGTAGGTAAAAATCCATTTCACAAAGTCGGGTGATTGCCAATCTTCCTCAGGTTCGTCTTGGTCGTTGTAGGTATAAAACCAATCGGATATTTTCAATTGGCTATTGGCTACAGCGGCTTCATCAAGTCCATCGATGACGATTACCAGAGGTTGATTCTGATACTTTTTGGGTGGGGCATAACATTCGGAAAGTAGCCTTTGGAACAAATGAATGGCATCATGGTAGCGCGATGGGAGGCCCC
>Ga0194117_10006043_pt1 | contig 10765 bp, 4 predicted proteins | sample TA2MahsurfametaG_FD_160579 | JGI IMG/M metagenome (GOLD analysis project Ga0194117, IMG submission 160579) | Freshwater microbial communities from Lake Tanganyika, Tanzania - TA2015009 Mahale N1 surface | ecosystem: Environmental > Aquatic > Freshwater > Lake | place: Tanzania: Lake Tanganyika...
GGGGATGTATATTTGGGACAATCTGTTGCAGTGAAAGAATGAGTTCTGCCTGAGTCCCTTCAACCTTGAATTTTTCTTTGATTTGATAGTAACTCACAGTTGTGGATGGTTTTTCCCACTAGGGAGCAGGCAGTTTAAGAAAATCAAAAAGTATAAAATTCGTTGACTACTGCCTATTCCATCCATAAGAGAGCAGTTTGCGTCTCAAGCGACGGATCTTGAAAACCAGGCTAGCTAGCAAAGGATTCTAAGTTCTTTCCTCCCCTTCCATTTTGTAAATAATTATAAGACTCCAAGCAAGGCTCTGACTCTTTTATAACTAAAATCAATTAATTAAAACATGTTTGAAAAGGCGAGTTTAATACTTTTATTCGAGTATTACGAATCCTTACTTTAATATAATAATTTGAATATTTTAAATGTAACACATATCATGCTTTAAAGGTACATTTCCTCATATCAAAAGAAAGACCATCTGAGTCGATTCGGTATCTTATTACTCGTAACCTTTAACAACTAATTAAAATCGTAATTCTTATCAAATTTTAGGCTATTTCAGAAGCTACCTAATTCCAGCATACTAATCAAACTAAAAGCAAAGCTTTGTAACAACTCAAATACGGCCTGTTAATTGGAGAAGACAAAATTACAAAAAATACTGAATTTGTACTGAAAAATTTGGTAAAAATAAGTCACAATGCCGATGAGATTCCCCAAGCAAAATAAAAAATACAACAAATTGTGCAGATTATTGGATGTTTTGTAAAATCGGATTACTACATCCCATTGGTCACTAGCATTATATCACAGTAATAATTCAAAAATTCCAATAAAAATACAATCATTTTACTCAATATCCTCGCACAAATGATTACCCGCAGTTAAGGCTTAGAACAGCACGAAAATCTTTTCATTGGTTTACTTACAGCATATGAAGTTATGTTCAATGATAACGATGAAGGGCTTTGCTCGATCTTTCAGATAGCTTCAACTCTTCTCAAACGTTTACATGATATAAGTTCCAAAATGTCACATGTTATGTTTCAAATATTCATAAATGTTCAAGCAACTCGCTCCATCCCATAAAATATTAGAAATCAGGCTCCAGCCACGTTGGAATTGTTAGCATATAAAAGTGGTTTCACTAATGTGGCCTAACTACATGCATCAGAAATTGGTCCAATCCTCTAAAACATGATAAAAAGCAAATAGTATGTCAATTGGACAAAAACAAGTAAAAATCGTTTCAAATTCGATACTATCGTCTGCAATTGTTCTTCTTAAGTGAGTCGCTTTCTTCAAGACATTCTTATCATTTTCTAGTTTTTACTCAACCCTCAAAACGATCTGGAAGTGAGAATGGACACTTTGGTTTTGATTGAATATGTAATCGGAGTCAAATAACTGAGAGAAGCTCTAGCTCCCCTAAGTGAACAACTCTTAAAGAAAGTTCTGTTAGTAGCTATCCAATGGAAAGTAGGCAAACCTCAAATTAAAATTAGGAAAGCTGGTGTTATCAATATCATCAATCTTATCGATAGAGGTATCATCAGTGAATCACAACTTTTAGACTCTTTCAAAGATCTTATTCCTCACTTGAAAAACTGCCTGAATGATGATTGGGCACCTTAACTTAGGCTTGCTTCATGTTAATTATTGTAAAAGTATTTGTTAGCAACCAAGTAATTATATATTTACTGAGATAAAAAATCGGAGACGAATAACTAAGAGAACTCTATCCCTTGCTTCTTGAAAGATTAGATGATTCTCAAGATCCTATACGTATCAAAGTGACCTCAGCAATCAACGTATTTTTCAGTTGCCGATACATAAAACTTTCATAATCAACTTTCGAATATGTAATTAATGCCATTTTTGTACACTTTGATGACAACTCACTGGACATACAGAGCGCAATTTATACAAATCTAAAACATGCAGCAATAGTTGATCCAAAATTAGTGCTAAAGCATGCAAAATCCTATGTGTCTCGCATGAAGCATAAAGAAAACTGCAGAGAGCTGATTGAGTACTGCGAATAGCGGATAGAGGAGTACTCAAGTTGATGATAAGTGTAAATAAAGCCAAAACTTTATAAAGTAAATTATAAATAGTAAATTATGGTTTTTAATATACTATAATTTTATTAACTTTAAAATAGGAATAGAAGCTAAATAAAATTATTGATATATTTAGAAATAACGGTGTTTATAATAGAATTATATGGAAATATTCTAATTACAAACGAAATCCTGGTTTCTCCCCAGACATCTTTTCCTCTAAGATCCTACCATCTCCACACAAGAAGAACCTGTCTATTGCCATATCCTCTCAGGTGCCATGGCCAAGTAACACATCCACACACTCTCCTTAACTAACTATTAACAAAATTTGGAAATCTATAAGTGGCGTTATCAACAACGAAATCCCATACTTCCCATCTATAGTATTTAACTCAGCAAAATCATAAGAACTGAAGCTGTAGTCTCTGTCCTTTGTGAAAAGATCTTTTTCAGAGTTTAGCAAGTATTCGATAAACTGACTATCAGTTAAAAATTGTTCGTTTTTGGGCAAACTATCGAAGCTACAAAGATACTCTCGTCTAAGTTCGGATACTTTAAATTGAAGGAAAGTATGATGGGGTTAAACTAAAAAGGACAGATTAAAATATGGATAAATTAAAACCACGCAAATAACTCCCCTCAATTTTTACTGGTAAGCAGTGAGTAACAGTACAAATAAATTATTTAACTCTTTTATAAATTTAGCACTAAAAATCAGCACTTTAAAGTCTTTCTACGTTCTCTCTAATACTAACGTATTACACATTAACATTGTCAATAATATTTGTAAAAATTTGCTCAGCATCATCAAATCGACATAGCCAATTAAATCAACGTAAAGAGAATAGTGAGCCTCCCCTTACTTAGCTATCCACGAACTCTTAATGAGTCAAATGCAACGCCAAGTATTTCTCTCAAATTTTCAAATTAGAGCACATATACTACAGGTAGTCAGAAAGAAAATTCATTCAAAACTAAGGATTCTTGTTTAAAGTCCTTAGAGTCACCTCAGAATTCAAATATTCCTCGTTACTCTCTCAATAAAAACCAAAATAGAATCAGAAAATCACGATCCTCAAATAAATTAATGACCATCCGCAGTAAATAGCAATTGAGCTGTCTTCAAGACAAAAATACCAATATATACGAGAAGTGCATACCAAAATCTACAATAGGACAGACTTTCCCTCCAGATTAAACTGTATACAACTCTATTCTCGTGTAGTCAGACGTTCGAAGTCCGGCTATTGATATCAACTAGCTTTAGAAGTTAGCGAAAATCGGTAGATTCTGCGAAAGTACGACAGCTGAATAACTCATTTTAGAGGAGTTCAAAGGTATTTATGAGTGATTTAACTACTACTTAATATTGCCAACTTTAGCAATTATAATAAGAATATTCGAAGTAGAAATGTTTATGAAAGGGAGAAGTAAGTTTTGAAAAAGAAAAATAAATCGTTTTTTTTGTTTTTGGTAAAAAATTAAGAAAATAATAAAATTATATTCTCGATGAACTTTATTGAAAAAGACAACATGGAACCGTTTGAAGGATGGAATAACTAAAACGATATAAATCAAGATTAGATAATTCTTAGTAATATCTTAAAAAGAAAGTCAACTATGAGCACTTTGCCTCCTCTACATAAACTTAAAATAAGGAATTCATCACATTAGCAGATACATAGTCAATTGAAACTTGAACCTGCACGTGTAAAGAATCTTCTTAAAAAATAGTAAAACAACAAAGAAAAATGGCAGAAAACAGAAGAGTTCAATGACTACAGTGACAGTATATCTCCACTTAAAAAGAAGTTAGTGTAAATACTGAATGAAGAATAAACCAAATATACTCCTTAACCGATTATATAATAGTCAATAATTTAGAACAAAAGCCAACTCAATTTCCATAAAAACCAGTAAAATTAGTAGTAAAGTTATTACCTCAAATTTAAGTTGAGCCGGAAAAACAAAGAGCTAAAACCCACTGAATTTTTACTAAAACAAAAGAATCATGGTGATTATGGAAATATAATGAAAAAGACACAATCTAAAATGTATATGAAACTTAATGCTCTCGAAATAATCAATGATTTCAAGAAAAATATCTATAAAGAAGCAGCTTCCATACATAATCTAACCTCCAAGAATCGCCTGACTTAGTCAACTACACAAAATTCAAAAACCAAGACACATAAACGCATTATCCTAAAGAACGAGTAAATTTAGTAGAAGTTGGAAAAGGTGAATGAAAAAATGAAGCAAACTTTTTTTAAGTACGATGTTTTCTAGAAAAAGAAAGAGAAGAAACAGAAACTTTAGAAATTAGATTTACTTACATAATTCAACGATCAAATGATATTTAGTAATAGCCCAAACAAAATAGCAGATAAGTAACTTACAAGGCGTATCACTCCTTTGAAAACAATCGAGAAATAAAGAACCAGTCGACAAGATCTATCTATTCCCATCAAAATACGTGTGCAAAAATCTCCTCATCGTTATAAACTTACTATCAACTGAAATATTGTATTCATCTTTTTCAGATAAATGACAGACCAAATTGAAATAGAAAATGAATAAAATTGTCACGAGATCCATTTCTCGGCCTGTTTGTACAGAAACAAGATACATTACAAATATTTGAGGTCTCACTTTTAATGTTAATTTTAAAGAAGTTTAATACTTTAAAATTAGAAGAATGATAATTGGAACATTTTTAATAGTGATTCTATGTACGGATCAAAGAGTAGGGAAATCTTCCTCATGCACAACTACTTTCTGATTTTTTCCTTTTCCTCCTCTGTGATTTTATTGTCTGTTTTCTCTCCTTTCTTCAACTTTCTTGGGAGCGGGAGCCTTTTGGCCGAATCCCAAGACTTAGAGATTTTCATCAAGCCCACTTCTGCTGTCAGAGAATTTGACTGCTCCTTGTGCATTTCTTTCTCTGTTTTTCTTGTCTTATTTGGTCTCCAAAACGGTAAGTTTTTATTTTTTGATCCATTCAGCATTAATATCACCTTTCTTCACTGGTGCTTTTTGAGCAACGTTATTGTTGATCTCAATACCTTTGTTCTTGTAATATTCTTCAAGAGTTAACTTCTCAGGCTCTTGAAGTTTTGGGGGTTCTTCGGGAACAGTTTCAGCAGGGACTTCAGTTTGAGCTGGAGTCTATTCAGGAGTTTCCTTAATATATTTATTTTAATTAAGTTCGTCCTTGGTGTTTCCAAGGTTTCTGTATCCACCTCCTTCTTTTCTTGGTCTGTCACTAAATTAATAAATGTATACACTCTTCCGGTGCCACTTCTTCTATCAAGATAGTGGCCTTATCCTAGCTTCTTGGTAGCAGGTGTAGGTGGATGTCTATTGTTTCTAATTTATTTGACATTCTCCTTTCTCTTTTCAGGAAGAGGCTCAGTGATAACAGGAGCACTAACTTCAGGACCTTTAGTGGCAAGTTGTTGCTTGTAAAGTCTCTTTTCTTGATGAGTTCTCTTGACTTTATTTTAAGTGGCGGAAGTTTGTTGATAAGTTTCCTCATCATCGTCTTGGGCGAAGAATTCAAAAGGATTGGACATTAATCTTGCTAATTTAATATATAATATTAAAAAATAATAGCATAATATAGTTAACTAAATTTATCCAACTAGCCACAGTTAAGCAAATCTAATTATATTAAGATCAACAGCTTTACACCTTAGATAAGATTTTGGCCTCTTCGATTTTTTATAAAAATTATGGTGTTATGGTTAAATTTTTTTGCTCGCTTAGGCCCAGTCTACTATAGATAGTATTTAACATCCCTAAACAACTGAGCTTCATTGAAGTTATTTTTGACAAGTTTCTTTTTTTATCATTTAGCTCCTTTTCTAACTCCTAAATATTTTATCCTGAATTCATTTATGGCTATTCTTCTTCAGTGTTGTCAACGTTTCTTTGTTAATCCTCTTTTTATTATTTTGCTTTGTTTAAGGTATCAAGCTATCTTTTTTGTTATTCATATTTCTTTTGAAGTTCTTAAAGCTGCATCTTTCTTTATTAAAGAACTGTCTAAAACTATCTCTTCTTGGCAAGACCATCAAGAAGTTGTATGTACCTCTTGTCATTCAAGTATTCATCATTTTCAAGTTTAATTTACTTCTCTAAATATTTGTATGCTTCTAGATACTGATCTTCTTATGAGCTAAAATTTTTCTTAGGTTTTTAGTGCAATGAATCATGATTTGCATTAGAATTATTAAGGTGGATTTGATGTAATTCTTTCCTTTTTTCCTCGAGTTCCTCAGCAATCATAGTGTCATAATTTTAAACTTCATTATTGAAATTTTCCCTGTTTCTTAAAGTCTGCTGTATTTATCTTTGCAAATTTGTTTCATTCTAAATTTTATAATAACAATTAGCTATAAACTTTTTGGTAAGTTTTTTTATTTATTCATTTTTTTTTTTTAACTGCTCAATAGTCTAACTTTAGATCTTTATCATTTTTTTGAAGTTATTGCATTAAACAACAAGTTCAGTTATGGCCTCTTAGTTCTGAGTTTTGTTTCTTCTACAAATTTTTAACAAAACATTCAACCTTTAGTGCTAAAGCAATGAATAAGCATAATGATACTTTACTTTTTCAATTTTTTATTCAATTTCAGCTATTTTTTGTTTCTTTTCTTCAATCTTCTTTTCATTTTTCAGTTGATTTTGATTGTTGTATTGGATTATTTTTAATTCTTTCAACCTCTTAGCTAGTATCTTATTTTTATAAAGATAAGAATCTAAATCCCTTCTTATATTTTCATTGTTTTTCTCAAGTTCTTACAATTATTTAATCATCTCCTTATTAACATTTTGTTTAATTCTTGGCAGCAGTCCTTGCTTGGAACCATTTAGATCGCAAGTGGAGCCTTTACCTTTCTTCTTATTGTTTGAATGTAATAATCTGGAATAGTCACCTTGATTTTATGCAGTTATAAAAACAGAATTTTTATTAATTTCTTTTCCATTTATGTTGTCTATCTATTTGGAGAGATTATTTAGGCTTAAAAATGAATGGGTTACAAATGAGACTTCTTAGACCCTTTTGTTGCTTTTTTTAGTCTTATTCAAGAAAGAGGATTAGTCTTTACTTACGAATGTGTTTTCACGGTTGGATAGTTTATCATAAAGACTTCCATTTAAAGTGTTAAGTGATGCTTTTGATATGGTTTTCTTAATTTTAGGAGCATCTTCAGCTTTTTATAAAATGGCCTGCTTTTTCTTCTTAGCTTACAAAGCAATCTTCAAAGCTTGAATTGTAAATTCTCTTTCTTCACCTACCGACATGTAGGAAGTTGGAGAAGTAAAACATTTTCTCAGCTTATCGGAATAATCACATTTCATTGTCATACAAACCCAAGGAAACTGCATCCAAATCCATCTTTTATAATAATAATTGGTTGGAGGTTTTTGATTGAGTTCAAATTATTCGACAACTGTTTTTGCATAAAGATTCTTTAGATCTTTGAAATCTTCCGATTTAGATTTATCTATTTCGATGTTTTTGATACGAGCCACGAGATTATTAGATTAAATCTCTTCATCAGATTCTTCATAGTCATCATCCTTCTATATATCAATCGTATTAAGTTGCTATTTTTCACCCTCCAAAGATACTTTTTCGAGAAATCCTTTGATCTAATTGTAATAATACTCACGGAAATAGTTCTAATTGCTCTTGACTTCAACATTCAGTTGTTGTATTCTTGTCTCTTTTGATTTTTTAGACTTCACTTTTACTTTATTAGAATTATCTATTTCAACGTTATTCAATTTTTTTATATGCTTCCCTTGTTCAATCTTGTAATACATGTCTTTAAGTTTCTTCTTAAACTTCTTTTCTTACTCATTTTAAGCATTATTTTCATTTTACTAATCATAATGAGGCAAAGCTTGAACTTATTGAGGTTCTTCTTATTCACAAAGAGCCAAATTTCTAAACTCACTCATAATACTTATATCTTCAAGTTACTTATTGTTTCCAATGATTTTGGGATGTCTGAACTCAGGTGTGTAATATGTCTCAAAATCAGAAAATTATCTCAAGAATCTTGAGATTTGGGTGATGATTCTGAATAAATCATCTGAAGTGGGATGATAATGCATTTCGAAACCTTCAATCGCCTTATTATACTCAATGACTGGATCAAATGATCTCTCTTCCAGTTTCTGCCAATATCTACAAAGGTCATATTTAGTATAAGGATTGAATAAAAGCAAGAAATTTTAGATATCTGATATTACCTCTTTGAGTTTAAAGTAGTTTCCAGAACTATAGAGCTGATAAGTTTCTTATTAAAGTTTTCGAACTGAATTCGGTGTCTTCTTTAAAGTTTCTGCTATTTTTTAGTTAATTTGAGTTGTAATCAAATCATATTTTTTGAGAATTGATTTCTTAAAACTGTCATTCTTTATCATCCATAAATCTTTGAAATTCATCAAAAATGGCCGGAAGATAACTATAAATAGTTTCAATTCTTCAGGATTCATTTTTGTGATTGATAAAATTTCACCCCTAGTTAGACCTTTTTGAGTACTAATTAAAAGACTTATAACTTATTAGAATTGCTCTTCATGAGAGAACAAATTATGGCTCCAAAATTATAAAAGATAGCCAAAAAGTTGATCAACATTTTTCTCCTAACGAAGTTTTGCCTTATCAATCTTCTCAATACAAGATTGCAATTTTTTCAAAGACTAACTTTCTAGTTACAAGTAATCTAGTTTTTAAGGCAAAAAGCAATTCAAATAAGCTTTCACAAAAAGACTGGTAACTTCTGTTTTTTTAATACAATCTTCAAGTATCATAAGCATTTCTTATTTTATAGTACCCTCAATACATAAAGGTTTTTCTAGATGATTTCTTATCATTGATTTCATGATATTGATGTCAAAAGGAATACTAACCTTCCTGCATTAAAGTTTGTTGAAATATTTCATAGATTCTGATTCCCTATCTGCAGTTATAATAACTTTGACATTTTTCGGGAAATATTTAGGTAACCAAAATGCAATATTACCTTCTTTGCCAGTATTCCGATCCTGGAAATAATCAATTCCTTCAAAAACTAAGATGATCTTATTATAGAGAACATCTAAATTTTTAATCGACTGATTTTAGATACGTTGATTGCAGACATCCAGCCAGTAGGAAAAATATTTTCTTAATTTTTATTCATGCAATTCCACCTTTTGGTCTATATTTAATTCTTCTCTCAGTTTTATGAGGATACGGTACAGAGCATAGAAGTAATTACTATTGTTGCCTCCTGTAGTTGCAAAATGCAGGATGATTAGATCATTGTTTCTCTTGATACCTTTGAGTGATCTATGGTACTCATACCAGTTTACAAGCAATGTCTTTTTACCTACTCCTCCATCAGCTTGAATAACTAAAGGTTTGTTTTACTCAGTAGGAACATCAAGGTTGAGCCACTCTTCGATCATAAGATAGTATTTTTACAAGCCCGTCCCTTTATGATTTTTATAGAATCCAAGCATGACATCGGATGTACTATATTAAAAAAAGACTACTCAATGTAATTGGTGTAATCCTGAAACTCCTGGTATTGTTAAAAGTTGTTCTTAGGCATTTTCCAAATAGAATATTATAATTTCAAATCAAGAATATGTTATAATTCTATCACACAGCTCCCTCTCTCCCCGTCAAATAGTATTTATAAGTCGTGTACTTGTTCTTAAAACGTTGAGTTATGCAATATGAACTGTAGCTTTTGTTTATCTGACGTATCAAGTGCCCACTTTGTATTTATAGAGTTACACTTAGACATGATACGGAGGGGGCAAGCAATGAGGAGAACTAAAAAGTTGACTAATCTATGTCTATGTCAACGATTGCTCGAAATTTTAATTCTCGTCTTACATTTTTGTATGTGATAGACCTCCATTTGGAAAACTCATGTGCGGATTGTAGTTAAAACTTTTAAGAAAACTACAAGTTTCATAATGAGATGGCAATCTGGGTGCATTTTTTGCAAACTCTTCAACTCCCTTGGTTGTCTCTCTATCAGTATAATCATCTTTGCCTGGTTTTCTGCTTTGTTGGTGGTGATTACGTTTTGGTTTTAGTTTCTATCATTTTTTGGAAATTTGTTGTATCGATGAAGTTGTTAATATTGCCATTTGCATCTGGGATAATTGGATCTTCAGGAGAAAATCTCCATTCTCCATCCACGATGAATTTATATCTGAATAGACTCGAATTCACTGATGAAGACAACGCGGGAGTTGCTTTATTAACACATTTTTACGATTGTGATCACAAATTAGTCACCTTGCTTTTATAAAGGTATTGTCTGCTTCCATTTGTTAAAAGAACCCGTCAACAACACCTGGTTGCCTCCGTAGTTCCAAGTAAAAGTCGCAAAGACATCTGACTCTTTCTATTATTATTTTTTTGTCACTTGGCTACTACTCTCGATTTCGCTATATTTAAGTTGTGCTACCCTGAAGAATTTACGAAGTTGACAGTAGTATTACCACCACTCATATTACTTAAAGATCCCTTTGAACCGTTGCTCCCCATTATTTTATAAAATGAAAAAAACAATTTTAAAGTAATCATGAAAATCAATAATAAAGTAGAATAATAGTAAAATTTAGATATCTTTATAGCTAACAGAAAAAATGCTCACTATTATACCATAAAAACTTCTCAT
>Ga0194117_10006044_pt1 | contig 10765 bp, 5 predicted proteins | sample TA2MahsurfametaG_FD_160579 | JGI IMG/M metagenome (GOLD analysis project Ga0194117, IMG submission 160579) | Freshwater microbial communities from Lake Tanganyika, Tanzania - TA2015009 Mahale N1 surface | ecosystem: Environmental > Aquatic > Freshwater > Lake | place: Tanzania: Lake Tanganyika...
AATCTCGGACATATTCAATCAGCTAAAAATTTATCACTGACTATGAGTATAGGTAGCAATCAGACTCCTTATAATTTAGCTCCTTACCAAAAGCCAAAACAAGAAATAAACCCTCAATCAAGTAATGATATCAATCAATCAAATCCAAATGAAAAGTTTTAAAGACTTTAATACTAAATGAAAATGGTTGCAAAGTAAAACTCAATGTTAAAGTAATAAAACTAGTACTTGAGGAAGGAACTTATCAAATTAAGAAGGTAAAACAATGCAGAAAATGTAAGAAGTAGTTAAAAATATCCAAATCTTTCACCAGATAACTTTATTGATCTGAGAGGGACAATAAAAAAATAAAGTAGCTAAATAAAAGATCTGAGAATCAAACTGGACATGGTCTCAAAACAGTGCAAAATGTATGAAGAGATAATCGACAAGATGGATTAAAGAATCAAGAAATTAACTCATGAAAATCATAAAAAAAGTACACAAATTGATGAGATTCAAGTCTAACTTGCAAAACTTGATCAACTTAAAGATAAAACTAACTCTATCATGAGACTTTATAATGATCTTTAAAATAAGTTCAATAATGATCAACTTTAATGGATAAAATGGAAGCAAAGCTGGCTGAGCTAAAAGGAATTTTATTTGAACAGAGTCAAAGATTTATAAAATATGATCGAAAAGAAATTTTCATGATTCGTTACAATCATTTTTCTAAAATTAAAAAAATAAAACATTCATATATTTAAAGGTATTAATTTTTTTAATCATTTCCAGAGTGTTTCATCGTCTTAGATGTCTTCACCTTGCAACCACTACTTACCCATTGAGATTTATTGTTCTAGGTACACATAAATTTACTTATTTACAATAGTCTTTTCTTGACTTTTTCTTATAGTTATTGATCAATTTCAGTTTTGTTGATAAACATTTTGATCTTTTTGTCAAACATAGCTTATTTCGTCATTTTTTTAGAGCTAGACTTCTTTGGCTCAACCTCATCGACACTCATTCTTTGTGATTTACTTTAGAAATCTTTGTTAGATCTGGGTCCTGTAGTTTTGTTCGGCGAATTATCGTTCTTGAAATTAACATAATTATCCTATTTTAAAGCTGAGAGTACTTCTTATCTTCTGAGCAAACTGTTGATAGTTTGATTTTTGAGGAAGGTGGCTTTTGAAAGTAATTTCATTTCTTGGAGAAAGTCTTTTTCTTTAAGGTATTTTTCTGATTGGAGTTGTTTCCTTAGTTCTTTTATTAACACTAGTTTTCTAATGAGTATTTTGGATCTTTAGTTGTTATCTCAAAGTAGAGAGTTATTATTTTAGTCTTTGATTTTCTTTAAGAAGGTTAAGTTAATTTGGTTGAACTTGCATTTCACTTAGAATTTTTTACAACTAAAAGCGTCTTCTTCGCTCTCTTTACAGTTCTTATTGTAAAGATGCAAATTCCTAATAATCAACTGTTCTCTTTTTCTCAAGACTAGGTGTTATAGCTGGTCTTTCAAAAGTAGCTTTTTTGACTCTATCAGCAAATTGCAAAGTTGATGATGTTTCATTCCTTCAATAGTTACAGATTTACATGCTTGAAAATGAAGGAGAGACACAAATTATAAGTCTAATTTTGCCAGAACGAAAGAAAGATTAACTTAAAATTCTAGTCAATTTAGAATCTCTGACTGGGATATGTGTTCTAGACTGAATAGTGAGAGCCTAAATGTGAAAAATAGTACGGAAATACAGTGCCCTAGCTTTGAAAGACTTCCATTAATGGATTTCAACTACAAAAGACGTAGATCTTTTTCTGCTTGTGGGAGATCATAAGGGACATTAAATTTTTAAGATCCAGCCAAATCAACTACTCTTAGCTAAATTTAAATATTTTTTACATGTGCTGTGACAACTTCATGTTCTTTTGTATCAGGGTTTAGTACAAGTTTTTAGTATTTTACATGAAAAATAGAGTGTGACCTTGAACTTTTAATGTTGGCAGATGTGGAGCTAGTTGCTCTATTCTAAATGAAACTTGATTTACTTTTATTCCTTCTGCAAGATAGTTAATAACTTCTTTAACACTAATAACTTCAATAGCTGACAATCCATTTATAGATATTTCTCCACCTTTAGTTTCTCGAATCTCAAGTGGCTTCATCCCACTAGAAAGTAAATCAAAAATTTTTTCATTATAAATTTCAAAGAAGCTGATAGTTATCCTACTATTTCTCTTTTTTCTCTGTTATTCAAAAATTAATTCCAATGCTCGAGGTAAAATTCCTCTTTAAATACTGCTTATGGTTGTTTTGTAAAAATCGAAGTCAGAATGACTCTATGGACAGTTACCAATTATTGTAAATGTCTTGCCTGCACCAGTTTGTCCACTATCTCATTAAATATGTACTATGCAAAAATCGTTGAGTCTACGCCATCGAAAATGCATTAGACAGCTTATTAAACAGCACCAAATATTTCTTTTTGACATTCACTACTTTGTGAGCGTTAAGAAATATATTGTACGAAGTTAAATTTCATATAGGAAGTCATACCTGGCTTATTGATAGAGATTGTGTTTTTCTGATTTAAAAACCTAAGTACCTAGTGGATAGATATAAACTACTCGGGGTCTTCTATTTCGACAAATGGTCTCACTCTGAGAATAACTTTGACTTTTTCATTCTTTTATTTTTAGTTGCGAGGAGTAAGAGGTTATTTTTTATCTTGCATAAATCAATATAAATGTGCTTTATTCAAATTGGTACAAAACAAATATAATTCAAATAGTTAGATAAAACTTCATAGTCACAATTTTCTGAATTTTAAATTTGAAGAAGTCGTAAGCTCTTTTGAATATTATTATACACCTAAGGAGGTCATGCTCAAATAGAAAATCATTATAAATATGTTAAAAATGGTCTGGAAAAGAGTCATTTAATTTCGTAGTTCAAGAAAGCTTATTCTCTTATAATTATTTTTCTAGAATTTTCCACCCCAAATAAGTATTAAAGCATTGACTCTTTTTCATAATAATTAACAAACTTTCATGGAAAACCTTCTCAAATATTGGTGCTTCGCATGCTCAAACCACTTTTAAACACAAAAACAGATTGCCTCCTGCTCACTCTGCCAATCATAAGCAGTCGAGTTGAGTGAAGGAAATGGCAATGACCCTTCACAGTTTCCAGTCTACCAAATCCAAAGTCAAATCCAATAACAACAGCAGAACTCAATCCAACCATAGTAGAACCAAGATTAAGAAGAAACCATTTATGCTTTCTTCACAATTCAAGAATTTGATATACCTTCTGATTCCTAACCCCTTGTTACTAGACAAATTAGAATAATCCAAATAATAGATCCAAATTAAAATGGAAATCCTTTTGAGCAAATTTTCGGACAAGGCGGACTTATTAATCTCTTAAATTCTTTAAGAGGACAGTCAAATTTAGTGCCTGCTAGTCAAGAAGAAAAAAATAACTTGGAACAACTAGAAAAAGTCAACGAATGTTCAGTGTGTCAGTAGGAAAATGATTAACGAAGCAAAGGCTATAAGCTTCACTGTGGTCATAGCTTTCATATTGACTGCCTGGAGCCTTGGCTAGAGAGAACAAATACTTGTCCTACTTGCCGTGCCCATATCTGATATTAATATACATTTGTGTTTGCTATTCTTCAATAATTTCCCCTATTAATTTTTTAGCTTAAATAAATTTTTATATGAATAGTATTTATAAAGCTACGATGTTATAATCCATCATTTCACTAGTTTTTTATTGAGTTCATCAGCATAGCTCATACATTAATTTTTGATATCTTCATAGTTGATGTCCTTGCTCTTAGTATTAATATATTGTTTCAAGTAGTATCTTTTACTCTATAATTCTGCTAGCTTCCTTTCATTCGCATTATACAGAGAGTATTGATCATGCATTTGATACTTTTTCTAGGCTATATTGACTTCATAATCTGAGTTGTTGATTGTTGGACTGATTTTATCCTTGATCTGGTTCAATGATTTTTCATCATCAAGCAGCTTTTGTTTCTTTTTGTTGAGATTGTTCTTGATTTCTTCCACCTTGTCAAATTTTTATGACATCTCATCTTTCATCTTTTGGATATTTGTCTTCAAATTTGCTATTTACTATATTAATCAAAACATACCTATCCTGTTCTTTTTTAAGTATTTTATAATGCACGTAGATTATTCAACCTTATCTCATATTCAGCTTTAGCTTGCGCTAATGTATTTTGAGTTTTATCTGTTCGACTAACAGCAAAGGAAGGACCAGTGGGTAATTGATTCGAAATTTACAAAACTTTTCCTGTTTGCTCTAGAACCTAAGTAATTCCCTTCTATAGTTTGGTCAGTTCTGTAATTTCATTTGAACGCAGCTTATCAAAGGAATTTAAGAACTCATCCATTTATCTGTCCTTTTGATACAAAATCTAATATTTCTTCTTATCCTATTCTTCAGTCTTTTTGTCTTCAAGTATTCCCTCCAGATCTCTCAGCTTCTTCTCATAGACATCAATATTTTTCTTGACTTCTTTGATTCTAAATAAATAAAAAAATACCTTTTCTACATGTTGGCTATTGAAGCATTATCTTCTTTCATCCTCGCCAAAATACGATCTCTTGCTTCTGGTATGCTTAAGTTAGCCTCGTTAAGTTGAATTTCATAATCAGTTTTTTTTACTTACAGTTCAGCTATTTGATCCTTGAGTAATTGCCCTTTCAGCTTTTGACTATCCATTCTTAGCTTGTTTTAAGCAACAGCTAATTTGTTAAGGAGCTATTCCATAGCACCTTGTTTGGCATTATACTCATTAATTAGTTAAGTATTCTCATTGATCAGTCTTTGATATTCTGCTCTTTGATAAGGATCAAGTTAATTCAGCCTTAGTTCCATCTGTTTATGAATACTTTGTAGTTCATTTTGTATATTTTCTGTTTATTCCTCCATCTTCTTTCTTTGAATAAAAATCTCATCAAGCTCGACTTTAAGTTTTTCATTGTTATTTTTCACATGTTGATAGGTATTCTTAACATCTTCCGGACGAGTGTTAGTCCTCAATTTGTCCAAAGCAAGATTGTAATCAGCTAATTGACCTTAGAGTTGTCTGACTTCATTGTTAAGCTCCTCAAGTCGACTTTAAAGTTTATTGTAAAGTTGTTGTTCTTTCCCAATCTGTTCTGTTTTGTTTTTTATTTTTGTTGTTTACTATTGAATACTCTAAATGTATTTATGTTTACCATCATTTTTTATTTAGTTTTTGTAACGTAGTAGTTTCGATCATAAACTTTTCGCTGAGAAACACCACCTTGAGGTCCATTGATACCTCCACCTGTTGTTAAAGGACGATCTTTGACATCAACTGTTGCTCCTACACCTAAAGGATTTAATCCCTAAATGAAGAAATGGTTACTTTTCCTGCTGTACCTTGCCTAGATGGAGCTGGTGCATTTCCTCCTGCACCAAATTTAGGTTTGATAGAAGTACCTGCTCTTGATCCCATAGACATTCTATTGAGGTTTGGATCCATGTTTAAATAGTTTTTTTAATTATAGTTCATTTCAAAATTAAAAAATCATGATTTGATAAATAAAAGTACTTATCTTTGACATGATAGGAGATAAGAATAGATTTGATACTTTATTAGATAAATTTTATTATGTTTATTAATAACTTAAAGTATAAAAATAATCACAAAATTTAACATAGGAAGTGAATATCCCACCATCAGAAAATATAACTTATCACAACTCCCCTTAAGAAAATATATAGACATCCTAAAAATGATTTTTATAACATCATTTCTCAATCACAAACAAATACTAATTAACTCCATTCAATACTTGGATTATCTGTTAGTATAAGTCTTTCCATTTGAATAATTTCTCATTAAAGCAATATGATATAGTAATAATTTATAAATGGCTGAAGAAATTGAACCTCACATCCTCAAGAAATACGAAATTGTATAAAAATTGGGAAAAGGAGCATACGGCATAGTCTGGAAAGCTGTCGATCGCAAACTTAAACAATTAGTAGCACTCAAAAAAGTATTCGATGCTTTTCATAATGCAACCGATGCTCAACGTACTTTTCGTTAGGTCATGTTCTTACAATAACTGAATGGTAGTTCAATTTTTAAAAAGGTCACGAGAACATAATACGACTCTTGAACATCATAAAGGCATAAAATAACAAAGATCTCTATCTTGTTTTTGATTTCATGGAAACAGGTACAAATCCAAATATTTAGATCTTCATGTGGTGATAAGAGCAGGCATTTTGGAAGAAATTCATAAAAAATTTATCATCTACCAACTACTTAAAGCACTCAAGTATATGCACTCAGGATAACTGATTCATCGCGATTTAAAACCTAGTAATATTCTACTCAATTCTTAATGTCATGCCAAAGTTGCAGATTTTGGGCTAGCTCGTTCTATAAATTGCCCTAAAGAAACTTCGGAACAAGTATTGACTGAGTATGTTGCAACAAGATGGTATCGTGCTCCTGAGATTTTACTTGGATCTACTAAGTATTCCAAAGCTGTTGACATGTGGTCTGTAGGTTGCATTTTAGGAGAACTTATCACTGGCAAATCTACATTCCCTGGTAACTCTACTCTCAATCAAATATAAAAGATTTTGTAGCTTATAGGCAGACCTAATCAAAAAGATATCTAATCTTTAGAATCACCTCTAGCTGCTAACATTATAGCTAGTACTAACATTCCTAAAAAAAAAACCTTTAGCACTATGTTTCCTACTGCATCTTAAGATGCACTTGATTTACTCAAACATCTACTAGTTTTTAATCCCAATCAACGTTACACTGCAGATGAGGCATTGGCACATAGATACGTCAAAGATTTCCATGATGCATCTGAGGAGATAAATTGTAAATAGTCAATAAGTAAAGAAATGTTTATACAGAAATATCGATGGACGATAACAAAAAGTTTTCAATCCGTGAGTATAGATAGGCTTTGTATGCAGATATAGTCAAAAGGAAAAAATAGCAAAGGAAAAAATGGCAAGCCAAATATCTACAGAAGTTAGGAGTTACAGATATTACTTAGCTTGAAAATTCACCCTAGAAGATAGCTAAGCAAGAGGAGACAGAAGTTTACAAAAATATGATACGCAAAAATGAATAAAAATACAATCGGCCTGTAACTGCTTCAATTTAAAAGAAAAAGGATGATGGGAAGAAGAAAGGAATGGATTATGCTCAGTACAGAGAAAAGTATGGAGCTGGTAAAAGGCCTCAAACAGGAGTAGGTAAAAATTGAGTTTATCTTAATAATTAATTTACTTTTAATATTTATCTATTCTAGACCAGATAATTTTCAGAACAATACAATAAGATTGGTTTTTGATTGTAAATATAAGACAAGATGAAATCATTCTTGGAGAATGACAGCAGTTCCTTACACCAATATTTCTCCTTCCAGATTTTTACATATAGTCTGGATTTAGAAGCGATTTTTTCCCATATCCTTTACAAATTACACTTGCCCAATCACAGGTTGGTCGATTTCGATATCTTTTTTATAATTAATAGATTGACTCAAGTAGATACTCAAAGGAAAGTTGTTTCCAATGATCCTCGAAAAGAGACAACACACAAACAATCGATTTACTGACTGACTTTTCATCCTTAATTATACAGGAGATGAGGATTGTGCATTTGATGCTAGTAAGTTAAATTGCTTGCACATTTCCTCCGTATACACTATTTTTTACTCATGTTTTCTACCCAGATGGCTAAAGAAGTAGTTTTGATTCATTTTTCGATAACATTTTCTTAAAAGTTTGATCATCTTGAATTATTATAAACCGAGCAATTATAAGAATGAATTAATCAACTCACTGCAGTACTGACAAAGGAATATTTGTTAGCTGCAGATAAGAATCAAGCTAAGTAAGCTCTAACTCGGCTACGGTTCGGAAGGTTTGACTGTATTCTTTCCCTCTGCGATTCCTATATTCTGCTAATTAGAAGTTAGTATTCATAATCATAATGACTATTAACTTTTCAATACAGAGTAGTTCATTTTTTAGGATTTATATTTTCATCGTGAGTTCATTCATCTGTAATTACTTTGAACCTGACTTAAAAAGTGCTTTGAAAGAAAAAGATCCTGAGAGTATTATGTTTTTTTAGTTTTACTTTTCAGCTATTTTTTATTTTAACTCAATCTTTCTTTTTTAGGCTTACTTTCGACCCTCTATAGCTTCAATAAAGGACTTGACCTATCTTATTTCGTACATTATCATCTCTAAAAACTTTTATAAAGGATTTATTGCATTTATTTTCTACAGTTAAATAAATTTGGCTGCAAATTCTTAATTTCTGTTTAAGATAAGTTTCTCTCTTTGTTTATTCACGTGACTGAATAAAAATTTCTATTCGTAATCAGGGATAGTTTTCTTCATTGATAAATCTGAATAAAAAAAAAGTTACTAAATTGTATATTGAAATCCTCTCGAGCTTCAGTCGCCTTAAAAATTTTCTCATAAATACCAAGTAAACTATTTTCAGACTGCTTTAATGCTGCAAGATATTTTTAATTGATTTAAATTAGCTCTTCTAACTTACTATTTTGATTTTGAAGCAGCAAGCGGTCAAAGCTTAACTCATAAGCATGAAGAATAGAGCTGTATTATTTTATGATACATGAAGAAATCGCCTATTTAAGATGTATTTTACTGTTTGATAATCTGGCCCACCTCGTATAAATAACTGGAACAAGTCGCAGTTATACAAAAATGGTCTGATAGCTATCCCCTCACAAAAATATTTCAGAAATTTTCTACGAGTCTCCGCATACTTTTCCTCATTTGAATTATCAAATATCTTAAGAACATTTAGAGGATTATTCTCAGCTCTTTTGCCTGAAATGGGTGGTATATAGATTCCTTGCCATCTTTGACACAACTTTTTTCTCAACAAATCAAAATCACTGTATCTCCTTCTGATATTGTAAGGTCCATCTTTATCTTTACCAACGATGTGGTACAGGAAATAATTGAATGTATCTTTCTGATAGAGGATAGGTTCCTAGACACTGATACTAATCTATCCGAAATCTTATATTTTAGGTTTATGATTAGCTATATCTAATACTTCTCTCTCCATATCTAATTAAGATTTATAAATTGCTACAAAAATAAAACTTGAACAAATTTATTGTACCATTATATCAACTAATCTGAATATTTATCAAAACAATCGTTGGATATGATAGGAAAAGTAAATTTGTTATTAAGCAGTTTTTTATGAAGATAAATATGGGTTATTTCCTATCTGTAATCTAAAAATGCTTAAAGCTTTAAAGATCATCTGTATTCAGCATAAAAAATGAGATATTTAGGTCATGATATAAAAAATTGTGTTCTTTTTTATGCGCATGCTCCCATATAATATAACTTTCTGGTTTAAAAGAATAATTTTAAACTATTTTCATGAAGATAACAAAAGGACATCAAAATGCTTTCTCTTATCTCGATGTTTCTTAATTTATCATTAAAGAAGCATCTCCCTTAATCAAACCCTCATCTCCACAACTTCACGCCCATCTATAAGTAACTCTTTTACACCTTTATGTAAAGAGCCTCAAGTAGTCGATTGTTTCAAAAAGATTAATCGAGCTATTTGACTTTCTTACATAATTTTTTTAACCTTTTAAACAAATTTAGGTTCGTCGAGTATACCATACTCCTGAAATCTAGCCCATCGACCACGATATAACTAAATTTATGTTGACTCCTTTACACAAAAACCTTAAAATATAAGATATGAGTGAGTTCATCGACTAGTTTTCACTAGATACGATCCACGAAAGCTATTCACAAAAAAGGAGACGAAACCTTATTAAAAAGGATTAGAGAAGGAAATAAAGAGAGTTTTTTGGCTAAGAATTAGTTTTATTGGATTTCTAGTTGGAAAAAATAGTAGAAGATGAGGAGGAAATCAGCTCTGAGCATTGGTAAAACAATAAAGATTCGTAAGTATCTGAAGATTAGAACTAATAGAGCTAGAGATATTAAGAGATCAAAATATCCCATAAAGTATAGGAAAATAGATTGAAAAGCCAAGACACGAACATTAGAGACACAGAATAAGAGAAAAATACAATTTTTGAGCTTTCACCTGTAGATTTTAGCTAAAATATCGAAAGATTCATTAAGAATCCTAAACAAGAAATTCTAAAAGCTATCAAAGATATTGAAACTCTTAAGTAAGTTATAAACTAAGCTTAAAAAGTCTCACGTTTGAAAAAATCTCTCTAACAATACTTACTTTAGTTTTAGACTCATTGCTTTTAATAAGCTTGGAAATAACTAAATGGAAACTTTAAGTCCATAATCAAAGTGATTTCAATGGGTATCTAACAGATTTTTGCAAGAAAAATCGGGCCGATCAACTTCGAACAGAGGAGAGTCAAACTTCTCAAATATCTTGAAAAAAAGTATTTTATTTATTATATAGAAAGAGAAGAATTTGGCGTAAAAAACTAAGCTACGATTGCAGAAAGAAAGTTGCAGATGGAAGATTAAGGATAAAAGGGAAATTCGTCACGCGTGAGCAGGCCTGCTAACAGTTAGGCCTTGAAAGTCTTGATAACTACAGCCCCGAATAAATAAAATAAATGCTGTAGAGGAGGATGGAAAATAACTTGCTTCAATCCAGTACGTTTTGATAAGCAAGTGAATACGAAAGTCTATGACTTTCAAGTTATCGTATTTGAAAAA
>Ga0194117_10006049_pt1 | contig 10756 bp, 10 predicted proteins | sample TA2MahsurfametaG_FD_160579 | JGI IMG/M metagenome (GOLD analysis project Ga0194117, IMG submission 160579) | Freshwater microbial communities from Lake Tanganyika, Tanzania - TA2015009 Mahale N1 surface | ecosystem: Environmental > Aquatic > Freshwater > Lake | place: Tanzania: Lake Tanganyika...
TCTTCGGTTCGGCTCTCGCGGGTTCGGTTGCAGACACGGAGCTTATCGAGACCGGAGCAAGTGCAGACTACAACGCGGGCTTTGCTAGGTTCAACGTTCGTTACGTCAAGCTGGATCGTAGCGGAACAGCTAGCGATCGCACACGTTTGGGAGTTGGCGCCGCTGTTCCGCTTGGCAACGGACTTACGGTAGCCGTGGATCGCTTCAACAGTAATGTGAAGGCGAGCGATACCAGCGACTTCGCCACGACGTCGGCAACTTTGGTAAAAGACCTCTCCAAGCGGACGAACGTCTACTTTGCCTTCGCCTCGAAAGACAACAAAACAGGCACGGATGAGCGTTTGACCGGTTTAGGCATTCGCCATGCGTTTTAATTGCCAAGGCGGCCTCTAACCTAGGCTAACGAGAGAAAAGCCTCCGCCCGAAAGGCGGAGGCTTTTTTATTGCAAAATGAAAGGCGTTTTCAATGAGGCCACAGGGCTGTGGTGACAACCCATAATCCGCACCTAATAACTTGTTGACCGATCGATGAACATACTCATGGCCCTCTCTCAGTTGGAAGTTACTGGAGCAGAGGTCTACGCGACCACCTTGGGAGACGAACTCACGGCCCGGGGCCATCAGGTCTGGTACGTGTCAGACACCCTCACTCGCCTAGTGAAGGGCACCTTCATCCCGCTGGAATTCAACAAGCGAAGCGTTCCAAGGCGCCTGTGGCACGTGGCCCGTCTCGTGTGGCTGATTCGGAAGAACAAAATTCAACTGGTTCATGCCCACTCCAGGGCATCGGGCTGGAGCGCCCGCGTGGCTTGTTGGCTCACCAAGACACCCATGGTGACAACCGTGCATGGTCGGCAGCCCACCCATGGCTCTCGAAAATGGTTTCGGGCGTTTGGGGCTAGGGCCATTGCCGTGTGCGAGGCTGTGCGAGATCAGTTGGTAGACGTTCTAGGTGTACCGGCAGACCAGGTGGTGGTGATTCGAAATGGCATTGACCCCGCTGCATTCCCAGTGAATGACGTGAGGCTGAAGCACCAGGCCGGAAGGCCGTGTGTGGCGATCGTTGGACGGCTCACAGGCCCCAAAGGCGAGTTGTGTCATCGCATGTTGTCAGACGTGCTGGATCTCAGCACGGTTGAAGTGCGCGTCGTGACAGGAAGTGTGTTGTCGCCTGCGTTTGAGAACTTTGCAGATCGGGTTACCTTTGTTCATGACCAATCCGCGGTAGCCGAGGAGATTGCCCAGGCGGATCTGGTCATTGGGGCTGGCCGAGTGGCCGTGGAGGCACTCTTCACCGGAACCCCTGTCTTTGCGGTGGGGGAGACGCGCCAGATTGGTCTGGTGAGCCTCGAAAACCTTGAGGCCGCAATGGCCAGCAACTTTGGTGATGTGGGTGGTGATGAACTGTCCATGGATTTCCAGAAAATCAAGCGGGAACTCTCATCACTTTTGGGCGGGCCCAATCTATTGCCGCCCGTATCCACTGAGTTGCGCGGCCGAGTTCTTAAGGCCTACGGCCTGGAGGCGGTGGCCACAAGAGTTGAGGAAGTTTATCAAGACGCGGTGGTGGAGACGCTGCGCAGAGAAATGCCCATCCTGATGTATCACCGCGTGGTGGAGCACCCTTCTGAACAAGGGGTACACGGTACGTGGACGACAGTGCAGATGTTCGAGAAGCACCTTCGCCTGATTCAACGCATGGGCTTTGAGACCTTGACCTTTAAGGATTTGCAAGACAAGGGCTTTATGTATCGCTTCAGCCCTGGCCGAAAGTATCTGATGATCACCGCTGACGACGGCTATCAGGATAACCTCACCCGCATGCTGCCGTTGCTTAAGAAGTACAACATGAAGGCCACGGTCTATGTGGTGAGTGGTGAGACCCACAACCGATGGGATGTTGAGCACCCCACCAACCCAGATGTTCGGGTGTCACTGCTTTCGGCCGATGAGATTCGGGCGTTGGATGCCTCTGGCCATGTGGAGATTGGTGGCCATACCCTCTCCCATGCGAAGTTAGATGAACTGGATGCAGAGGCCCAGGCCAGAGAGATTCGGGAGAACAAACGCGCTATGGAGTGCATCCTGGACCACCCCATTTTGTCCTTCGCTTACCCCTTTGGGTATTTGAACGAGAGTGCAAAAACTCAGGCTCGAGAGGCTGGGTACGCCTATGCCGTGGCCACAGACAGCGGCCCCCGAGCCATGCATCAAGACCGTTTTCAGATCCGCCGCATCGCGGTGTTCCCCGGAACGGATGTATTCGGACTTTGGCGCAAGATCCGGGGAGACTATGTCTTTCGCCGCTGAGCGCGGCTTGCGGGTGCTAGAGGTGCATGCATCCGCTGGCGTCACACCTTCGGAGTTATTAGAGATTTGCGACGCTGCGCCAATTGGTGAGGCCATCTACACCGGCCGCAACACGATTTGGGCATTGGACTGGCATGGCAAGTCCTTGGCCGTAAAGGCTTTTGGAATTCCTTGGGGCGTACGAAAGTGGATCTATGGTGCCCTTCGCGCCTCCAAGGCGAAACGCTCCTTCGAGAATGCCAGTGCACTAATTGCACTCGGGCTTCATACCCCGAGGCCGCTGGGTTATTTGGAGTGTGGAACCCGAGCGCGTCTGCAAAAGGCCTTTTACGTGTCCGAATACCTCCCGAGTTCATCCGGAGTAATTCCGCTTCGCGATGTTCTGCTTGATGCGAATCGAATAGATCGTGAAGACGTTTTGACCGCCTTTGGGCGATACACCTGCAAACTACACGACCTTGGAGTTTTGCATCGCGATTACTCTCCGGGAAATATTTTGGTGATGCCCATGGGCGGCGAGGAGAGGACTTCGCAGGACTACGGATCACTCGATCAATTGGCGTTCGAGATACGTTCGTCGCCTTCAGCAGCTTATCGATTCGAATTGGTGGACCTCAATCGTATGTTTTTCGGCGCTTTGTCGCCGCAACAACGCATGCACAATCTGCGGCTCTTATGGGCGGACGATAACGATTTACGAACCGTGGTGACTGGCTATGCAGAGGTGTTCGGGCGATCCACCAATGCGCTTCTGCAGGATGCGCTGCGCGCATCTCAAATGCATAAGTTCAAGGCCACTCGGGAGGAGCGGCTAAAAAACTCCCTTCGGGCCTGGCTTGGAAAGCGCAGCCCTGCTGGGGGTTCTACATGATCTCAGTGGTGATGATTGTGCGAGATGGCGCCTCCACCCTCGAAAAGTCGCTCAAGAGCCTTTCTCGCTTTGATGACGTGGTGGTTTATGACAATGGCTCCAAAGATGGCTCGCAAGAGATCGCCAAGCGCTTTGCCAATGTTAGATTGATTGACGGATACTTTGACGGCTTCGGGCCTACAAAGAACCGGGCTGCTGGGCTCGCGAAGCATGATTGGGTACTGATACTGGATTCCGATGAGGCCCTGGATCCCGAGTTGGTTGATGCATTGCTGTCATCGCGTCTGGATGACAACGTGGTGTATCTCCAAAACTTCAAAGCGTTTTACCGAGACCAACAAGTGAAGTATTGCGGCTGGAACAATCAGAAAATTCGCCGCCTCTACAACCGGCGGGTCACTCGCTTTACTTCGGCGCATGTGCACGAGAACATTGAGGTTGAAGGCTTAAGCGTGCAGGAGTTCGTTGGGGGAAGTGTGCTGCACTTCAGCTACTTGTCGATGTCCGACTTCATCATGAAGGTGGACCGCTACTCCACCCTCTACGCCGAGAGCAACAAGGGAAGAAAGGCATCCAGTCCCACCAAGGCGGTGGTCAGTGGCGTCTTCTCTTTTTTTAGAACGTATGTGATGAAGCGGGGTTTTCTCGATGGTCATATAGGCCTCTTGATTGCTTTCTCGCACATGGCCACAAATTTTTATAAGTACATGAAGCTGTACGAGGCCAATCGGGATTTACGCCTTGGCCGAAAGTGATGTCTCACACGTGCTCGTCACCCGGCACGACAAGATTGGTGATTTTGTTCTGGCGCTCCCGCTGTGCTGGGCCATCAAGCAGGTGTCTCCAGAAACAAAACTAACTGTCCTGGTTGCTCGCGTGAATGAGGAATTTGCTCGCCAGATTCCTTTCATTGATGACGTGCTGCCCTATGAACGAGGTTGGCGAGGTTTTTTTCAAACGCTTCATCGACTCAAGCGAGCAAATGTTCCCGCGAGCATCAGTTGTTTCATCGATACCCGCCTGGGTTGCTTGCTCTGGTTGGCTGGTATTCCCACGAGGATTGGCCCCGCCACGAAGCTTGCTCAGATCTTCTTTAATGGTCGCGTTGTTCAAAGGCGCAGTCGAGTAGAGAAGCCGGAGTGGGCCTACAACCTAGATTTGGGAAGATCGTTGTTTCCGAGTCTTTCGCAGGCCTTTCCGAGGCCGTTGTTGGTCGCGCCAAGGGCAGTGCTTGATGACACACCGGTGGCGGAGATTTTGCATGCCTGTAGTCGCCGGAAGGTCGTTGTGTTTCATCCGGGGTTTGGGGGTAGCAGTGATGGCAATCTGCCACTGTTGGACTATGTTCGGCTCGCCCGCATCGCCTCGGAGGTTCCCGGGGTATACGTGGTGTTCACCTTTGGGCCGGACGACCATTCTGCACACGCGCAGGTAAAAGCGAGCCTGGATTTCGAGGCAGATCTAGTTCAGCGCCTGCCTAGCCTTTGGGCCTTTTGCGCGTTCCTTCAGGCTTGCACCTTGTTTGTGAGCACCTCTACAGGCCCCATGCATTTGGCTGGTGCAGTGAACGCTCAGACACTCTCTTTCTTTGGAGCCTCGGCATTCGCAAGCAGCAGGCGTTGGGAACCCCTGAACGAGCGAGAGCGGCAATCGAACTTCATGCTCACTACCCCCCCCTCGGAAGAGGTTTTTAAAGAAATCGTCCTTGCCATGAAGGCGGCTTTGAAGTGACTGCGCCAAAGACTGAACGCCCATTTGAGTGGGACGAATACTCGGATCAGCCCAAGATCATCCTGGACAAGGCCTTTAAGCGGAGAATGCGGGTACAGCACTGGCCCGATCTCATCAAGATGTTTGCCACTGCGAGCGTAACGCTCCCGAGCGCCATGGCTACCATGGGGCTGAAATCTCTGCTCGGCCCGCAGAGTCCTCCGCCAAGGCAAGCCCCAGCCAACTTCTTCGGCATGGGTGTGAACCTTGAGCGCGGCGACATTCAGTACGACCTAGTGGCTGAGTTGGGTGTGACCGAGGTCTTGGTGCGATTGCCGCTCTGGAAACTCGAGGACTTATCCGCCTATCTGCGATTCATTGAAGGCTGGGGGCGCAGGGGCTGCAATGTCATGGTGAATCTCCTGCAGGACCCCCGAACTATCGGTGATACAACGAGCATGGAGCGCCAAGCGCGCGAGGTTCTCTCAGCGCTAAAGGGTTTGATCTCTAAGGCCCAGGTCGGTAATGCCATCAACCGGGCAAAGTGGGGTTTCTACAGCGTTTCGGAGTACCTGGACTTCTTTGAAGTCTTCCAGGCGGCGCGAGACGCCCACGCGCCAAGTATCAAACTCTGCGGCCCAGCCGTCATCGATTTTGAGTATCACCATACCGCGAGAGCGTTATTCAATGCCCGTGCCATTCAGTTCGATCAGGTGACGGCTTTGCTCTACGTAGACCGATGCGGGCACCCGATGAACCCTCAACTCGGCTTTTTTGACACCACTCGTAAAACCAAGTTGCTTTATGCGCTGGCATCCATGAGTCCGAAAGTGGCAAACCCACAGTTGCTCATTACAGAAGTGAATTGGCCTCTCAAGGGAACGGCTCCGTATGCCCCCACCAGCGAAACCGAGTGCGTCTCAGAGCAGGAATATGAGGATTACATGGTGGCCTATCACCAGATGGCGTTGGTGACTCAGATGGTTGAGACCGTTTATTGGCATCAATTGATCGCCCCTGGCTATGGCCTAGTGGACGCCAGAGACGGTCGACTGCAAAGGCGAGAGGCTTTTGGTCGATACCAAAGGATGGTGCAAGAGCCTTTGAAGGGTCTCCCAAAGTCTACTGTGGAGGTTTAAGCACTGAGATCTTGTGCTGCTCTTTTGTCCACTTCCCCTGGGGTTTGTCGATGTACTGAAAGAATTCGTTGGTGAAGTTGCCTTGGTTCACTGTATAGGTGTAGTAACTGGTGGGGATCTCCCCCTTCTTTAGTGCACGATTGAATACACCTGGGCCAGTGAGGCTGTAAACGTCATTGTTGGTCCCGGCCGAGATACCGCGCACGATCTCCTCTATGACGAGGGCAAGATTTGGGTTGTTCGGCGCACTGGCGATAAAGTAGTTGCTGATCTCGCCTGTTTTGATCTCGATATAGAGTTCGTTCAACTCTGGGGGTATCAATAGTTCCGGCGGCCAAACGAAGTGGGCATCGATGTCAAGGTACACCCCACCGAACTTTTGTAGCACTAGAACACGCCAGAAGTCAGCCTGTGCAGCCCCAATTTGGAGTCGATCATAGAGTGCGCTGATTTCAGGACCGTACACATTTGATATAAAGTCTCGGCGCTCCTCGGTTGCCATGAAACGGTAAGAGAAAGAAGGAGCCATTAAGCGGTTGAAGAGATAGTTCAGATAAACTGCAAGGTGAACTTTATTGGTGTAGTTGGTCTGCCATAGCGTTCGCGTAATTCCTGCATTGGGGTGCCTAGGTAGAATAGGGGCCGATTCCTGGGGGAGTGTGAAGCGCATGTTGGGAAAAGAAAAATGGGTCACATAGCACAGCAGCTTTGTCGCATTCGCAAAAATTTTGATGAGTTGACGTACAACCAATTTAAGAATCTGCATAGGGAGGGTAGTGCAACTTGAAGGCTTCAGTGATCATCTCAGTTGACAAGGATGCAGAGGCGTTGAGGTGCGTCTTGCATGGGTTAAGTCGTCAAACTGAAAAAGATTTTGAAGTGATTGTCGCTGAGGACGGTGAAGATACTCGTATGGCAGAAGCTTGCAGGGGCTTCCCCGGCTTGAACATTTCTCACCAGACCCAGGAGGATATTGGTTTTCGAAAAATGCGAGCCGTAAACCGTGCTATCGCCGCAGCAAGATCCTCCTACATGTTGTTTCTCGATGGAGATTGTGTACCTCATCGGACCTGGGTTAAGCATCACTTGAATGCAAAAACGAGGGGTACGGTGCTTGCTGGCCGCCGCATGCATCTCGGATTAATTTTCTCCGCGAGAGTTCGCCGTAATCCAGAGTATCTAAGTCACCTAGAGTGCACTCGCAAATCTCTTCTGCTGCTGCCAGCCCTGCATTTTGACGGTGCTCGTAACGTTGAACTAATGAAACCAAGCTCATTGCTACAAAAATTTTTTGGCAGAAAGCGATTGAATCTGGTGGGCTGCAACTTTTCTGCGTTTCGAGACGACCTCTTGAGGGTGAATGGATATGATGAGGAGCTTACCGGTGTTGGTGGTGAGGATGACGACCTTCATTGGAGGCTAGAGGCTAGCGGAAGCGATATTCGTAATGTTAAGTTTCAGACGATTGTTTATCATCTGTACCATGAACCTCGAAGAAATGAAGCCCTAGCCAACGTAAATCGAAGCAAAGAAAACTTGTCGGCAGGAATAATCACTGCTAAACAAGGCATTGATGGGCATTGAAGGCACAGCATCGACTCTTGAGCAAGCCAAGAACTTTCGCCTTGTACCCGCCCATTCCATACCAGGTCTCCATTTAGAACGGAATCGGCACTGAAAGCATTTCATGTATTAAACGACAGATGAATCATGAAACCATACAAGGCTTCCATGGGGCTCGACACACCCACATAGAAATAGGAGCCAAGTGTTTATGATGAACTGGATTTTCATTTGCCCAGCGGACAATAGGCCTGTTGGGGGCAATAAAGTCATCTACAGATCAGTAGAGTATCTGTGCTCGTTGGGATATCAAAGCGAAGTATTTCACCCCAAACGAGCCAACTATCGTGGTCGAGCATTTAGGGCACTCTCCTTCCTTTTTGGGCCACGCAACCCGTTTCAAGTGCCGAATCATGGGGCGCGTCTAGAGTGGTTTAACCATAACGCTAATATCTGTAATAGGTCATTGAGCCCTGACATTGATGTTCTAATTATTCCCGAAGTTATGGTGCCAATGTTAGTGCCTCGGGCGAAAAAGCTAAGCTTTAGGTATGTTATTTTTTACCAGAATGGTTTCTTGGTTGATAGCGGTTCGGATCATTTCTCAAAAAAAGATCTCTCGCAACTCTACGAGGACGCTGAGGCAATCCTGTCAATTTCAGATGACACCACATGTCTTTTGCAGTTGAGCTATCCTGGTATTAAGAGTCGAGTTTTTCGAGTCTTCGCTGATAAGACTAGACGTCCAGAAAAATTTTTGAAGGAAAATCTAATCACGTACATGCCGAGAAAATTGGCATTGCACGCAGGAAAAGTATTGTTTTTCCTGAAGTCACGACTTCCGACTGGCTGGGTCATCCAGCCCATAGATGGTTTGTCGGAGTCTGAGGCTCATTCGTTGTTGGCTCGATCCAAGATTTTTTTGTCATTTTCCGAGTTAGAGGGTTTTGGTTTGCCGCCATATGAGGCCGCACTGCTTGGAAACCTCGTTGTTGGTTATTCAGGGTCTGGAGGCGATGAGTTTTTTCGTAGACCGGTCTTTAGAAAGGTGGAGAATGGGGACCTTGTCTCCTACGTGGACGAAATCATAACCGCCATCTCAGACTGGGATAATTCAGAGTCTGTCGAGTCCCTTGTACTGTCACCATCCTCCTGGTTGATTGACGAGTATAGCGATGCCAAAGTTAACAAGCTTTGGCATGAAGCAGTTGCATTCGTTAATAAATCGATTTCTAACGGAGGTACGTCACTTTGATGCGCTCCCTGTTGGACGCCGCTGGTGTCGAGGTGACCCGATGCGCAGAGGTTGGTGTCCTGTCTTTTCAAGTCTCGAGCGTCCGTGAGTTTATTGAGACAGGAATTCCCTGCGACCTATATGAGGCGGTGCCTGAGTTTTGCGACAGTATTGAGAAAGATATTGCTCGATTCCCCAATACTCGTCTATTGAGGGGAGCCGTTTCCAACTACAACGGCACCATGGTGTTGTGTATGGCCGGCCCCTCTACCTTTTCAGCCATCTTGGAATCAACCCCCGCTATCAATCACGATGGGTTTCGGAAGGACGGCGAGGGCGTGAAGAAACTAGAGGTCGAATGCCGAGATTTCGCTGACCTTGATCCGGGAGACTACAACCTCGTAACCATGGACATCGAGGGCGGTGAGTTCCCCGTCTTATCGCGAATGAGAAGCCGCCCCAGGGTTCTCGCAATAGAGACGCAGAGCCGCGACTATGTGAACCCTCAGCTAGGAGCCATCACCGACTGGCTGGTACGCGAGGGCTACAAAGTCTGGTTTCGGAATGACACCGATACAGTTTTTGTCCGCGGTGAGCGTCCGAGATTGGGGCTTGCTAAGGATATCAAGGCGTGGTGGCATAACCAGAGATACTTCGCTGGCCGTCTTTAAACGTCGGTCTGTCAGAGAGCATGGCTGCAAGTAACAATACAAACAAAGATGCGAAGTTGTTCTTGATTAACAGGGCTGATTCGGTGAGCATCATCGAGATGGCGGTTGCCAGAAGTATGAATCCGAGATTTCGAGCAGACGAAGTGCACAGAAGAAGTGCTCGGGCGCACGCCCAAAGAAGGCCGAGCAAAAGAGAGATCCCCAACAATCCCTTCGAGACAAGGGCCTCAAGAAACATGTTGTGTGGATGATAGGTGGGCATCTCGGGGTGGATGATGCTCGCCTCTTTGAGTGCGGTAACAGCCGGTATGAAGTTTCTTGGGCCAATACCGAAAAGGGGTGAGTCCAGAAAAATAAAAGTGCTCGCCTTCATCATCTCTAGCCTGGCTCCCACGCTGGTCGCACCGATAGGGTTGAAGCCGGCAGCATTACTCAATTCATGAGCGAGATAACTCTGAAATTCGCGGATACCGAGTGTAAAAGACAGTCCAGTGGACCCCTCGGCGAGGAGTTGAAACCCGACAATTGAGAGGATGCAAGCTCCACCGATGGAGAGAAGAAACCGTCGGTGCGACGCGTTTGAGAATGCAACACCAACCACGACCACTGCGAAGCCGAGGATCGCTGATCGACTGGTGACTGAAGCCACAAATGCTGCCATCGTGAAGCTCACGACAATGCTCGTATAGCGCCATCGGACGCTCGGGAGTGTCAATGTGTAACCAAGAGAGCCGACAAGAAACAAAATGCAGGCCGGGCCAGTAAATAGCGGGCCGTATATGCCCAGATCTCTTCCCCGGTTGATAACAAGATTCTCGTAGCCGACCAGGGCTCCCGTGATGAGGAGCGCGGCTAGGCAGCCGATACCAAGCGCTTGCCGAGATGGCACTGCAGCCAAGAAGACTGCCATGGGCGCAAGCATTAAAAGTCTTAGTTCGCGCTCGAGCATTCGGGTGCTTCCAGAATCCCAACCGTTAAGGGCAGCGCTCAAAAGATAACTGAGAAAGAAAGCAATTGAAAAAAAAAGAATAAGCCTTGTAGCCGCATCACCCTGCAAATTGCGTAGCCAGTGCCGCGCATTAAAAAACATCAGGATCACCAAAAGCACGAAGACAGCGCTAATCCAATGACGTACATACACGCCACCGATGGGTGCAAGCGCCATCAGTCCGATCGCCGAAGCTCCAGCCAGCCTATGAAGGCTCATGACTGAATCTTTCCGACATCAACTCAATAGCATCGTCTGCTGATGGAACAG
>Ga0194117_10006053_pt1 | contig 10751 bp, 9 predicted proteins | sample TA2MahsurfametaG_FD_160579 | JGI IMG/M metagenome (GOLD analysis project Ga0194117, IMG submission 160579) | Freshwater microbial communities from Lake Tanganyika, Tanzania - TA2015009 Mahale N1 surface | ecosystem: Environmental > Aquatic > Freshwater > Lake | place: Tanzania: Lake Tanganyika...
CTCGGGATATGGACGTAATACATAGCCACTGTTAAAACGGTCCCACCAAACAAGATACCGCCCACGGCGAGGTATTTCTTGATGGTTTTGTGTATGTATTCCGGCGAGTTGTGGTCAACGTGACTGGAATCGTGGGGAGGAGGTTGGTCGTGGCTCATAAAAGTCAGAGGAGATAGATGATCGGGAACAGGAAGATCCAAACGAGATCGACGAAGTGCCAAAATAAGCCACCTACCTCGACGCGGTTGGCGAGTTGCTCGGGGTTCTTCTTCCACCATGTGTTTGCGGTAAAGAGGAAATAGGCCAACACGATCGCCCCGCCGAGTACGTGCAAGCCGTGGAGCGCGGTGATGGTGAAGTAAATCGCGAAGTAAGTGCTGTGCTTTGGCACGTAAGCGGAGAGACGTTCGACGTCGCTCAGCTTCACCTCGATAGGCTTGGGATGATCTTGGGTGCCGAACGGGGCGTCGGGCGTGAACTGGAAGGATTCCTTCTTGGCGGAGGCGAGACTCCGGTGAGTGGCGAAGAGTGGGTTGCCCTCGAGGTGACCAGGAAGTTGGACTTGGTTCGCTTCGTAGACGGCCTTGGTGTTATGGAGGTGGAAGCGCTCGACGAACAGTTTGCGCGCGGCTTCAACCCCTTTCTCCTCACCATAAGCAGCCTTGAAATATTTCTCGGCCGTGGCGGCATCCTTAAACCAAACGTCGTAATGCGTGAACTTTGCGTGATACTCAAAACTTTTCACGCCAAGAAAGCCCAGCGCGCATGCGATCGTTAAGGCCATATATTTCTTGAAGTCGCCCAAACGTCCCAACTTGAGCGAAGCCCACGACATGACGACGGTGACAGAAGAGGCGATGAGCACGAAGGTATTGAAGGTGCCCACAGGGATGCTGACCATGCCGTGCGGCCAGAGGTCGGCGCCGACGCGCAGCAGGATGTAGGAGGAGAAGAGGCCGCCGAAGAGCATCACCTCGGACGCGAGGAACAGCCAGATGCCTAGCTTGGCGTTATAAAGCCCGGTGTCGGGGCGGGGTTTGACGGCGTAGGGGATTTCCATGTTAGAGGCTGGAGGATAGCAGATCGGAGATCAAGGATGGGGAGAAGTAATTCATTTAACCAGCTTCGGTTCGGGTGCGTTCTGCGGAGTGAAGTCGGTCGGATGGCCGGGCACGCTGTATTCGTAAGGGCCGCGGTGCACGACGATCTCCTTGGTAAAGTTGCCGTGCGGCGGCGGGGTGGGCGTTTGCCAGTCGAGCGTCGTAGCCTGCCACGGGTTGTCTGATTCAACCTTCTTGCCGTTAAACATAGACATGAAGACATTGATGATGAACGGGATTTGCGCAAGGAGCAGCAGGAACGCTGCGTGCGTGATGAAGACGTTCAATTTAATAACGGTACCAGTAAGCGCGGTGACAACCCCCTCGTTGGCCGCATTGGACAATGCGTAGGTCGCGCCGCCATCGCTCATGCGGCGGCTCATGCCGTAAAGGCCTTGGAAAAACATCGGCATGAACACGAGGTTCATCCCAATAAGCGAACCCCAGAAGTGAATTTTGCCGAGCGTTTCGCTCATGTACCGGCCCGTCATCTTCGGATACCAGAAATACACACCCGCAAAGAGTGCGAAGATAGTCCCGGGCGCGACGACATAATGGAAGTGGGCGATGACATAGTAAGAGTCATGCAAATGCAGGTCGCTGAAGTTGAAGCCAAGCGGCAGGCCCGTCAGGCCGCCGATGCCGAACATCGGTAAAAACGCCAACGCGAAGAGCATGGGCGTGTTAAACCGGATCGAGCCGCCCCACAGCGACATGAACAAGCAGGTCAGGATGATGACCGACGGGATCGAGATGATCATCGTCGTAGTCTGGAAGAAGGTCGAAATCTTCGTGCCCATGCCGGTGAGATACATGTGGTGTGCCCACACGATGAAGCTTATGAAACCAACTGCGAGGACCGAATAGACCAAGGACTTGTAACCCCAGATAGGCTTGCGTGTGTTGCAGGTCACAATCTCTGCAACTACCCCCATCGCAGGCAGAATGAGCACGTAAACTTCAGGGTGTCCGAGGAACCAGAAGAGGTGCTGCCAGAGCAGCGGACTACCACCCCCAGAGGCGTCGTATAATTTACCCGAGACAACGAGTCCGGTTGGGAGGAAGAAGCTGGATCCCAATACTTTGTCGGCGAGTTGTAAGATGCCGGCGGCCTCCAATGGCGGGAAAGCCAACAACAGGATGAATGCTGTTACGAACTGTGTCCACGTGAAGAACGGCATCCGCATCCATGTCATACCCGGCGCGCGGAGTTGGATGACCGTGGCGATGAAATTAACCGCACCCAGCAGAGAGGAAGTGATGAGCAACACCATGCCAATGAGCCAAAAAGTTTGTCCGTGCGTGGGTACGATAGTCGCCAGCGGGGAGTAGGAGGTCCAACCCGCCTGCGCCGCGCCGCCGGGAATGAAGAAACTTACGAACATTACCACCCCGCCCGCCGCGAAACACTGATAACTAGCCATGTTTACACGGGGGAAAGCCATATCAACCGCGCCAATTTGCAAGGGCACTACGTAATTGCCGAACGCGGCAAAGGCCAGAGGCACGATCGCGAGGAATACCATGATTGTTCCGTGCATCGCGCCAAAGGAATTGTAAAGATCCGGCGAAACTACGCCACCTTTAGCCACATCTCCAAGCACCCTCTCCAGCATGCCACCCACTAACGGGAGGGGAGCGCCGGGGTTCGCAATTTGCCAACGCATGCACATCATGAGTAGAAACCCGAGCAACAAGAACACCAGCGCCGTAAAGCCGTACTGGATACCGATAACCTTGTGGTCCGTGGAGAAAACGTAGGACCGCATGAAACCAGGGTCGTGGTGGGGCGCGTGATCGTGCGTGTCAAGCGTGGTGGACGTGGTCGTAGACTGCATAAATTTTGGGCTGAGTTTGTTTGCGTTCCGCGCCAAAGAGTTCTGTCTAACGGTGCGGGACTAAATGTCAATTAAGTACTATATCGATTCGTGTTTAAGTCAGTTCTGAAATTTTTTCATTAAAACGCTTTCCATTCAAATTACGAACAGATTCAAGATTCCTTAGCTCATCGTTTGTCAAAAACCATCAGCCCTAACAACAACGGCAGATACAAAATTGAAGCGAAGAACAACCGCCGTGCACTAAGGCGATCCATCTGCCGAGCGAACCGCAATGCGCACCAGAAGAACGCCAACCCCAGTAGCAATGCCCCAAACAAATACAGCGCCCCGGACACCTGAAAGACGAATGGACTTAGGCTCACTGGCAGCAGCCCCAGTGTGTGGCTCACCGCCGAACGACCCGTACGCGCCCCATCGCGATCAACTAGCGGCAACATCACAAAGCCACCTTTAGAATAGTCCTCGCGATACATCCACGCGATGGCGAGGAAATGCGGTAGCTGCCAGAAGAAAAGGATTGCGAAGAGTGCCCAACCCTCAATGGACAGGTCGCCGCGAACCGCCGTCCAACCCATCAGCGGGGGTAGCGCACCGGGAACTGCGCCGATGGCAGTGTTCAGCGTGGTCTTGCGCTTTAACGGGGTGTAAATGAACAAGTAACTGATGAGCGTCACCGCTCCCAGGACGGCCGTCAGCAGATTCACGCCAAACGCCAGCCAAAGCAGACCTGCCACAGAAATCACCCCGCCAAGTACCACGACGGTCTGCGGTTGGATGAGGCCGGCCGGAAGCGGTCGGTCGGCCGTGCGCTCCATGAGGGCGTCAAAATCACGCTCTAAATATTCGTTTAAGGCGGCCGCGCCGCAGGCTAACAGACCCGTGCCTGACAGCGTGTTGACCAACAGCAACCAGTTTAATCCGCCCCGCTGGCCGAGGTAATAACCCACCAAGGTGGTGAGCAACACAAGGCTAGTGAGCCGCACCTTGAACAGCTCGGCCCAAAGGCCACCGCGGGCCGACTCGGCGGGAATGCTTGGGTTGATGGTTTCTAAGACGGTTTTCACCAAAGTCAGAAGGAAATTAAGCGTCGGTTCGTGGGCAAGGGCAAGTGCGAAGGCAAACTTCTTGAATCTTAATCCACTTGTTAATCCTAATCATAATTTTATTTCCGACGCTGACTTTTGGGGCCGGAATACTGATGCGGCCAGCAGGGTCAGCAGCGCACCCGTTACCAAGCTGGCAGCTCCGACAATCACGTGCAAGGTGGCGATGTCAGCGGCCTTGTTACTCAAGACTGTCCAAATGCCTAGGCCTGCCTGGACGCAGATCAGACCAAACCATCCGCCCGCCAGCCGGGCCAGCGGATGCGCCCCGCCCACAGCATTACGCAGCTTGAGCAAGCTGGCCAACACATGAACAAACACAACCACGGCCATGATTCGGTGGGCCATGTGCAAATGAATTTGTCCGGCGGTGATGGGCTTGAAGTCCCGGTGGTCGAGCCGGACTTGATTATATTTTTCCATAGAGACAGCGTCCGTTGCCGGCCAAACCTTGCCGTGGGCAAGGGGAAAATCCGGCACCGCCAATCCCGAGTGCTGGTGGCGCATCGAAGCTCCGAGCGCGAGCTGGCCAAGGATCAGCAACGTGGTCGCCAGCAAGAATCGTCGGACCTTGTTGGGCACAGGCATCGGCTGCGGCTCCGCATTCAAGCGCGCCCACCATCCGCCCGTGACCAAAGCGAGCGAGCACACGAGCACGAGGAAACACTGCGCTAAAGTTCCGTGAAAGATACCCAACCAGTCCGCCAACGCCGTCACTCGCAACCCGCCTAACAGGCCCTGCACGACGACCACGATCAGTGCCACATTGCCCCAAAAGGCAAGCCGAGGGCTAATCGGTTCATTACGAGGCCAATAGAAACTGAGTCCCACCCCAGCCACGCCAGTGCCAACTAAAAAAACCACGTTATCCAATTTGACCTTGTTACTCGTGGCCGCAAGCAAGCCTAGGAGGAAGACCATGACACTACCCCACCGCAGCCATTTAGCGGCCGGCCGGCCATTGAGCCAGATGGTCAGCACCAGCGTAAGAAGGCCGACTACCGACCCAGCTAGGCGGTGGGAATGCTCCCAAAGGATGCCACCCACCCACATCGACACCGGGAAGGTAAACATGTTGTAACCATAGCTGTTGGGCCAATCCGGAACTGCCATGCCCGCACCATGGCTGGTCACCAAACCGCCAATGCTAATGAGTACAATCGTCGCTACCGCCGTAAGCAAGGCGTACCGGTGCAACCATGGGTGTGAAGCCATTATCGGCATATCGAACTGGTATACGACTCCGGACAACTAGCAAGGATCCTAAACAAGATTTTATCCCTGCTCATTGCGAGAAGTGCGCGGGTTAATCCCACTGCTGACCTCAAAAAGCGTCAGCCGCCGCGACCGTTGCCGGCCACGGCGGCTGAGCCGCAAAACCGCCGAATTACTTGGCCTCGATGGTAAAGTCAGCTTTCGCGCCGCCCTTCACTTCAATTTCTTTTTCCACCTTGCCGCCCTTGCGATGCTCGACGACTAGCTTGTATTTGCCGTCCGGCACGCCGGTGATCTTAAAGGTGCCGTCCTTGCCGCTTACGGTGTGGGAGCTGTGGTCAAAAATGCTCACGTACGAAAACATCCACGGATGCACGTCGCACTTGAAACGGAGGAACTTCTCTGGCTTTTCAAAAGTGAACTCCAGCGGCGCGCCCTTGGGGAGCTGAGCTTTGTTTTGCTCCTTGTTACCATCCGCCGACGGCGTCGGGTGGACATTGTGCATCACTGGATCGGAGTTAAGCACGCGAATGGTCTGCTTGACCTGAGCGGAGTTGATGTAAGGCAGGTATTCACAGCCTTTCTGGTCGATCACCACTGGCTTGTCAGCCGCTGACCCGCCCTTGGCACCTTCAAGATACACCACGCAGTCGGCGAGGCCGCCGCTGGCGTCCGCGACGTAAAATCGTGTGGTTGGCTTCTTGCCTGGGTGGAGCGCGCCACAAGCGGGATCCATCGGGATATCCTTCTCCGGAGCGGGCGTGCCTTTGAGGGTAATCTTACCAGTTACGTCGCCAGCGGAGGCATGGCCGGCGACAAAGGCGACAGCGGTGAGGGTCAGCATCAATGATTTCATTTGCGTATTCGTGTGTTGTCTAAAAGTTTGGCTAAACCATTCGGTTCAACCACCAAAGTGGACGGAAGGTAACGGGCCGCCATTCGTGGTCAAGGGCTAGATTCTGGCCCGGGCGTTTCCCGTGATCAAAGCCCCCCTTACGGCCTTTTTTGCCGGTTGACGGCCTTCCGCCGACCGTTAGAATGCATATTCCTGACCTGGACAGGACTGGCGGTTTGCCAGCCAACCCCAGGCAGCAGACTGGGAAGGAAGTGACATAGTTTTGACCGAGATCAAGCTTAAGAAAGGCGAGCCGGTGGAAAAGGCGCTGCGGCGGTTGAAAAAGAAAATCGACCGCGAAGGCACCTTGAAGGAAGTCCGCAACCATCGCCGCTTCGAGAAGCCGAGCGAGAAGCGCCGGCGCAAGCTCAAGGTGGCCAAGTTCACCGCCATGCTGCGCGCCCGCTACGCCGACCTCTAATACCCGCCTTCCCCTCAACGCCGGACGCGGGCTCCACCCGCGCCCGGCTTTTTGCTGCCCTCATGGCGCCCGGCAAGATGGGTGTTTGCCCCATTTGTAAAGTCTCTGGGCGGGATTTCAGGTTTGAACAATGGTCGCACGGCAGTGCCTAATGAGTTGAACGCACTGCGCTCACCCGAATGTATTCGCTTTCTACCTGCTGGAACTCGCATCGGCACACGGATGGCCGCGCCATGCTGCAGGAGATCGCATCGCTTGGATTCGACTTCGCAGAACTCAGCCACGGCATCCGCGTGAGCCTGGTGCCAGGCATCCTCGCCGCAGTGGACGCAGGCGAAATCCGCATCTCCACGCTGCACAATTTTTGCCCACTGCCTCTGGGCGTAAACCAGGCCGCGCCTAACGTCTTCCAGTTTACCGCGCGCGACCCGCGCGAACGGGAAAGTGCGCTCAAGCAAACTTTCAAAACGCTGGATTTTGCCGTGCGCGTGAAGGCACGGCTCGTAGTGCTGCACATGGGCAGCCTCGCGGGCATGAAGCCCAAAAGCGGCTTTCTGGGCCTATTCGGCCCGGAGGATTTCACCGACACGTTACTGGACATGATCGCAGCTCAACAGCATGAGTCACCTAAGTTTCAGCAACTCCTTGCCGACGCAGTCGAGCAACAAGAGAAACTCAAGGCGGAGCCCATGCAACGCACGGCTGCCGCTCTGCATGAAATCGCGGCGAGGGCGGCGGAACTCGGCCTTCAGCTAGGCATCGAAAACCGCGAGGCGCTCGAGGAAGTGCCGCTCGACGGCGAGATGACGCAGTTTCTCTCCGGCTTCTCCTCCGCCACCGTGCGCTACTGGCATGACACGGGGCACGCACAGATCAAGGAGCACCTCGGCTTCCTGCATCACGTCACGCACCTCGGCCAACTTGCGGACCAGCTCGGCGGTTTTCACATTCACGATGTGGAGTTTCCCGGCCGCGACCATCGCGAGCCAGGCACGGGCACGGTAAACTTCGCCGCGCTCAAGCCGTTCGTGCGGCCGGAGCACATCAAGGTCTTCGAGTTCAGCCCGGGGATGAAGCCCGAGGAAGCGAAGCGCGGCGTGGCCCACGTCAAACAGCTTTGGGGGCCGTGAAACGCTCCTCGTCATGGCTGAGGAATTTCGCGCAGCTCGCGGTCTGTGGGCTGCTGCTGGCGTGGATTTTCCAGGCCATTTTCTGGAAGGAAGGGCAGGAGGCTTGGGCGCGCGAGCAACGGACGCCCGCATGGCAAGAACTCACCCGCAGTCAGCGGCTAGAAGTCTCGTGGACGCACGGCCCGCGTGAAGTATGGCGAGCCGTGTCGCGCGTGCGACCGGAGGCGTTCGCTGTATCTCTGGTTTTGATGGGCGCGACGATTTCCCTCGGCGTGGTGCGGTGGCGACAGGTGCTACGCGTGCACGGGCTGGAATTGTCCTTCACGCGCGCAGCGCAAATCTCACTGGTAGCGCACTGCTTCAATTCCTTTCTGCTCGGGGCAGCGGGCGGGGATCTGATGAAGGCCTACTACGCAGCACGGGAGACGCAACACAAGAAGGCCGAGGCCGTGGGCACGGTGTTTGTGGACCGTATCGTCGGCCTGTTCGCACTCTTGGTGTTTACGCTGATCGCGATGGCAGCCAATGTGCCGTTGCTGCGCGCGGACCCGTTATTTCTAAAGCTCGCGGCGGTGATTGTAGCGATGTTCGCGGGCTGCACAGTGGTGGTGTTTCTTGCGCTGCGGGGCGGCGTCTCCCGCGGGCTGCCGCGGGCGCGAGCGTGGTTGAGGCAATTGCCGAAGGGTGACTTCCTCGAACAGCTGCGGGACTCACTCAAGCCGTTCGGCCACAACCCAAAGTTTTTTCTCCAGAGCCTCGCCGTCTCGCTCCTGCTGTGCAGCGTGTGCGTGCTGCACGTGCAGTGCCTCGCGTGGGGGCTGGGTCTGGAGATTTCGTTGCGACACCAGTTTGCCATCGTGCCGATGATCACTTGCATGGTGGTGATTCCACTGACACCGAGCGGCCTGGGCGTGCGCGAGAACCTGTTCGTGCTAATGCTGGCGGTGCCATTGATTGGTGTGGAGCACACGGCAGCGCTATCGCTATCACTGCTTTGCACGGCGGGCAGCCTGTGCTGGAGCCTGGTGGGTGGTCTGGTTTACGCAGGCCTGCGGGAGAAGTATCCTCTGGACGAGCTTACGCGCGCCGATGCGCCAAAACGGTGAATTCATTCAAGCGGTAAACTCGCTGTCAGAGGCGCTCACCTCCCCGCTCGCATTCAACCGCGCCCAGCCATCGGCCACCAACGTGAGAAAGTAAAGGAGGATGGACGCTTTTTGCAGGGGAAAGTCCCACAATGAATGAACGAGGATGCCGCTCGCCGCTGCCACAACGCAGAAACCTAACACCCACTGCACGCTGCCCCAACGGATGGGCGCTCGCAGGTGGTCGCGCAAGCCGATCAGTAATCCGCCACCAATCAGCAACACCCAGAGGGTCATTCCACCCCAGCCCCAGTTGATCAGGAACTCGTAGTAATCATTGTGGGCGTGCTCCCAGAAACCATGGTTATCAGTGGCCATGCCGAAAATCTCCATGTAAACCGGTAGCACCACTTGGAAGCATCCCGCCCCATGGCCCAGCACGCCGACCTCGCGCACAACTTCGTGATACACTTTAGCCGGGTATCGCGACTGCATGACCTGGCCTAGCGTGTTGAAGCGCGTGACCTTCTCCCGCCAATCGTTGCTCAGTCCCACGGTCACAAACACGCCCATAATCACCAGCAGGAGCGCGCCCTGCAGGAGCGCCGAGCGCCACTCAATGTCCCATCCGACAAGGCGCCAACGCGCCAGCAAGAAACGCACGCCAACCGCCGCCAGCCCGAGCACCGCCAGCCCCCAGCCAGCCCGCGACGTGTTCATGAACAGGCCCGCCAGCAGGCCAAGCAGCACAACCATCCATCCCACCCGGGCCAGCGAACGCCCCGGCCGGCCAAAAGCGGCGACCGCAAAGCCCAGGCCCAATACCCAGCCGATGCTTAACATCGAGGCGGCGTTGCCGTGGTAGCGGTAGGCGGCGAAGGTGGTGGGTCCCTGCGCTACGCGTTCATCCCACAGCCATCGGCGTGCCTCCGGTCCGCCGAGCTTTAATGCGACGCCCAGCAGGGCTACGGCGAAAGCCGTGAGAGCCATGACCGCCAAAACGCGCTTACGCCACACCGGTCGGGTAAGGAGGTCACAGGCGAACAAAAGCAGAGCAGAAAGGGCGGTGAGGTTCATCATGGCCGCGCGCGAGAGATCACGATCCAACGCGCCGGGCCAATTGGGAAATAGTGATTCTACAAAAATGCGGTTCAGCGTGACCCAAGTCCGGTAGGTGTGGATGGCATGCGCATTCCAAGCCATCCACCAGCCTTGCAGTAATAGCAGCGTGACCAGCGCCACCACCGGCCACGGGACCACCGGCCAGCGCCGACGCCACGCACAGGTCGCTAGCCAGACAACCACGAGCGCTGCGCTGAACTGGTTTAGCATCACGATAGTCACGGGCCGCGTACAGCCGTAGGCCAGCGGGGCATAGCCGAGGATGAACAGGAACATCCAACGTGGTGCGTCGGCAATGGCACGATCCAAAGTCATGAGTATGCGCCTGCTATGGCTTGGTGAACGGCGGCACGTCGAGCAAACAATTCAGCGGATGGACAACTCACGCAAAATGCCAAACTTTTCAATCCGCTTGCGTAAGGTAGCCCGCGTGATGCCAAGAAGTTTCGCAGCCTGCACCTGGTTGCCGCCTGTCTCCGCCAGCGCGCAAATGACCAACTCGCGCTCGACGGCAGGCAGTACCTTCAACTGCTGGCGCGACCGCGCCCAGGCAAAGAGGGCACGGGCCAGTGCGGGAATGTCGCCCGCGGCCAACTCGTCGGGAACCTTGGCTGCAGTCGGGCCATCCGCCGTTAACAATGCGGGGCGCTCGCTGGCGACCTCCGAGGGCAAGTCCGCCAGCATGATAGTGCCAGCTTTGCCTATGACGAGTGCACGGCGGATGACGTTTTCCAGTTCACGGACATTGCCGGGCCATTGATAGCGTTCCAGCGCGACGACGGCATTGGGGTGGATAGCAGTGGTGGGGCTGGCCTGCTCACGGGCGAACTTACGAAGAA
>Ga0194117_10006054_pt1 | contig 10751 bp, 18 predicted proteins | sample TA2MahsurfametaG_FD_160579 | JGI IMG/M metagenome (GOLD analysis project Ga0194117, IMG submission 160579) | Freshwater microbial communities from Lake Tanganyika, Tanzania - TA2015009 Mahale N1 surface | ecosystem: Environmental > Aquatic > Freshwater > Lake | place: Tanzania: Lake Tanganyika...
GTTCGTATTCAAGTGCCTTTGCGTCAGTTGGGAAATACTTACCGAAGATACCACGAAGTCCCTTTGCGCCATAGTTCAAGTTTTCATTGACGGCCTTGAAGTTGCCTGATTCGTGACCACATTGTGCAAGAAAGTGGCAAAGACGAAGTGGGGTGTTGATTTGGAACTTGTCCATTACTTCTGGGATTTGAGTAATAACTGCGTCTGGAACGTGACCTTTGAGTTTACTGATATCCATATGTTTCTCCTGATTGGTTAAGATTGTGATATGTCATTCATTGCCCAGAATGTTAAATTTTTTGTGTACAGTTCTGAGGAATGGTCCTTTGCATCTCCTGCAATTAACTTAAAAATACCGTGTGGTAATAGTAGGGATAAAATACGTTTCCAACTAATTTTTCTATCAAACTCTACTGTGACCTTCCCACTACTATCAATATGATGCATTGTGCCACAGTGATAATAGAATGGAACAAGTGGAACTTTTGTTACGATGTCGCCGTCATTTACCCAACGATGATGTTTTAAATGATTGTTAAATTCATTAATATATGCACGATTACCAACACGTGGACTACCATAAGTAAATAGAGTTGGAACTTTCATATCAATGTCTAGTACACAACGACGAGCCATCAAGGTTGCCATCGCAGCACCTAAACTATGTCCAGTAAACCAAATTTCTTTATTCTTTACAGAACTAATGTACGCATTGACTGGTTTCCATACCCTATCGGTATAGGTTCTAAATCCACGATGTACCTTACCGATACCAGAACGTGAAGGTGTTAGTGCAATACTAAGGTCAGCCCTTATATCATTCCATTCTTTAACTTCAGTGCCACGACACACCACTACTACATCGTCTTTACTTTCAATTACAAACGCATTACTACCATTATTACTAAAATATACAAAACTATCAAAACCAGCCTTTTTAAATAATTTTTTAGCTTGGTCTGGCTTTTGATATGCCACATTACTAAGACGAGCAAATAATGAACTTTGTTCTGCAAAACTTAAATTTTTAATCATAACTACTCCTATAGAGTTACTCGTGAACCGATAAGTAAGAAATGTAATGGCTTACCAGTTGAAGGAACCATTACTCTATGTGCACCTGTTAAACCAAATCGTTTGGTAATCTTGTAGTCTACTGAATTACCAATCATTGCACTAAGTTGATCACTAAAGGTAAATTTGGTCATATCATTATATGATACGGGTGAACCTAAAATAAATATCTGTGGGGATAGTGAAGCGCGTTCATTTAATTGAATTGGAGTATGCATCCAAAATGCTGCAAAAGATGTTGCATAACTAATTGCTGTTTTCTTTTCCATCTTATCGGGAATTGCTAAGATAATAACGTTTCCACTTACACCAACGATACCCCATTTAGGGTCGGGTTTAACCCACGTAACACCCGCCATATTCATCCACGTTCCTTTAAGATAGGCGGTAGTGTTGGCATATGACATAATATGTTTTAACTTACCCTTATCAAACTTCATTTTAGAATACGATGCATTGATAGCTCCTTGGTCAAAGGTCAACCAAAGAATACCAGTCACACCATAACTCTTATCACCTGCTAATGAGGATTGTGAGACACCCGTGGTTAACATTGCGGTTAAACTACCATCAGGATTTTGACCTGTGGTTAAATCGGAAGCCACCAATAATGGATTTGGATTGTCTCCACCCTTCTTTTTTTCTTCTTTTTTTTCATCCTTCTTCTCCTCAGATTTCTCTTCTGACTTAGATTCAGATTTACTCTCCTCGGATTTAGATTCTGATGATGATTCTGACTTAGCCTCTGCTTTAGTTTCTGCTGGTTTTGATTCACCACCACCACCAGAACTTGATGGTGCGGGTTCTGATGATGAACTACTTGGTGCCGGTGTAGATGAACTACTAGATGGAGCAGGAGCCGCAGGTGCTGGTGGTGCGGTTGGTGGTGGAGTAGACGCGGCCGCCGATGTTGCCGCAGATGATGCTGCACTACTTGCTGCCGAACTTGCCGCACTTCCTGCTGCTGATGACGCTGCTGAAGAAGCTGCGGCACTTGCGGCCGCTGATGCTGCTGCACTTGCTGCGGCGGATGCCGCTTGAGTTGCTGCTTGAGTTGCAACCGTAGTTGTAGTTTGTGTAACTACTGGATTATTAACTACTGGACACGGGATATTTACTGTAATTTGATTAATCCATGCCAATACTTCACCCGCCTGTGCTTGTGCAGCAGTAAAAATCTTGGATTGACCACGATACGAAATCAACACACCAGGCCCATTAATAGGAAATGTTGCGGTCTGAACTGTATTTGTGCACGGGTCAACCCAAGTTTGTACTACAACTTGTGCCTTACCACAGCTTGTGGCAGTTAAAAACAAAATAACCAAGGCTGTGATAAGATGTCTCATTTTCATGGCAACTTACGAAGTTTCTTTATGCTATCCAAAGGTACTTTGTGCATTTCAAATGACTTAGATCGTTCTGGTAGATTGGGAAACACATAGGCTTCTGATTGATTCTTGTACCGAATCACCTTCCAGCAATATGTAGGAACAGAAACTCGATTCATCTTTTGTGCTTCACCCACGCACCCTGCCTTCACGATAACAGAATCATTTTCCACTGCAAGGATACGAGTCCATTCTTCCAAATTCTTCCATTGCCCACGATTCAAGCCAGGATACTGTGGTGCCATGTTGGTGAAATAGAAACTTTCTGCCATATGTTTTTCATTACACCGAGCGTCTGCAGCTGGTGAAATGTGTCCACGGTCAAAACCAGACTTCACATAATCTTCATCAATATCACTTTCTTTCTTTATGTTTGGATCTGGAAGGAATTTGTCTGTGCGCTTTGCTGGATTCTTACATTCCAACTTGCTACGAGTTACTGTCCATTCCACAAGCACAGGATACCTCTTACTCACAGAAAATACCGATTCATAGTTGCCATGTTTCACCCGAACGGTATCCTGCGCCTGTAATGGAAGTGCTAATAATAAAAATACTAATAGTTTTTTCATTGATTTTTCTTATTACCAGTTATCTTTTTTGCACGTGGCTTACGAACCTTCTTTACTACTTCAGTTACTGCTGTTACATCTTTGAGGTCAACCTTACCATCACCATTCACATCAAGGGTGTTAGCAATTGCTGCTTCAACCTTCTTGATATTACCAACAAGCTTAATTGGTTGTTGTGACTTTTTGGTAAGTACGAATACAACTACTGCTGCTACTAACAATAAAACAAATACCGTTGTCATAAAAAACTCCTTGTAAAGTAATTAAGGTAGTAACCCGTTTAGGCTTAAACATTATTTAGAACTTTAGAGAGACGCCGTAAAATGCTTTCCAGTCATCTCCTTCCTTGAATACATTGTAACCAAGGTTAAACTTGCTGACCTTGAAACTTGCACCCATACCAAGTGCGGTGTTCCAAGTTTTTCCATCCATGTCGTACATTACAGATGGAAGTACGTGACCTTCTACTGCGAACTTACCAAGCCCAAGAGTAACTACTGGCTTGGTTACTACAGAAACAGCGACTTTGTTGAAATCTGCATTAGTTGATACCATAGCATCGACTGCTACTTTTTGTGCTTGTGCTACTGATGAAACGGTTAATAATGCAACTGCTAAAAATAATTTCTTCATGTGCTACTCCTTAAGAGGTTATTTCTTGAAGAGCCCCTTACGAACCATACGAGTGATGATTTTTGCGGAAGCGTCTTCAAGCGCCTTCTTGGTACTAGTACCAATAGTGCTTTGATTGAATTTTACTTCCCCGAAGTTATCATCGTTCATAAGTGTTAACTCACGAACGGTCTTCGCTTCACCCAATCCTGAGCCGGTGAAATATTCGCCAGTTTCAGCATTGACAAATTTAACCTGTAAGCCTAAACGGGTAACTACTTTATTCTTCACACCATCTTTCATATTGATGGTTTCATCTTCACTAACTGAAAAATCGTAGACTTCAATATATACAAAATATTCTGCTAATTTAATTTTCCCACGACCATCTAATTTGTTTTCAGTAAATCCAGATTGTGATGCTTGAAATTGCTTCACCATACGATTCTTGATTTCTGTCTTATCTTCGGTAAAAGTAAAACGATTGGTTTCTTCCAAGTATTCTACAACAATGTTTGTGACTCCAAGACCAACACGCTTGTCTTTAAGTTCTGGGTATTGTGCAAATACTTCTTCACCGATACCGATGTTTAATAATTGAACAGGAATCTTTGGTCCATCATAATCCATCAATGAATCAATATTGACTTTCTTTTCAAATGATGCTTTGTATTCTTCAGTTTGTGTTTTTCCAACAACTTGTGCCGAAACTATAACAGGAAATACTCCTATTGCAGTAATAATAATTGCGGTCCACATTAACACCGCAAGAGTTTTTAATAGTTTTTTCATTCTTCTTCTCGGTTAGCAGCTTCTGCTTGCTTGACCGCAGTTGGTGAGAACTTTTCTAATCCTGCGATACCGAATGAACCCAATGTGATAATCATAAATGAGTTGTATACAAATTCATGAATTTCTAATGGTATACCCATAATACCAGTTACAAGGTCTACTATAGAATATAAGGTCATAACTGCGAATGATAGGAAACCAATTACCGTCTTTTCGTTATATTCATTGTTATCCATGAATATTTGTGTAAATGCTTTCATATTAACCTCCTAAAGTATTTGAGAATGAAGTACCATCTTCTTCATCCATCTTCTGTACTAACATCTTATCCTTGTCGGTATCACTGAACCAGTAATCAATAATCTTACCGTATGAACCGATGAAGGCACCGAGCATAAGAAGGAGAAGTTCTTTCCATTCACCATCGATTGCGGTTTGGTTGTATACTGCCATTGTAATACCAGCAACAATTAACATAAAGGTAACTAGAACCATTGCGGTAATATTCCAACGACGAGCCATCATCTTAAATAACATTTCTTGGAACTTACTTTCTTGTGATACTGGTTTTTCTACTGATGTAGTCATTGGAGTTTCCTCAATTGGTGTGTCATCTAAAACTGATGCTTCAGTTGGTCCTGTAACTTCTTCTTCATATTTAGACATAATTTATTACCACTTAGGTTCTGCTTTTGTCCAATCATCTTTCTTTTTTGGTGCTGGGGCTGGTGCTGCTCCACCACCTGAACCACCACCCGCCTTAACATTATTTTCAAGATTGATGACTACTGGTGCAGCCGCCGGTGGTGGGGTTGTTGCTGCTTCATCACCGCCCATCAATTGCTTACCAATAACACCAGCAATTGCGGTTACAATAATGGTTACTAAACCAATTATTGCATTTTTTAAACCACTACCTGAACTTTCTTCTGACATAAAATTCTCCTATTGTTTATTAATGATAACTGGAATCTTAACGCTATTACCGGCGACATCCAGCAAGTTTAAATCATAAGAACCGTTTTTGATATTTGAATAATTTAAATTAATTATTTGTTCCGCTTTGTTCGCAGTAAATCCTTCATTTGCTAACACTTTTCCATCAATATGAGTCAATTGTAGACTATATAAGGCACCAGGTGTAACGTCTACTGATACCACCACGTTACCCGTAGTTGTTAAAACTTGTTGTGTTCTAAACTTTGTAGAAGTAGATGTAACTCCCAAATCAAGTGGTTTATTTATATTAGGACTTAAAATATTATTATCGTAGCAACCAATTACAAACAGGGTAATCAACCCAAATCGTAAATAGTTTTTCATATTGCTCCTTATCGGAAGTTACTGATACCGACCAAACGGATTACAGTAGAGGAAAGATTAATACCAACCTGATTACCTTTATTGTCTGCCGCATCCATAACCTGTGTTAAAACCACGGAAGTGTTAAGGTCTACACCAGCCTTCAATGCAACAAGTTGTAACTTGAATGGGGTGAGATTTGCACCTGTTAAGGGATTCTTTAAATCTTTATCAACTGCGCCAAACCGAATAGTACCGTTTGGCATTGGATGAACAAAGGATACCCAACTTGGCGTATCAATATTCATTTTAACAAACTTGACTAACGTTGGGTCATACTTTACCTCATATTGTAATCCAGATAATACGATGCCCTTTGTATCTACGTTAAATGGAATATTGATGGTGTCACCTGTAACTACTACGTTGTTTACCTTTGTATCGATACTTCTACCATCTGGAACCACCAGATTGCCTGAACCATAGATGGCTGCTTGTTGTTCTGTGACCAATGAAGAATGTGATAGATTCACATCACCCTTCAACACATAATTCAATGCTAGATTTTGTTCTGCTGTTGTGGTGGCCATTGATACGTGTGCTGTATTCAAGGTTTTCCACCCAGTGAATCCTAGTGTGTCATAAACTGAACGGCGGATGGTTGGAATGGTGTAATAACAATTTGCTGCACATCCTGCTGGCGGCGTGACAATGGTATCCAATCCTGTAACAGCGTTGAACAATACTTGTAGGTCGCCACCGTCAAATTCGTTATTCATGTTCACATCAGCTGCCCAATACTTGATGCCTTTGTTGATGTTTTCATTCTTGAATGTACGGTCAAGATTTTGTGTGATGAATTCTTGTACTGCCATGGTGTAATCAGAAATCGTGGTAGCTGCTAAACTTAAAGGTGCTACACTGTCAGCAGGAAGAGCTAAACGAAACCGATATGGTGTGTTGTTTTGCAATTGTTGTGCAAATGAGAACGCTCCGTTACCACCTACTGCTGCATTGGTGACCTCTGTGGGTTGTGGCATTGTATCGGTAACGGACAAACGCATCACAGACTTCACACCTGCTGACACATTGGCACTATGCTTCACATCACCCACAATCAAGTTGTTGGCATTAGGTGACAATTGCACCCACACTCCTTTGTGTCCTTCCATTGTGTTTCCAGTGAGTTCATTACCTGATGCATCATAAGGAATCACGAAATTGAAATAGATGGAATCGTAGGGAAATCCTGCATTGGTGTTTGTGATTTTGAAACGTATTTTGATGTAGGTGTTTGCCGTTAGATTGTTTGCGTCAGAAACACTGATGTTAATACGATTGATGGCGTGATACGGTACAGTATTACTATTACAGGTGTAATTGGCATTGTTCCAGTTGGTACGACCATTGTTGGTGGTGTTGTTGCCATTTCTGTTGAACTTACAATTTGGATAGTAGTTGTTGGTAACATTGAATCCTGCGTTGGCAGAATATGCCTCACCACGTGTCACACTCAACATTTGAATGGCATCTTTCTGATGTTGAAAATCAAAATAAGCAGAACGTACAGAGGTGCCATTAGGATTTACTGACACCTTCACTTCTATGGTGTCATCTTTTGTTATAGCTCCACCATTAATGTCAGTGGTAATTGTGTTGCTGTGCCACTTAAAAATTGGTTGTGCTTCTACTTTGGCGAATGGAAGAAGTAGAAGAACTGCAATTAAAATGTTTTTCATATTACTCCGATAGTTTGTTAATCAAGCTCTCACATGCTTTTTTGAGGGCGTTTGAGAGACTTGTTTGGTTGAATTTGCCCCCTTCGTCAATTAACAAAGTAGACATAGAAATTTCCGAGGAACTTTCTTCAACAACCACGGGTTTCCCCTTCTTACCATTAACAACCATTGTTCCACGCATACGAATCACAACCGTTTCTGCGTTTGAGTGAAACACGGAGATATTCTTCTTGGTGGTCAATACATCCAAAAAGATGATTTCAACTTGAAGTCGTGCTGGAGATTTAGGATTTAAGTTATATTCCTTTTCCAATAAGAATTCTTCAAGGACATTCTTGACACCAAATTCCAACCCACGGTTTCCAGCCACTGGACCAATTACGACAGAATTGGTCACCTTTTCAACAAATATTTCTTTTTCTTGGGCTTGGAGTGGTAAGGTCAATAACCAAAATGCGCCAAAGGCATAATAAAACGGGTTCTTCATAAACTGTCTCCGATGAATGATATAGACAATTAAAAGAACCCGTTATATACAAAAATTCTATCGTAATATAAATATCACGATAGAACTGATTTATTCTAAATTTTATGGGCCGTCTGGGACTTGAACCCAGGACCGCACGATTATGAGTCGCGTGCTCTAACCGACTGAGCTAACGGCCCGACAGTCCGCGAGGCGGGATTCGAACCCGCATATTTCGTATATCAGACGATGAGCCGTGTTATAAGCACGGGGGTTTAACCAATTAACCTACTCGCGGTTATGCTCCCACTAGGATTCGAACCTAGACCTAAAAGATTAAAAGTCTCTTGTGCTAACCGTTGACACTATAGGAGCGTACTTCTTAAGTATACTACACTACGGGATGACTGTCAAGTGGACCTGAACGGGATCGAACCGATGACCTCCTGAATGCAAATCAGGCGCTCTCCCAGCTGAGCTACAGGCCCATAGTTTTACTTCTTATATATCTTATTCCAACACTCTTCACAAAGTTGACCAGCTCCTTCTACATAAAACTTACGTAGGTCAATGTGCTCATTTACTGGTACATTTGTCTCTACTTTACAATTTACACACGTTTCGGTTTTCATAATATCTCCTTATTTTCTATCGGTGACAACTAAAGGGATACCAATAGCAGATAACCAAGTATTAATATTCTTTTTTACACCTTCTACGTCACGATTTTCCCACGACATAGTAAGATTTAATATATCTTCGTTTGTCTGTGTATCTCGTGCGTAGTACTGAACGTTCCAATTTTCATTTAACTTCTTTTCTTGACGAGCCATAATATTCTCCCTAAATAACTAATGCCCAAGGCGAGACTCGAACTCGCAAGGCCGTGAGGCCGGGAGATTTTAAGTCTCCTGTGTATACCATTCCACCACCAGGGCAAACTTGTTGGATAAAAAATCCTCCCATTGGGGTAGGGAGGAACCTATCTATTATCATATAGTGTCATCCTCACTATATGTTTGTCTCATCATTTGACAGCTCTTCTCGTCGGAAACTTCCCCGTGCCGTTATGGTGGCATCTCAACAACGAGGGGTCAAATGGAGCGGGGGGTTGTCCGACCCCGGATAGTTCCATAACAACTTCCCTTCACTTGTCAAACCCTACACCTTAAATATACATAAGGTGAGCTTGTTTGTCAAGTCCCACCTTAATATATAGTATTTAAATTAATAATATCTCATATTATTAAACGGACAGTGTAGGATTCGAACCCACGGTACCTTTCAGTACGAGAGATTAGTAATCTCCTGCTTTAGACCACTCAGCCAACTGTCCCTACTTCTTTACTTTGTCTTATTTGTCACCGACTCGTATAACTTTTCAAATTCGTGATGAGTATTCACTTCGTCATCAAAGTTCTGTTTATGATAGACCTTTGCTAACTTACGGAATACTTTCTTATTGAGATTGAGTTCTTCGCAGATGTCCCCAATCACGTTTTTTTGAAGGTCACGTTCTGCTTCTACTCTGGTCATAGAAGTAGACATATCTTTGAGTGCTCCTTCTAACTTCAACTTGTCATTTGGTGTCAAGTTCATAATAACCTCTTATATCGTTAATGTTTTTTCGTGGCCTACTCTACAGGTTGGGTCTAACCAAATATCAAATCCTGCTTTCTTTACATCGTAACAAAATGATACATCTTCGGAACATATTTCTTGAATACCATGTCCTAAGTCAATAAGTTTTGGTGCAAACCATGGATATTCAATTTTTTCGAACACACCTTTTTTGATTAATACCCAACCAAAGCCAATATAGTCTACTTTTGTAAGTTTATTTTTCTTTGACATATCTTCTGTAGTCAAAAATTGATATACCCCATGCTTTCGAAAATATTTATCATCCATCTTTTCAACCACAGGTGTATATAACCCATTGGTTCCCGTTCTGCCTGGTTGTGCATACCATCCAGATGCAATATCTTTATCCATTTCTAGTAACTGAATGAAATTATCAACGGTAAAGGCTATATCCGAATCAATCCACATCATATAATCATAATTAATCTTACCGCTGAATGGAGATTGATGTTTTCCTCTCGTTACATCTGCTCCTGCTACCTTACATCGCGCAAAGTTTACCATTGAACTATAGCTCTGCGATATAAGAGGTCGCAATCCAAGAGAATGACATGCGGTGATTAATTCAACAAATGATGTCAAAAATCTACCAGAGTAATGACTACCTGGTAAACAAAATACCACTGTTTTTCCTTTATAATTGTCCATACTTCCTCCAAAGGGCGAGGCGGGATTCGAACCCGCGGCTTTAGAGTTTTGCAGACTCTTGCATTGGGCCTCTCTGCCACCCGCCCAGTTTATCTATACTGTTCTGTTTGTATTGCTTTTTCAATATTACCACTTTCCAGTGGTTCATCCTTTTTTGGACGTGAGATAATTAACGCAAAGCCAATAAAGATGATAAAGGCGATAGTAGCAATAATAGTTGGTAAGTTATCATTTTTTTTCATCGTTTACTCCACATATAGTCTAATGTAAAAAACCACACACCATTTATACAAGGTTCAATCAGTGCATCTGCTGCTGCTAATCCCCAATCCGCACCAGTAATTAATGTGTTTGAAGTCATTGCAATTATGATGTGGCCTGCGGTATAAATAATAGTACGAATAATTCTCGCATCATTACCCATACCAAAGATTTTCTTAATAACTTTAAATACACCATGTGTAAGTTCAGTAATCATATTTCCTCTTATCGGCGTGGAGGGATTTGAACC